>ERZ838516.4652-NODE-4652-length-10358-cov-7.027371_pt1 | contig 10358 bp, 5 predicted proteins | sample MGYA00519910_ERZ838516 | MGnify/ENA primary metagenome ERZ838516 (study PRJEB31850, sample SAMEA3708837) | human gut metagenome | biome: human gut; feature: human-associated habitat; material: faeces | place: China | collected 2014 ... | reverse complement strand
AGTTCCAGTTGGAGAAGCACAAGATCCTAAATAAAGCGGGGCAATCCGAACTCTATCAATATATCATAAATGATCCGGATTATTAAAAACACCTGTTCCATCCACCGATCATCTTACGAGATGTAAAAATTATTCCCCAAAAAGAAGTACTTTTGTAATCTCTATTTAGTTAGCAAACAGAAGGTATGAAGATTGGTTCAATAGATTTAGGGGAGCGTCCGGTATTCTTGGCGCCTATGGAGGACGTGACGGATATCTCGTTTCGTTTGATGTGCAAACGCTTCGGGGCGGACATGGTATATACGGAGTTCGTATCGAGCGACGCGTTGATCCGCAGTGTGAACAAAACACAGCAAAAACTAAATGTCTCCGATGATGAGCGTCCGGTCGCTATCCAGATTTACGGTAAGGACGTAGCCTCGATGGTAGAGGCCGCACGTATTTGCGAGGAAGCTCATCCGGATATTTTAGATATAAACTTTGGTTGCCCCGTAAAGAAAGTAGCGGGCAAGGGAGCCGGGGCCGGCATGCTACGCAATATCCCGTTGATGCTGGAGATCACGAGAGAGGTGGTGAAAGCCGTGAACATCCCCGTCACCGTGAAAACCCGTTTGGGATGGGATGCCGACAACCGCGTTATCGTGGATCTGGCCGAGCAACTACAGGACTGCGGTATCGCCGCCCTCTCCATCCACGGACGTACACGGGCGCAAATGTACACGGGCGAGGCGGATTGGACCTTGATCGGTGCCGTAAAAAATAACCCTCGCATGCAAATCCCTATCATCGGGAATGGCGACGTGACTTCCGCCGAGATATGCAAGCAGCGTTTCGAGGACTATGGCGTAGACGCCGTAATGATCGGTAGGGCTAGCATAGGCCGCCCTTGGATCTTCCGGGAGATAAAACACTATCTTACGACCGGGAAATTATTGCCACAAGAGCCTTTCTCTTGGTATCTGGATATCCTAAAAAAACAAGTGGAGCAAAGCGTGGAACGATTGGACGAGCGTAGGGGAATCTTACATATTCGCCGTCATCTGGCAGCTACTCCGCTCTTCAAAGGTATTACCGATTTCAAGCAAACACGGATCGCCATGCTACGTGCGGAGACTGTTAACGAATTATTCGAAATTATGAATAATATTCCTAAAAAGTACGGAATTTCAGAATAACAAGCTTGATATATATCAAATTGAAACCTATTTGCGATATTTTTACAATAAAATGTTACAAATACTATTGACGCATATTATAAAACCCCTTATATTTGCATCGAGTTTTTTTCATAGTATTTTAGATCTAAGGTTAACAAGTCTTTGCAAGGGGGGAATCGTGAGATTGTTTCATTGAGGAGCAAAAAAAGCCGCATCCATATTGGGACTAGCGGCTTTTTTGTTTTTCCGGACTCTATATCCTAAATCAAGAAACTTATCGTATCTTTGTCAATAGGTCACATTAAATACTTGGCACTATGAACCAGACTATTTATCCCATCGGTATACAGAACTTCGAGAAGATTCGATCAAGGATTATGATTCTCGCTTTGGTATCTATAAAGTAGGATTTCCCAATTTAGAGGTAGAAGAAGGCTTTGTCAAATACCTGCTTCCTTTCTACACCAGTGTTAGCGCCCCCAAGACTCCTTTCGAAATCAGGCGTTTTGTCCGGGAGGTGGAATAAAAAAGCCTATGTTTTCGCACACACGCTATACATTATTCGAAATAAACCCTTACATTTGCGAAAAACATAATACTATACCACCATGAGTAAGAAAGTCATAACTTTCGGAGAGATCATGCTTAGGCTGGCTACTCCGGACTATTTACGCTTTTGCCAAGCCAATCAGTTCAACGCTACTTTTGGCGGAGGGGAAGCGAATGTCGCCGCCTCACTCGCCAACTATGGCATCGAGACTGAGTTTGTAACCCGTTTACCCCAAAATGACATCGCCCGTGCCTGCGTTATGGAATTACGCAAACAGGGTATCGGAACTTCCAAGATCATTTACGGAGGGGAACGGTTAGGCATTTATTTTCTGGAGACCGGAGCGGTCGCTCGTGCCAGCAAGGTGGTATATGACCGGGCTCATTCTTCCATCGCCGAGATCCGACCGGGGATGATCGATTGGGACGAGGTATTCAAGGATGCCTCTTGGTTTCACTGGACAGGTATCACGCCAGCCATATCCGAAGGTGCCGCCAACGTATGCTTGGAAGCGATACAGGCGGCAAACCGATTGGGCATCACGGTATCCTGCGACCTCAACTACCGGAAAAATCTCTGGAAATACGGTAAGACAGCCCATGAGGTCATGCCGGAACTAGTAGCCGGATGCGATATCATCCTAGGAAACGAGGAAGATGCCGAGAAAGTCTTCGGTATCAAGCCCGAAGGTTTCGACGCCGCCGCCACGGAAGGCGAGGTACACGCCGCTTCTTTCCAGTCGGTATGTACCCAATTAATGGCTCACTTCCCACGTGCCCGGAAAGTTATCATCACGCTAAGAGGCTCCATCAATGCCAATCATAACACATGGGGCGGAGTGCTATACGCCGACAACCGGTTGTACGAATCCCGCCGGTATGACATCACCCATATCGTAGATCGTGTAGGTGGAGGCGATTCTTTTATGGGAGGTCTTATTTACGGTTTGCTCTCCTACCCCGGTGACGACCAGAAAGCCTTGGACTTCGCGGTAGCGGCTTCCTGCCTGAAACACACGATCTACGGAGACTTCAACCAAGTAACCGTAGAGGAAGTAGAAAAACTCATGTCCGGCGACACCTCCGGCCGTGTCTCCCGCTAATTTTCAATTCTCAATTTTCAATTTTTAATTCCCAATATGGCTCGATTCAATAAAATACAAACATTACAGGCTATCATCCAAACCGGAATGGTGCCCGTCTATTATAATAAAGAGGTAGAGATCGCAAAACAAGTTGTAAAAGCCTGTTACGAGGGAGGCGTCAGAGCCTTCGAGTTTACTAACCGGGGAGATTTCGCCCACGAGGTATTTGGCGAGCTGGTAAAATACGCCGCCAAGGAATGTCCGGAATTAGTATTGGGCGTAGGTTCTATCGTAGACCCGGCCACAGCCGCCTTATTCATACAGCTAGGGGCAAACTTCGTAGTCGGCCCGCTGTTTAACCCGGAGATAGCGAAGATATGTAACCGTCGCCTCATCCCTTATACGCCCGGCTGCGGTTCCGTATCCGAGATCGGCTTTGCCCAAGAAACAGGTTGCGACCTTTGCAAGATATTCCCCGCCGGAAATGTAGGAGGTCCCTCATTTGTCAAGAACATAAAGGCCCCCATGCCATGGACCCTAATCATGGCTACCGGTGCCGTGGAGCCGACAGAGGAGAATCTATCCGCTTGGTTCAAGGCCGGCGTGACCTGCGTAGGAATGGGATCCAAACTCTTCCCCAAAGAAGCGATAGCGGGAAACGATTGGCAATCCATTACAGATTTATGCCGCGACGCCTTATCTATCATTCAAAAGTATCGCCAAGTATGAAAAACTTTTTAGATCAAGATTTCTTGCTCCAAACCGACACGGCCCGTGAGTTATATCACGAGCATGCGGCGAAGATGCCCATCATTGATTACCATTGCCATCTGGATCCCCGGCAAATAGCGGAGAATCATCAATTCGAGGATCTTACGGAGATATGGCTGGGCGGAGACCATTACAAATGGCGGGCGATGAGAGCGAACGGTATTCCCGAAGAATATATCACCGGAGATAAGCCCCCTTACGAGAAATTCCTTAAATGGGCAGAGACGATGCCTTACACGATGCGAAACCCGCTTTATCATTGGACACATCTGGAACTTAGCCGTATATTCGGAATCCATAAAGTCTTGAATCCGGCTTCCGCCGAGGAAATCTACGCAACTTGTACGGATAAACTGCGTACTCCCGAATATCGTGCGCAAGCCATCATGAAACGGATGAACGTAGAGGTTGTTTGTACGACCGACGATCCTATAGACTCATTGGAATTCCATCAAAAAATACGTTCAAGCGGATGCCACACCCGTGTATATCCGGCATGGCGACCGGACAAGGTACTCGCTATCGATAATTTCAAGGCGCTTAATGACTATTTGTCCAAGCTGGAGGAGGCTGCCGATAAGACCATCCTCACCTACAAGCATTTATTGGAGGCTTTACAAAAACGACATGATTTCTTCGCCGCCCAAGGGTGCCGGTTATCGGACCACGGGTTGGATACTTTCTATGCCGAACCTTATACCGAGCAGGAGATTGAGGTGATTTTCCTCAAGGCTCGTATGGGTAAATCGCTCACGGAGCAGGAAGTTCGCAAATACCGTTCGGCATTGCTATACGAATTGGCGGTGATGGATGCCCGGAGTGGATGGGTACAACAATTCCATATCGGCGCTAACCGAAATAATAACAAACGGATGTTCAAGTTATTAGGACCGGACACGGGTTTCGACGCTATCGACGATCAGCCGATCTCCGTATCCATGAACCGCTTTTTCAGTCGTTTAGATCAAGAAGGGCTGTTAGCGAAAACGATCGTTTACAACCTGAACCCCCGCGACACCGAGTTGATGGTAGCCAATGCCTACAATTTCAACGACGGCAGTGTACCCGGGAAGATGCAATATGGAGCGGCTTGGTGGTTCCTCGATCAGATCAAAGGTATGGAAGATCAATTAAATGCGCTTTCCAGCCTCGGTCTTTTAAGCCGTTTCGTCGGTATGCTGACAGATTCCCGTAGCTTCCTGTCATATCCCCGTCATGAGTATTTCCGCCGGATCCTTTGTAATATGCTAGGCAATGAGATAGAGAAAGGCTTATTGCCCGCCTCCGAGCTTTCCTTCATTGGACAGATGGTGGAGGACATCAGTTACAACAACGCTAAACGATACTTTGATTTCTGATTACTGCAACCCGCATTGCAATGTTACTGCACGCCTGTCGCAGTAACACTGCACGTGCGTTGCAGTAAGGCTGCAACAGCTTTGCAACATTTTATTCACAAACGCTTCATAAGACCTTCCACTATACTCGCACATATTACGCCTACTTTTGCGGCAGATTTAGATAAACACTAAAATACGCAAACATGAAACAACGGCTTTATGATTTCATCCCTGTCAAGCATCTATGCGTAGGGATGTCTTTATGTGGCATAGTGGCAGGTACCCAAACCGCTCAAGCTTCTCCCGTCTTCGGGCAATCATCGGGCTTAGAACTTCCGAGTCCCAGCATCTACCAACAAAGTACGAAACAGATTTCCGGTATCGTCAAAGACCAGGCGGGGATTCCTGTAATTGGTGCGAACGTGATCGTAAAAGGGACGACAAACGGAGTAATCACCGGGCTCGATGGAGATTTCCTACTGGAAGTTCCGGAAAACGCTACCTTAGAGATCAGTTATATCGGTTATATGACGCAAAGTATCCCGATAAACGGGAAAACGACCTTCAACATCATCCTAGAAGAAGATACGCAGAAATTGGATGAGGTAGTCGTACTCGGTTATGGAGCGGGGCAACGCAAACAAGATCTCTCCGCTTCCGTGGGCGTGCTGAACAACACGGAAGACTTGGTGGCCCGTCCGGTTACCTCTACCGAAAGTATGTTGCAAGGGCAGTTAGCGGGTGTTACCGTACAAGCGAACGGTGGAGACCCGACGGCTACACCCTCGATCGTGATTCGTGGACAGGGCTCACAGAATGGCGATAACGTATTATGGGTTGTTGACGGTGTTCCCGGCGCACCCATCGCCTCTATGAATGATATCGAGACGATTGTCGTCTTAAAAGATGCTGCCTCTGCCGCTATCTATGGAGCGCAATCCGGAGCCGGCGGTGTTATCTTGGTAACCACCAAGAAGGCGAAAGAGGGCAAGACCTCGTTGAGCTATGACGCGACTTTCGGTGTTCGTAAAGCTAGCAACGTAATCGAGCCGTTAAATGCGGAAGAGCAACTCGAGATGCGAAAACTGTCTTACGCAAATGCGGGGCTTACATTGCCAACCGGTTGGGATTTGACCAAGAACCCATGGGTAGGTACCACACGTACCAACTGGATGGACGAGATCTTCCGCACCGCTTTCTACCAACGCCATAACGTAGCCTTGAATGTTGGTTCCGAGAATGCCTCCAACCGTGTTTCATTTGCTTACGATAACGATGAAGGTGTATTGATCAATACTTTCAACAAGAACCTTTCACTTCGTTACAACGGTAAATTCAAACTGAACAAATGGGTGACTATCACCGAAGACGTGGTTTGGAAAAACAACGAAAGCCGTTCAAAAGATACCGACAGTGGTTATACGGGAGTTGTCGCGGCGGCTATGTATATGCCTGCCAGCGCTACGGTTTACAATCCGCTGGATGGTACTTACGGTGGAACAACGACCGAAGACCCGGATTACATCGCCAAATATGGCTCCAACTTCGCGGATATCCACGGAGACGCTGTCAATCCGGTTCGCTTGCTGGAAGCGGAAAACCGCTATGACCGAACCAGCGACATCTGGAGTACGACCAGTCTGGAACTAGCTAATATCGTTACCGGCTTGAAGTTCACGAGCCGTTTCACTTACAACCTGAAGAATAATCTATATAAGAACTTCAGCCCGATCCGTGACGAGGTGGGAAAACCCTCCTTGACAAATAATCTGGATGAAACGACTTACCGTGCAGACGCATGGAAAACGGAAAACACATTGACTTACGACAATACGTTTAATGACATGCACACCGTGGGTGTCTTACTATCCACTACGGCCGATCATTACAGCAAGCGAGGGCTAGAGGTCAATGGAAAAGATTTATCTGACGAATCCGCTTATTTACAATATCTATCCTATGCGAATTCCGTTTCCGCAACCGATTATTTGACCGGTCCTGACGCAAACGTATCCTTGATCGCCCGTCTGGCTTATTCCTTCAACGATCGTTACTTCGTTACAGCCTCTTGGCGTCGTGATTACGCAGGCCGTCTACCTAAAGATAATAACTATGGCGACTTTCCTGCCGTAACAGCCGGATGGAAAATCTCTAATGAATCTTTCTTCCCGAAGAGCGAGACACTGAATTTATTGAAGATCCGTGCTTCTTGGGGACGTGTCGGTAATCTAGGATCTATCGGTTATAATTACAAATCAGCTTTATTAGGTAAGAATTATTGGTCGGAGCAGGCACAGTACGGCGTAGAATCGAACAAGATTTGGGGAAACTTCGTCTATAACTCTACCGCATTAAATCCCAACTTAACATGGGAAACTTCCGAGCAATGGGACTTAGGTCTAGATGTGAACATGTTCGACAATCGCTTGAGCATGGCATTCGACTATTTCGACAAACGCACGTTCAACTTGATCCAGTCGCAAACGATGAACTGGCCGGGAACGATCGGTATCGATGCCATGTTAGTCAATCAAGGTGAAGTCCGCAACCGAGGTTTCGAGGCACAAATCAATTGGAACCAACAAGTAAATAAAGATTGGTCGTACTTCGTTTCCGGAAACTTCTCTTATCTAAAGAACTGGGTTTCTGATATTGGGGTAAAGAACGCAGACGGAACCCCGGGTGTCTGGACAGGTATCACCAAGGACAATGCCTATTTCGATGGAAGTTATCGTAACCTTCCATATATGTATCAAACAGCCGAAGGAGAACCGCTGGCCTCTTTCTATCTGATCAAGACTGACGGCATTTTTCAAAGCGACGCAGAGGCAACCGCTTATGTAAACAAAGACGGAAAACGAATCCAACCGGACGCTGTAGCCGGCGATTTGAAATTCGTCGATGCCAATGGTGATGGAGTCATCAATGATGAAGACCGTCAATACTGCGGTAGCGCTACACCTAAAACTACATTCTCATTCTCCGGAGGATTCACTTGGAAGAAGCTTTCCGTAAGCGCTATGTTCCAAGGCGTAGGTGGAGCACAAGCTTTATATGTAGGTAAATATATGGCCTTAAGTGATGTAGAAGGAAACTTCAACCGCTCAAAAGAGATCATGAACGCTTGGAGTCCGTCGAATACAGGATCGAATATTCCACGCTTATCGAAAAACGACCCGAATAGCAACTTTAGCACACCGTCTGATTGGTATCTGGAGAATGCTTCTTACTTGCGTTTGAAGAACTTCACCGTATCCTATGACTTGAGTGATGTTATCAGGAAATGCGCTCACCTGCAAGAACGCAACAGCATGATGTCGGTTTACCTTAGCGGTGAGAACCTCTTCACGATCACGAACTATTCAGGAATGGACCCGGAAACCGGCGGTTGGGATGCCTTGAAGTATCCGGTTTCACGCATATTCTCTGTCGGAGTCAAATTGACATACTAATCGGGTGTTTTAAAAGATATTCATATTAACAAAGGATCAAAATGAAAAGATATATTACAGTATTAGCATTATCCGCATTGGTTTGTAGTTCTTGTAGCGACTTCCTCGACGTTCAGCCGGAAGGAAACGCAACTACAACCTCCTATTTCTTGAATGATCAACAGGCCATTGATGCCATTGACGGATTATATGAAAGATTCCATCAAGAGGGTTGTTACGGCCGTGAGTTATTCTGGGAACAGGGAGCCGCATGCGACATTGTTTGGGGACGTACACGCGGTTATAACTCTTTGGCGACCTTAGCCTATACCGGTGATGAATCTCCTCTAAGAGATGTATTCAGCCGTATGTATTCTACTATGTCCCGTGCGAATTGGATCATCCAAGAATTAGTGAAGAAAGAAAAGGGAACGACGCTGACCGCCGTCGAGAAACGCAGCTTGGGCGAAGCTTACTTCAGTCGCGGTTGGGCACATTATCTGATCGCTTATCGGTACGGTACGGATAAACAAGGAGTGCCTTTCGTACGTTACGAGGACTTCCCCGACGATTACGACAACTCCATACCGCCTCAGCAAGCTACCGTTATGGACAATTATAAACTGATCATCGAAGATATGGACAAAGCAATCGCCTACCTTCCAAACTTCGAATCCTATGACGCCGACAACCGGGGCCGGGCACATCAGGCTGCTGCCGTGGCGTTCAAAGCGAAAACTTATGCTTACTGGGCTACTTGGGATGCTACCCAATGGAACAACGTCATCGAGATGGTCAATCAATTAGAGAACAACTACAATCGAGATCTAGCTCCCACATTTGCGGAACTATTCTCGTCTGACTTGAAAGATTATTGGAACGCCGAATATCTCTGGACTATTCCGAGTATCGGTGGCGCACTACCGGGCGGTACCGAATTCCCGGGTATTATCCTTGAGAACAAAGGCTGGGGCAAATATAATGGTTGGGGGCAGATGAAGCCCTCTTACGACATCTACGAAGAAATGGCGAAAGATGGTAAAGGTAATGACCGTTTAGTACGCTCAATCTTGGAATACAACCAAGAGTTCCCGTTCTTCGGCGAGACACGCAAATTCTGGTCTACCTCCGACCTTGAAGCTGGTTTCATGATCAATAAATACATGGACGCGTTCAAATACTCAGACCCTGTAGGTGAAGGAGCCGTGAGTGCTAACGGAGACTGGCCTACGGTCCGTGTCAATTTCCCGATCATCCGTTTCGCAGAAATGTTATTGTTCCGTGCCGAGGCATATTTAATGACAGGCCAAGCCGATAAAGCAACCGCAGACATCAACCGTATCCGCCTACGCTCCAACTTGACACCGCTTGCCGGCACCGCCACGATGAAGGATCTATATCACGAACGCCGTTGTGAATTGGCTTTTGAGTTTACAGACCATCTATTCGACTTAAAGCGTTGGAACCGTTCTTCCAATGCCGACATAAAGACATTGGCCGATAAAGAGTTGAACGCACATCCACGTATCCGCAGATATGAAGACCGGGCGAATCCGGAATCCGCGTTCACGATTATTGGTTACGAAGATTACACCAACAAAAACGCCTATCAAGCACATATGATGGTATTCCCGTATCCAAGTGAAGAGATTACTAAATCGAATGGTCAACTGAAGCAGAACGAGGGATATTAACCGGCTCCTTTAAACCGATCAAGGTACGAATAAGATTCATTACGGGCTGTCTCAGAAAATGAAACAGCCCGTGTTATTTTCTACCGGGTAAAAACGCATATCTCAAATAGGTAGTTTACCTTTGCCAATTGTATAATATAGTAAACAAAAGATACACCATGAGATTAATTCAAACTCTTTCTTCTTGCTTGTGTACAGGGATAATAGCCTTATTCACGGCCTGTAGCCAAGCACCACAATCCCCCATCGATTCCGTGAATCCGTTTATCGGCACGGGATTTCACGGACACACGTATCCCGGGGCCACGGCTCCTTACGGAGCGGTCCAACT
>ERZ838516.4647-NODE-4647-length-10374-cov-9.255936_pt1 | contig 10374 bp, 9 predicted proteins | sample MGYA00519910_ERZ838516 | MGnify/ENA primary metagenome ERZ838516 (study PRJEB31850, sample SAMEA3708837) | human gut metagenome | biome: human gut; feature: human-associated habitat; material: faeces | place: China | collected 2014 ... | reverse complement strand
GTTGTGCTCTGGGAAGAGCATGCGGTTGCCAGTGCGATGATACCTGCGATGCAAGTGGTAAGAAGTAATTTCTTTTTCATAATAATTTAAGTCTTCCTTTCTAATATCGAAAATATAAGAGAAAAAACGAAAGATCCAGGTGCTTCAAAGGATCTCTCTCTTTCTTTATGATCCATATTAAATCAAAAAAGTGTGACCAAATTGTCAAAAAAAAATGAAGGAATACGGTCAGATATAAGAGGTTTTGTAAAGAGAATGAAAGAAAAATGACAGAAATGTAAAGAATCTGAACAGCTGAAGAAAAGATCCCGGCGGGAACATGTCCTGCCGGGATCAAGCCTAAGTTTTTTATGAAAGAGAGTTATTATTTCTGGTTCTTCTCGACCTCTGCCTTCTTCATTGCGCGAACCTTTGTGGAGAGTCCATAGAGATTGATGAAGCCGGTAGCGTCATGGTGGTCATAGAGATCACCGGTTGTGAAGGAAGCGATGCTCTCGTTGTATAAGGAATATGGGGAAGTTGTGCCCTGCTTGATGATGTTGCCCTTGTAGAGCTTCATCTTGCACTCACCGGTCACATATTCCTGAGTGGACTCAACGAATGCCTGTAATGCCTCCCGTAACGGGCTGAACCACTTTGCGGAGTAAACGACATCAGCGTACTCGTTGTCGATGTTCTTCTTATATTTTAATGTCTCTTTGTCTAAGATCAGTTCCTCTAACTGCTTGTGAGCTTCGAGAAGGATCGTTCCGCCAGGAGTTTCATAAACACCACGGGACTTCATGCCGACCATACGGTTCTCAACGATATCGGTGATGCCGATTCCGTTCTTTCCGCCGAGCTCATTTAATTTTGTGAGGATCTTGGAGAATTTCATCTTCTCGCCATTTAAGGCAACCGGGAATCCTTTCTCGAAGGAGATGGAGATCTCAGTCTCTTCATCCGGTGCCTTCTCCGGTGTTACGCCGAGTACGAGCATATGATCGTAGTTCGGAGCCTGTGCCGGATCTTCCAGCTCAAGACCTTCATGGCTGATGTGCCAGATGTTGCGGTCACGGCTGTAGCTGTCGTTCTTCTTGAACGGAAGATCGATGTTGTGTTTTGCGCAGTACTCTAATTCTTCCTCACGGGACTGGATATTCCAGGTTCTCCACGGAGCGATGATCTTCATATCCGGGGCAAGGGCCTTGATGCCAAGCTCGAAACGAACCTGATCGTTTCCTTTACCGGTAGCACCGTGGCAGATCGCAACAGCGCCTTCCTTCTTCGCGATATCAACAAGAATCTTCGCGATCAGCGGGCGGGCCATTGCGGTACCGAGGAGATACTTGTTCTCGTAGGTAGCGTTTGCTTTTACGCACGGAGCGATGTACTCGTCGCAGAATTCATCGACAACATGCTCGATATATAATTTGGAAGCTCCGCAGTATTTTGCTCTCTCTTCCAGACCATCTAACTCATTTCCCTGTCCTACGTCGATGCAGACGCAGACTACATCGTAATCATAATTTTCTTTTAACCACGGAATCAGAACTGTTGTGTCGAGTCCGCCGGAATATGCTAAAATAACTTTCTCTTTCATAATGATGTCCTCCAATCTATATCAGAAGTTTAATTTCTCTGTGCGTCATAAATATACATCGTAAGATGCATAATGTCAAGCATAAAGTGTATTTTTATAAAAAACAATGCATAATATGCAATACAAATGCTGTCGGAGGCATACGTTTGAAGCACGAGCAGGCAGTCATTTTTCAAGAAAATAGGCGAATAACGAATGTTTTGAGGATTGCTGAGCATGTACTTCTTTACATGTATAAATTAGGAATCACAGGGAAATGGTCTGAGCGGTCTGTGTAAAGAAAGGGTCTGGAGGCAAAAAGTATTGGGAGGGGGATCGGAATGAAAAAGAGAGCAGCTGCCGGATCTGCAATCCTATAAAAATAGTAGGAAATATACAGCCAGGATTGACAAGAGTCGTGAAATCATGGATAATAGTTTTCAAGACTGCAAATCGACTGCAGGAAGAGAAGGATTCACAGGTATGGATCAGCAGCCAATGGCAGGTACTTCCGGATGCGGGGATTCAATCGATATGCAGAGAGTAAATTTGGAAGGAAATATGTTCATGGAACAGTGGAACGAATATCTGGAAGTGTTGGCGTCCAAGGCACCGACTCCGGGAGGAGGAAGCGCGGCAGCGGTTTACGGCGCGATCGGAACAGCTCTCGGCGAGATGGTGGGGAACCTGACTGCGGGTAAGAAAAAGTTTGCGATATATGAGGAAGATGTCCAGAGGATCCTTGTGAGACTGGGAGAGGCGAGAATGGATTTTATCCGGCTGGAAAAAGCGGATGAGCAGGCATTCCGGCCACTGTCGGAGGTCTACCGCATGAAGGCGGAGACGAAGGAAGAGAAGACGGAAAAGGAAGAGCGGATGGAAGAGTGCCTGAAGGCTGCGGCGAAGGTCCCGATGGAAGTCATGGAGCGGGCGGTCAGCGTGATGGACGATATCGAGTTTCTGGCGCTCCACGGAAGCCGGCTTGCGGTGAGTGACGCGGGTGTCGGGATTCAGGGGATCCGGTCAGCACTTCTCGGAGCGGTCATGAGCGTGTATATCAATACGAAGATGATGAAGGACCGAGAGTATGCCGAGGAGATGAACAGCCAGGCGGAGCTTCTTATAAGGAAGGGAACGGAACAGGCAGACCGGATCTATGGGATTGTATTAAAGGCGGTAAGAGGATGATCACATTAAAAGGTGCAGAGGTTTCTGCGAAAATCAAGGAACAGGTTCTCGCGATGAACGGGAAATTAGGAGGATATGTGCCGACAGCGGCTATCGTCCGCATTGGCGAGCGGCCGGATGATCTCTCCTACGAGAGAAATGTCATGAAACGTATTGCGGCATATGGAATGGAGACAAAGTCATATGTGTATCCGGCGGATATCACAGAGGAGGAGTTCTTTGCGGAGTTCCAGAAGATCAATGATGACGAGGCCATCGACGGAATTCTGTTATTTCGCCCGCTGCCGAAGTATATCAATGAAAAACGTGCGGAGCAGATGATCCGGCCGGAGAAGGACCTCGACGGAATCTGTGCAGTGAATACGGCGAAGGTGTTTGCAGGAGAGAAGGACGGTTTTGCTCCGTGTACGGCTGAGGCGGTCATTGAGGTGTTAAAGGCATTTGATATTCCAATGGAAGGAAAGCGCGCGGTGATCGTCGGACGCAGCATGGTCGTTGGACGTCCGCTGTCCATGTTGATGTTGAAGGAAAACGCGACGGTGACTGTGTGCCATACAAAGACGAAGGACTTAAAGGCAGTCTGCCGGGAAGCGGACATTCTCGTCGCGGCGGCAGGTAAGGCGAAGATGTTAGACGCGTCCTTCTTAAAGGAAGGAGCTGTGCTGATCGACGTTGGAATCAACGTGGATGAGAACGGAAAGCTCTGCGGCGACGTCCTCTGGGAAGGTCTGGAAGAAAAAGCCTCCGCGGCGACCCCGGTCCCGGGCGGCGTCGGAGCTGTGACGACGGCTGTACTGGCGAAGCATCTGGCGATGGCGGCGGAGAGAAAGGTGAATCGGTAAATTTTCTGAATTTTTCGGGAAAGAGCATAAATAAAGGATTTTTCGAACAGGGTCCCCGGCGGGTATAGCCGGGGATTTTTATGTAACAGGAAATTCCGAGGAATTCCCCGTTACATAAAAAGGCACTGACGTGCCAAAGCTGCACACTCGCGCGAAGATGTAGATAGTCGCAAGCGACCGCGCGAGGTGCGAGAATGTGCCAAAGCACATTCTTATTTAGACAGATAAAGAAGGCAGAGTTATCATTTTATTTGATGAAGTCAGCCACCTCTAATTATGCATTAAGCATGATTCTTACAAGGCGTGCGGTGCTGTCAATGATGCCGCAATATTACCTTTGGGAGATAAAAAAGAAATTAAAAATATGTTCGTATTCAGAAGAAAATATGGAATAGTCAGGCCGTATAAAAACCTCCTGACTATGGAATCCTAAGGGAAACATGGTTTCAGGAGGTTTTTTATGTGGGGAATTTTGGTGGCATTGCTTTCTGGGGCGCTTATGAGCCTGCAGGGGATCTTTAATACGGAGGTGACGAAGCAGAGCAGTATCTGGGCGGCGGCAGGATGGGTGCAGCTGACGGCGTTTCTGACATGTGTGGTTCTCTATTTTTTTACCGGGCGTGGGGAGATCTGGGGGATGTTCTCCATCGACCGGAAATATATGCTTCTCGGCGGTGTCATGGGCGCGTTCATCACCTGGACCGTGATAAAAAGCATGGACGGTCTGGGACCGGCTAAGGCGACGCTGCTCATTGTTGTGACCCAGATATTAGTCTCCTATATTGCTGAGGTATTTGGGCTTTTCGGCGTCGAGAAAGCAGCATTTGAGTGGCGGAAGCTTATTGGTGCGGCGCTGGCGATTGCGGGGATCGTTGTGTTTCGGTGGTAGCGCGGCGCAGGGCGTCTTGAAAATGGGCGAAGGTATCTGTGGTGGCAGCCGTTTCTACGAGATCTATGCGCTCGTCAGAGGTGAGGTATCTAATTGTGGGTGAGGCGAGTTCTCCTGCCTTTTTGCCGAAGCGCGAGACAATGATTTTCATGAGCATTTTATAGCTAGTTTCATCATTGCCTTGGGATATACCCTGAGAGAGGCCCTGGGATATACCCTGGGATATACCCTTTGCTTCCCTTTCTGCTAACCAAATATCTATCGCTTTGCACATATTTATTTTTCCTCCTCTTGTCTGCATCATACGGGGTTCTAGTAAAGTCGACATACTCGTATGAGTGGCAATCATTTCATATGCATCTTTATCTAACATTTGATATTCTGATGTATTCAACAACTTTTTTAGATACGTCTTATCATCAGAATACCGGATAAAATCAAATACCTGCCTGATATCCGTCTTAAAAACATCGGTATTCTGTAAATGCCGGACATCCACAAGATGAATCCGGTAATTCTGAATCAAAGGATGAAATTCTTCCGGAATCCCGGAAAAATCGATCATTCCGTGAAGGTCGACGGATCCATCCCAGGGAAGCTCGCCATAGTAGAGAACGATGATGATTGAAGGATGGAGATGACTCTCTTTGGAAAAACTGTAAAGATATTCTCCAGGATTCTGTTTGATGTCGGCATTTCGAACTGCGCGGCGTATCATTGCGGCCTGGCGCTCATATTCACCGGCTTCATAGGTCATACAGCGAAGCGGCAGTGAGTAATCGATGGTCTGCTGGTTTTCAATACCGATGACAAGAAAATTTACGCCAAAGGATGCTTTTTTAACCAGATCACGAAGCTTTACACGTCGACGGTTCTTTGATTTGTGGATTGCCGGATCGCTCCAGATTCCGGTCTGGGTGTCCAGATCCTGCAGGTCTTCTTTTCGGACAACCGGTCTGCCCTGGCAGATGAGTCCATTGATCAGGTCAGCGTAGCGCTCATCGTCGGAAAAGAACTTTTTGTCACTGATATCCGCACTTGGAATTGTGCTCAAGTTCATACCTCCTTTGCGCAGGAGTCAGAACATGCAAAGTGGACAATATGATCAGCCATCTTCCAATGCATCTCGGATTCTCCTGCTTTTAAATTGATTGAAAATAGGTAAAGGATATAAAAGCAATGAAGTTCCGAAATGTGAAAAGACGGATCGTAGTCCGGATAGAAACTTAGAGAATATGCTTTTATAGGATTATGTGTAACTGTTCAGCAGGTCTGCACACTTGCTGCGCTGACCATAAGAAAACATAGGCTGGAAGGCAAAAATCCCATCAGCGAAGCTGATCTGGAATAGATTTTGCGCGTAACTATGAAGGTACTGAATAGTTTACGATTTTGTGTGGATATCGTATCACAGGATATGCGGGATAGCAAGGTAGTTTGGTATATAAAATTATAAAAATTTTCGAAACTATGAGGAATTTTGCAGCGCGGGGAAAATATATAGGCATGGGAGAAGCGTGTTGCTTCGGAATAGCAGTGATATGAAAATTTTAAAACGATCATGCAAGAAGTTTAAAAAAATTAAATATATGATTTAAAATAAATAAAATCATATTGACAAACTAGGAAATAGGGGTTATTATAGCGCCATCGGATTCGAACAGGGAGTTCAGACGATGAGGAAACATTGGACTGCAGGATAGCAGGCGGTTGGAAAGGAGATACAGGTATGGGAAATGCGGGAAGAAATAACATGAACAATATGTGTTGTTGCTGTTGTATGTGGATTTCCGGGCGTTTTTTACGGCCAGGTGCTTTGTTGTGCAGCCAGGTACCTGTATACAGAAAGTAGTTTCCTGTTAATGCCAGAAAATGCGCCCGGAAGTGTAAAAGCTTCCGGGCTTTTTATTTACGCGGAGAATCACAGAGACCGCGAAAACTTGAGAAGTCCTAAAATCGCGCTTCTCAGATGGGGAGGAAGAAACATTGATCCAGATCGAACATGTAAGCAAAACCTTTTCAGGAAAATACGGAACCGTCCACGCGTTGGACGACGTGAGTATCCATGTGGAAAAGGGTGATATCTGCGGTATCATAGGGTTTTCCGGAGCCGGAAAGTCCACACTGATCCGCCTGGTAAACGGTCTTGAGACGGCGGACAGCGGAAAAGTCACTGTCTGTGGAAAGGAGCTTTCCACATTGAAGAAGCCGGAACTTCGGGCGCTGAGAAGAAAGATCGGAATGGTATTCCAGCAGTTCAACCTGCTGGAATCCAAGACGGTGTACCACAATATTGCGCTTCCGCTGATCCTTGCAAAGACTCCGAAGGTGGAGATCGACAAGAAGGTTAAGGAAGTATTAAAGATCGTTGAGCTGGAGGACAAGAAAGACACCTACATCAGTCAGCTCTCCGGAGGACAGAAACAGCGTGTGGGAATCGCGAGAGCGCTGACCACCGACCCGGAACTTCTTCTCTGCGACGAGGCTACAAGCGCCCTGGACCCGCAGACAACGGAATCGATTTTAAAGCTTTTAAAGAAGATCAACCGTAAAATGGGTGTCACGATCCTTCTCATCACCCATCAGATGCAGGTCGTCCAGATGATCTGCAACAAGGTAGCGGTCATGGAGAGCGGAAAGATCGTGGAATCCGGCAGCGTTCTGGAGGTCTTTGGATCCCCGAAGATGCCGGTGACAAAGCGGTTCGTCCAGACGGTTATCCGGGACCAGATCCCGGACAGCATCATAAGCCTCGTGAAGGAACAGAAAGAAAACTTCCGTGTGGACCGTCTGAAATTTATCGGTTCCAGCGTGAAGCGCCCGGTAATCTCCGATATCTGCAAGACAAAGGGTGTCGTGGTCAACATCCTCGGCGCGGCGGTACAGGAGCTGGAGGACAGCGTCATGTGCGTCTTCATCTTACAGCTCATCGGCGATGATGAGAGCATCGATAAGGCGGAAGCGGAGATCGACAAGAACGGCGTCTTAAGAGAACGACTGGAGGTGGAGTAAGATGGAAGAACTCATGAAAACAAAGATCTTTAAGGTCACGGTGGAGCGTCTGCTGTTGAACGGCGGACAGACTCTTTACATGGTTGGATGGTCACTTCTCATCGGAACGATCATCGGAATGATCCTGGCACTGATCCTGGTGCTTTGCAGAAAAGGCGGATTGGTGGAGAACCGACCGTTATATATGATCGTCAGCGTCTACATCAACGTGGTGCGCAGTATCCCCTTTGTTATTCTTCTTGTAACGATCATGCCGATCACCCGTGCTATTGTCGGAACGACCATCGGAAGTACGGCAGCGTTGGTGCCGTTAGTAGTTTATATAAGTCCGTACCTTGCGAGGCTGATGGAGAACAGCCTGCTTGAGATCGATCCGGGAATCCTGGAGGCGGCAGAGGCCATGGGCGCGACAACATGGCAGGTCATCCGATATTTCCTGGTTCCAGAGACATTAGGTTCCATGGTGCTTGCACTGACAACGGGAACCATCGGACTTCTTGGAGCGTCTGCAATGGCCGGATATGTCGGTGGCGGCGGAGTCGGAGATCTGGCATTGACATACGGTTATGAAAAGATGAACACACCGCTCATGATCCTCACAGTTGTGATCCTGGTGGTTCTGGTACAGCTTTTACAGATTCTCGGAAATACGATTTCTGGTAAATTAAGACAGCATAAATAAATTTTAAATAAGAGGAGAGAAAAAATTATGAGAAAAGCAATTGCGGGAGTACTTATGGGAGCAGCAGTGTTAAGCCTTGCGGCATGCGGAAAGAGCGACACCGCGCAGACAACAGCGGCGCAGGCTGCAGAGAGTGCAGACAGCACAGCGGCAGCGGTTGATACGGAGGACAAGAAAGAGATCGTTTACGGAAAATCCCAGGGGCCGTACACAGAGCTCTTTGAGGCTGCCATCGTTCCGATTCTTGAAAAAGAGGGATACACCGTAAAGGGCGTGGACTTCTCTGATCTTCAGACAGCTGACATCGGATTAAACGACGGCGATGTTGATGTCAACGTGGAGCAGCACGCCGCATACGCTGAGAACTTCAACGCAAACTACAATGCGGATCTTGTGCCGATCAGCCCGATCCCGACTGTACCGGCTGGCGTATATTCTGCAAAATACACATCTGTTGATGAGATCCCGGACGGTGCGAAGGTTGCAGTTCCGAACGATGCCTCCAACACCGCAAGATGCTATCTGATGCTTCAGAAGATCGGCTGGATCAAGCTTGCCGATGATGTGGATCCGTCCGCAGTTACCCAGGATGACATTGTTGAAAATCCGCATAACATCGAGTTCACAGAGATGAAGAGCTTAACGATCCCGGCAGCGATCCAGGACTTTGACTATGTGGCAATTACCGGCAGCGTTGTATACAACGCAGGCATCGACCCGTCCACAGCCCTCGCAACAGAGGATATCCAGGATCACCTGGTACTTCAGGTCGTTGTGAAGGAAGAGAACAAGGACGCAGAGTGGGCAAAGGCAATTGTGGACGCTTATCATTCTGACGAGTTCAAGCAGTACATGGAAGAGAACAACGACGGATTATGGTGGATCCCGGACGAGTTAAAATAAGATTGGAAGCTTATTGAACGATCAGGAAAATAGTTGATGAAAAAGGTTCTTCGGCACTGGAATATAAATTCCGGTATCGAAGGACCTTTTTTGGTAGTGGTATTAAAATTATAAAACCTTGAAAGTTAACTGATAAACGGAAAACGGTTGACTTTCACGGCGTTTTTTTATATAATTGTGAACTATAACGTAGAGCAAAAGTTTACAATCGTAACATGATAATTCAGAGAAAAAATCCGGAAGACGGACCAGGACCAGAGATCAAAGCCCGGATGACGAAAACGGCGATTGCACATAAAAATCAGAAAAATAAGGAGAATACTATGGACGCACTGACACTGGCACAGGAAATTATCGACGGAAGAAGAATTACAAGAGAGGATGACTTAAATTTCTTTCTGACATGCGATCTGAAGGAACTCTGCGAGGGCGCAGACCGGATCCGCAAGGCATGTGTGGGAGATAAGGTTGATCTCTGTTCCATCATCAACGGACGGAGTGGACGATGTCCAGAGGACTGCAAGTACTGCGCGCAGTCTGCACACCACCACACAAGCTGCGAGATCTATGATTTCCTTCCGGAAGAAGAGATCGTAAAGATGTGTCACGTCCATGAGGAAGAGGGCGTTGACCGTTTCTCCATCGTTACATCAGGAAGAGCATTGACGGGGGAGGAGTTCGATAAAGCGATCCACGCCTACGAGACTATGAAAAAGGAATGCAAGATCGACCTCTGCGCGTCCATGGGCTTTGTGACCGCGGAACAGCTTCACCGTCTCCATGAAGCAGGTGTCACAAGCTACCACCACAACATCGAGACATCCAGAAGAAACTTCCCGAACATCTGCACGACTCATACATACGACATGAAGATCAACACCCTAAAGATGATCAAGGCAGAGGGTATGTGCGCATGTTCCGGCGGCATCATCGGAATGGGTGAGACATGGGAGGACCGTCTCGATATGGCAGTGAGCCTTGCGGAGCTTGGAATCGATTCCATTCCGTTAAACGCCCTGATGCCGATTCCGGGAACTCCTCTGGAACATCTGGAGAGAATCTCTGAGGACGATATTCTCCGCACCATCGCATTCTTCCGCTATATCAATCCGGAGGCAAACATCCGCCTCGGCGCAGGCCGCGCGCTGCTGACAAACGATGGTGAGACCGCATTCTGCTCCGGAGCATCCGCAACAATTACCGGCAATATGCTGACAACGGTTGCATGCGCAACGATCCGCAGTGATAAGAAAATGCTGAAAGGCCTTGGAAGAGATGTGACACCGGAGTATATGAA
>ERZ838516.4628-NODE-4628-length-10433-cov-3.864039_pt1 | contig 10433 bp, 9 predicted proteins | sample MGYA00519910_ERZ838516 | MGnify/ENA primary metagenome ERZ838516 (study PRJEB31850, sample SAMEA3708837) | human gut metagenome | biome: human gut; feature: human-associated habitat; material: faeces | place: China | collected 2014 ... | reverse complement strand
TAGAGGGAGTACCCCGAAGGGGGGAGGGAGTTGAAAAATGACTTTTGGGACAGTTTTTTTTTAATACCATAATCTAACAACTCAATAATTGACCAAAACCTAATAAAAGCGCTATCAACAACGTCGTTATCGAAAGAAATTTCAATTGAGAATCCAAGGCTCTTCCTTCTCCCCAATAGACAGACTTCAGATGCATTGCCAGCAACGGTAGCGTTAACAAAAAGAGATAGCCCGTCCATCCGGCAGGATGCAGCACGGAGTACTCCACTAGACAAATCACAGCCAATAGCGTGATCACGAAATGATATATCTTTGCTCCCCGTATTCCCAAGATAACCGGGATGGTACGCTTGCCACAAACCGAGTCATTCTCGATGTCGCGGATATTATTCATATTCAAAACACCGGAAGAGAGAAAACCGATGGCTGCGGCCGGCAATACACATATCCAAGGTAAAACACCGGACATGGCAAAATAACTTCCCATCACGCTCACTAACCCGAAAAAAATAAACACGAAAAGATCACCCAGTCCCCGGTAACCATAAGCGCTCTTCCCGACCGTGTATTTCACGGCGGCCACGATAGATGCGCCTCCGGCAATAAACAAAGAAATACTTTTCCAATTCAACAAATCCCGAAATGCCTCATAGATTAACAGACTTCCGGTGATGATCGCTATTACCCCGAAAACAATCATGGCCTGTACCATTTCCCGCATACTCAAAGCTCCACTTTGGGCGCTCCGGATAGGCCCTAAACGATGTTCATTATCCGTTCCCTTGGTTAAATCCCCCACCTCATTCGCCAGATTAGACAATATTTGTAAGGCAACCGTGGTGAGCATGGCCCACACGAAGGTCGTTGTTTTAAAATACCCATCGCTTGCTGCCAACAAAGAACCTAGTAATACACCCGATAAGGATAAAGGTAATGTTCTTAACCGAAAACTCGTGATATATGCCCGAACTTTAGACATGTATTCATTCAGATTTTAAATTAAACTCCTCCGTCAGCTTCGCTGCCACCTCCTCTATAAACAGAGGAGGAGCTGGTAACTCTTCCCTAAGTCGAAAAGTAATTCAACTCTCCCTCTGTTTATAGAGGGAGCACCCGAAGGGGGAGGGAGTTCATTTTTTATTTTCAACTTTTAATTCTCCATTTTCAACTTCAGCTCCTTCTCCCCGATAATAACCTTATGCTGTTTGAACAAACCGCCAACCGTCTTTTTGTAGTTCTTTTTGCTACAACCGAAAAGGCGATATATCTCGTCCGGATCGCTCTTATCCGATACAGCTAAGGAACCTCCATTTTCTTCCAGCTTTTTCAGTATCAAGGCTGCCAAACGATCAATTTGTTCATGACCATCATTTTTTTGCAGGATACAATCAATTTTCCCGTCTTCCCGGATTGTCTTTATATAACCGGTCAGGTGCTGCCCGATGGTTATAGGTTGGAATATCTCGTTACGATAGATAATTGCCTCATGGCTATTATTGACAATAACATTATACCCTAAATCCGTACGACGAGCAACGATTAACTCAACCTCCTGCCCCAATTCATACTCTGCCGGAGTCTTATCCAAGAAACGACTTAATCTCGTGGAAGCAACAATACGATCCGTCGTTTTATCCACGTAAACATAAACCAAGTATTCACGCCCCACAATCATTTCTTCCCGCTGTTCCCGGAAAGGAACCAGCAAATCCTTACGCAATCCCCAGTCCAAAAAAGCTCCTACTCGACTCGTACCCACCACCTTCATCAAGGCAAAATCACCCACAACGGCTTTAGGTGTTGTCATCGTGGCAATCACCCGGTCTTCCGAATCAAAATAAATGAAAACTTTTAATTCATCGCCTTCCTTACATTCAGCCGGAGTCGTCTCTTTCGGTAACAAAATCTCTCCCCAATACTCTCCTCCATCCAGATAAACTCCAAAATCCACGATCTTAACGACTTTCAATATATTATATTCTCCTAACTTTATCATATTCTGTAATTTTGTGACAAAGATAGAGAAATTAAGTGATTTATGATTTATGATTCGGTGATTAAATCATTCCCACCACCTACAAGAATGCAGGAAGGTGGGAATCACAAAATCATTCAATCGTAAATCTCGATATCACTTAAAGGCTTTTTCCGACAATCCCGGTCCGTTCAACTTCAACTGATCAAAATACTCCGGCACCGGACGGCCCATCAATTTATCAACATACATTTTAGCCAAGTATTGCGATAACATGAAACCATGCCCCCGCATACCGACAAACAGACCTAATTCGGGATCAACGATATAGCGAGGCTCCGTGTAATACCCGGACCACGTGGCCTGTATGCTGACACCAGCCAATTCAGGCATCCAATCCACGAAGAATTCACTGATAATCTCCATAAACTCCTTCGTATTCAAAATCAGATTTTTATCCGTCCGTAACGCATCCACCCGCGGGGATGCACAACCGATAATTTGCCCCGTGTGGACTAATTGTTGCCCATAGACAGCGGAGAATCCTTTATATTCCTGCCGATCGATCAGCATATCCAGACTATCCCCGTTCTTCCCTAGCATGGGCAAACGACGAGTGATAAATGCCTGATGGCGTACCGGGTACAATCCCGCGTGAATCCCCAATCCCTCGCATATCTTTCCGGCCCCGGCCCCCAAGGCATTCACGAATATCTCCGTGCGGAATTCCACGTATTTCTTATCATGAGTCAACACCAAGATACTGTATGTTGATCCCTCTTTCATCACTTCCAACACCTTGCAATCTTCCACAATTCGCCCCCCAGCCGAAATACCCATGTTACGAATCAAATCGACCACTTTACCGGGGGTTGCCTGCCAGCAATCATTGGTAATCAAAGCCCCCAAGTAACGTTTGGATTTCGTGCTGAAATAAGGAGAAATCTCTTTCTGAAAATTCTTCGGGTCAACCATATAGGCATCCGACCATGCACGACTTGCGTTCAAGGCATTGAACGTGGGTTCATCATGAGCCAGATTAATATAGCGCGTCGTCTTGTAATCAATATTCGATATTTTCTGTAACTCTTTAAATATAGCATGATTATGCTCCGCAATCTCGGCCAGCTCCGGTAAAGAGAATGCAGTACGCCCTCCCCCGATATTTCTCCATGAGGAACCTCTATCCGCATTCACCAGCACGGGATTCAAACCAGAATCTGCCATATAGCGGAATAATGCACTTCCGGCAATACCACCTCCGGCAATCAACGCCCCTACCTCTATCTTCTTGAAATCCGATCGATTAGCCACACGATGCTCATCACCTCGCTTTGGCGGGTACAATTCACCTAGATTCAACTGGTTAGACAGGGGCGCTCTCGGTGTAGCATCACCCACGATCTCAATCCCTTTAGCTCGTAAAGCTGTTTTCAACCGAGGAATACAACGTTTCCCCCGGCAAGGTCCCATTCCCAAGCGAGTGGTATGTTTTATCTCGTCTATCGAAATAAAGGTACGATCACCCACGACTTTCAAAACATCGTCCAAAGTAACATCATCACAATGGCAAATAAACGTGGCTCCCGGTTGATCCTTCAACAACGGTTCCAAATCTAGCGGTTGCGGGTAATTCTCCTTCACCACGAAACCTCTCACCTTCACCAAATCTTCCCCGTGAACATCCAAGGCTTTCACCCGGGCTATATTCGTTTTATTCGGCTTGTGTAGAACTTTCTCGATAATCCCCTCTCCCAATCTCTCACCATAATTATTCACCAAGTAAACCACTTCTTTCTCCTTTACCTCGTATTCTATCGGCAGGAACAAGTTATCTTTTCGTAAATCATAACCGAAAATGGCCAATCCCGGACATTGATAGACACACTCCATACACCCGATACATTTATCGTAATCCACGTGAGGTACGGTAGAAGTCGAACTTTTCGTTATCGCCCCGTGAGGGCAGGCAAAAGAACAAGGATTACATGCAAAACCATACAAACAATCCATTTGCACGAATCCTCGTTTGTGCATACGTTCCGTCTCCGGCAAACAGGGTGTTTCCAGAATCCGAACCGGATGTTGTTGTGAATCAATATACTCTTTGGAAACCACCAAGTAATCATCATAACTCACCCTAGCCCCCAAATCCATCAATATCTCAATCGCCGTCTGTTTTCCACGCAACACGGCACTCGTTCCCTCTCCAATTCTCACGGCATCTCCCGCAGCATAACAATGCTCTCCAAAGACGGCCTTTCCTTTCATCAACAATTGATTGTCCGGTATCAACCCTGTACATATATTTATGACATCTATGCCATTCAATATTCTTTCCGTACCCGGAATCGGTTTGAAATTCTCACATTCGGCAATAACAGCCCCCGTGATTCCCGTGTGATCAGCATTCGGGATCGCTTTCAACAGCACGTGGGACGTCATGATCGGTATCGCCAAACGGCGCACCCGGTTTGCTTGCACGGGGAAACCACCTTCTTTGGGCATCCCCTCAATAATCGCCTTCACGTGGGCCCCCGCTTGCATCAACTGGTAAGAAGTCAAGTAACCGATATTTCCGGCTCCCACGGTCAGTACATTTTTCCCCAACAGCGTAAGTTCGTTATTCATCATTTTCTGGACGACAGCTGCCGTATATACCCCGGGTAAATCATCGTTTTCGAAAGCCGGCATAAACGGAACAGCCCCCGTGGCCACGACCAGATAATCGGCATCCACGAAAAACACGGTATCCGTTTCCAAGTTCTTCACGGCCACTCGTTTCCCCTCCAATATATCCCAAACCGTAGAGTTCAGATAAATACCTTCCATATTCTCCCCCGCCAATGTTTTGGCAATATCAAATCCGCGCATACCCCCGAAACGTTTTTCTTTCTCGAAAAAGAAGAACTGGTGGGTTTGCATATTAAACTGACCGCCAATCTTATCATTATTATCAATCACGATATTATCTATACCATACTTTTCAAATTCCTCCCGCACAGCTAATCCGGCTGGTCCTGCCCCCACGATCACCACCGTGGTACGAAGTACTTTCCGTGTATCAATCCGGTGTTCGGCATGTTGTTCGGCCATTTCCCCCTGGGCGAACTCCCGTACCTCTTTCACACCATCCACTTTTGTCACGCAAATACGCCGGACTTTACCATCCACCAACATCTCACAAGCCCCACATTTCCCGATGCCACAGGCTAGAGAACGTCCCCGGCCATCCAGACTGTGACTATGCACGGGGTACCCGGCCTGATGCAAGGCTGCTGCGATGGTAAAACCTTTTTCTCCTTCGATTTTCTTACCGTTAAAAGTGAACACCACTTTATCTCGTTTCGGAACATCCAGAATCGGATGCGAATTAATCTTCGACATAAGTTATTGTTTTATTAGTTAGGTTATTAGATTCTTTTGCAATATAACCGATCCGAGACAAAAAAAAGCTGACAAAAGTCAGCTTTTCAAATTTATCTATTTTTTAACATTTAATTCTTTTCTCTCGTGAATGTGAATTTTCCCTCGATTCCCTGTCCATCCTTACTCACACCAACGATCGTATCGACATCAACCAAGATACCAAACCAACTATCCAACTCGTACTCGATCTCGTGTTCGGAATGAATAATATCAAACTCTTCGGCATCCAATTTCACCTTATGTTCTTCAAGCCTCCCCACTAAAAATTCCTGCAACATATATCCTTCCTCTCCCTCAAGCTTATCCGTAAAAATAATCCGCCCAGACAAATCATTCCCCTCTTGTTTCAAGAACAACTCACCCTCGGCTACCCCGTAGCCATAATCCTCTTTATATTTCCATTTACCTGTTAAATCCACCTTGCTAATTTTAAATCCGATTAATTTTGTGATTTAGTGATTTCCAATTAAGTGATTATAGAATCTTCCAGTTATCAAATCGACTATCACGGAATCTTCTCAAGCTTTTTCCATCGCTTTTGCCTCGTTCCAATACTCGTCCATTTCCTCCAAGGTCATATCCGAAAGGTTACGCTCTGTTTCGTGAGCTTTCTTTTCCACGTACGAAAAACGACGAATAAATTTCTTGTTGGATTTCTCCAAAGCATCTTCCGGATTTATACCGTATAGTCGCGCCGCGTTAATCATGGCAAACATGAAATCACCGAATTCTTCTTCCATACGCTCCTGATCCTTCCGGGCTACCTCGACTTCCAATTCACCCAACTCCTCCCGTACCTTTTGCCACACGTCCTCTTTCTGTTTCCAGTCGAACCCGACTCCCCTCACCTTATCTTGAATCCGGTATGCTTTCACTAAAGCCGGAAGAGCATCCGGGACACCTTCCAAAACTTTATTATGACGGCCCTTCTCTTTCAACTTCAATTGCTCCCAGTTACGCAACACGTCATTCTCATCCTCGACCTTCACCTCCCCGTAAATATGCGGGTGACGATAGCGCAACTTGGCACAGATCTCGTTCAAAACATCCGTCATGTCAAATTGCTCCTGTTCCTTCCCGATCAAAGCATAAAACACGATATGCATAAGCAAATCTCCCAGCTCCTTTTTCACCTCCTGCATATCATTTTTCAGAATTGCATCTCCCAGCTCATAAACCTCCTCCACCGATAACGTCCGCAAAGACTCCATCGTCTGTTTATGATCCCAAGGACACTTTTCCCTCAAGGTTTCCATTATATCCAACAGCTCGGCAAAAGCTTCTTTTTGTTTCGTAAAATCTTTCTCCATAACAAACTCTACTCTCGTGAAAAATTTTCAATTTCCAACTTTCAATTTTCAATTGTTTTCCCTACTTTGCACCTGCAAAAATAAGGCTTTTATTTTAAGTTTCATGATAGAGAGAAGAATAAGTATTGGAAACATTGATCCTATTGACTTTTACGGCATTAACAACGCAAAATTCATTACTTTAAAAGAATTTTTCCCGAAATTGAAGATCACCGCTAGGGGCGATGAAATCATTATTCAGGGAGAAGAAAGCGACATTGATGTCCTTGTTGCCAAAATTAATGCCCTTTTGGAACATTACAATAAATATAACATGCTCACGATCGCCAATCTGAAAAGAATTATTCTGGAAGACGAGATCGTGGAAGACCCCGAGGACCCGGCCTCAATTATTGTTTTCGGGAATAACGGGAAAATTATACGAGCCAGAACGACAAATCAACGTAAACTCGTTGATCTGGCCAAAACAAACGACTTGCTTTTTGCCACGGGTCCGGCCGGCTCCGGTAAAACCTACACGGCAATTGCTCTTGCGGTAAAAGCATTACGCAATAAAGAGGTCAAACGGATCATTCTCAGCCGTCCGGCAGTAGAGGCAGGTGAAAGTCTTGGATTCCTACCCGGGGACATGAAAGAGAAAGTTGATCCCTATTTGCAACCCTTGTACGATGCTCTTTCTGACATGATTCCCTCGAAAAAATTAAGCGAATATCTCGAAACGGAAATCATTCAGATTGCCCCTTTAGCATACATGAGGGGACGTACACTCAATGATGCATTCGTGATTCTCGATGAAGCACAGAACACGACAAAAAATCAGTTAAAAATGTTCCTAACCCGTATGGGTGTCAACGCTAAATTCGTGATCACCGGGGATATGAGCCAAATAGACCTTCCCAAACGAAGTGATTCCGGATTGATTCATGCCTTCAAATTACTGCATCATATAAAAGGAATTGCATTTGTCGAATTCGACAACAGTGACATCGTTCGCCACAGGTTGGTGAAAGAGATTGTTAACGCTTACAACAACGAAGAAAAAACTAAATAACGGATCTTTAAAGCAAATAACATGGAAGCGATTGTAAAAACAAATTTCAAATTCCCGGGACAGAAAGATGAATACGTCGGTAAAGTACGTGACGTGTATAACATCAATGACGAATACCTCGTTATGTTGGTATCCGACAGAATTTCCGCTTTCGACGTGGTACTCCCGAAAGGAATACCTTACAAAGGACAAATATTGAATCAAATTGCCGCTAAATTCCTAGATGCAACGTCAGACATCGTTCCGAACTGGAAAATAGCAACACCCGATCCGATGGTGACCGTTGGTCACAAATGCGAACCGTTCAAAGTAGAAATGGTTATTCGCGGTTACTTGGCCGGAAGTGCATGGAGAGAATACAAATCAGGAAAGAGAACCCTTTGCGGTTTACCTTTGCCGGAAGGAATGGTTGAAAACCAGAAATTCCCGACACCTCTTGTAACTCCTACCACCAAAGCTATGGAAGGACACGATGAAAATATCTCTAAAGAAGAAATCATCTCGTCCGGACTGGTTAGTAAAGAAGATTACGAGGCCATCGAAAAATACACTCTTGCCCTATTCCAAAGAGGAACAGAGATTGCAGCCCAAATGGGATTAATTCTAGTAGACACGAAATACGAATTCGGTAAAAAAGATGGAAAAATCTATTTGATCGACGAAATCCATACCCCGGATTCTTCCCGTTACTTCTATGCCGACGGTTACGAAGAACGCCTTGCAAAAGGAGAAAGACAGCGTCAACTATCCAAAGAATTCGTTCGCGAATGGTTAATGGAAAATGGATTCCAAGGAAAAGAAGGGCAAACTGTTCCGGAAATGACTCCGGAAGTGGTAGCCAACATCACGAATCGTTATATCGAATTATACGAACATATCACGGGAACAAAGTTCGAAAAAGCCGACAGCACGAACATTCTTGCCCGCATCGAGAACAATGTAAATGAATGCTTGGCTAGCCTAAAATAAATAGTCAAAACTTTCCAATAAAGCTCATAAGGAATTTTCCTATGAGCTTTATTTATTTTCTAGCTGATCCAACAGACCTTCAACAGCATCTTCCAGTAAGTCCAAGACTAATTCGAATCCGGAATCCCCGCCATAATAAGGATCGGGAACGCTATCCCGATAGGAAAAACGCTGGCAGAAATCAGTCATCTTGAATATTTTATTCTTTTCTTCCTCGGATGTAGCCATTCTTTGCAGATCACGGATATTCTGGTCATCCATACCGATAATCATGTCAAAATCAGAAAAATCTGCATCCGGATAAAATTTCCGGGATAAACTGGTCAGATCATATCCTCTTCTTATCGCGTGACTTTGCATCCGACGATCCGCCGGATCACCGGAATGATAACCACTAATCCCTGCAGAATCAATATAATATTGTTCCTCCAATCCCCGATCTTTCACGTAATATTTCATAATTGCCTCGGCACTCGGGGAGCGGCATATATTACCCAAACATATAAACAGAATTCTTTTCTTCATAACTAAACATTAAAAAACGGTTATCATGACCTTGTTTGCCATAATAACCGCTCTCAAAAATTATGTTCTATTAATTGAATAAAGAGTCTACAAACTCTTCACGATTGAATACTTGCAAATCATCAATTTTTTCACCGATACCAATGTATTTCACGGGAATTTTGAATTGATCAGAGATACCAATTACAACGCCACCTTTTGCCGTTCCGTCCAATTTTGTAATCGCCAAAGCATTTACTTCCGTAGCCAAGGTAAATTGTTTTGCTTGTTCGTAAGCATTTTGCCCGGTAGAACCGTCAAGTACTAACAAAATTTCATGTGGGGCATCCGGAATCACTTTTTGCATGACCTTCTTGATTTTCGTCAATTCGTTCATCAAGTTTATCTTATTGTGTAAACGTCCCGCCGTGTCAATAAGCACCACATCTGCATTCTCCGCTTTCGCTTTACTCAGCGTATCAAAAGCCACAGAAGCCGGATCTGCCCCCATACCCTGTTTTACGATCGGTACCCCTACTCGTTCCGCCCAGATTACCAACTGATCTACCGCAGCAGCTCTAAAGGTATCTGCAGCCCCTAAAACAACAGATTTTCCAGCATCTTTAAATTTGTGAGCCAATTTACCAATTGTCGTTGTCTTACCCACTCCATTCACACCGACTACCATGATCACATAAGGGCCATGTCCTTCCGGTAAACTCAAAGCATCGTAATCCGTTGAATTATTCTCTTTCAACAAATCAACAATCTCTTCTTTCAATACCCGGTTTAATTCATCCGTACCCACATATTTATCCCGCTGTACTCTTTCTTCGATTCGTTCAATGATACGAAGAGTTGTATCAACTCCCACATCCGAAGAAATCAACACTTCTTCCAAGTTATCCAAACCCTCGTCATCAACCTTGGATTTACCAACAATTGCCCGAGAGAGTTTCTTGAATACACTTTCTTTCGTCTTTTCTAAACCTTTATCAAGGCTTTCCTTTTTCTTTTTATTAAATAGACCGAATAATGCCATTTCCACATAAATTGATTCAGAACGCTAAGGTAGGTAAAACAATTGAAAATTGAAAATGAAGAATTGAAAATGAAAGAAAATAAAAAAGAGCGAGTCACTTGAACTCGCCCTCTCTTCTAAATTCGGCATCGACCTACTCTCCCACCTATCGGC
>ERZ838516.4602-NODE-4602-length-10483-cov-4.140967_pt1 | contig 10483 bp, 9 predicted proteins | sample MGYA00519910_ERZ838516 | MGnify/ENA primary metagenome ERZ838516 (study PRJEB31850, sample SAMEA3708837) | human gut metagenome | biome: human gut; feature: human-associated habitat; material: faeces | place: China | collected 2014 ... | reverse complement strand
AGTAGGTCTGCGCATTTACTGCGCTGACCGTAAGAAAACATAGGATGGCAGGCAATGGGATTTTTGCTCGTGACTGTGAAGGTACTGAACAGTTACAATTTTAGATAGAAAAGGAGAGATGACTTATGTTAATGCCGAGTATTTTTGGTGAGGATATGTTTGATGAATTTATGAGAGGTTTCCCGTTCTTCGATAACAGCGCAGAGAACAACGTTGAGAAGAAACTATATGGTCACAACGCCAAGAACGTTATGAAAACCGATATCAAAGAGCTGGAAGGCGGCTATGAGCTGGAGATCGATCTTCCGGGATTCACGAAAGAGGAAGTCACCGCAGAACTGAAGGATGGCTATTTAACCATCAGTGCCGCTAAGGGACTTGATAAGGATGAGCAGGAGAAAGAAACCGGTAAGTATATCCGCCGTGAACGTTATGCCGGTGCGTGCCAGCGTTCCTTCTACGTTGGTGAAGATGTGACCGAGCAGGACATCAAGGCAGAGTTCAAGCATGGTATGCTGAAGCTGTTTGTTCCGAAGAAGGAAGCAAAACCGGCTGTAGAAACCAAGAAATATGTTACCATTGAAGGCTGATGCGTAAGCAGGCTGAGATGGCAGCAGAACCGCATGAGAGAAAGTGAATAAAAAGTCCACGGGCCAGTAAATGTGCTGGTCCGTGGACTTTTTGCGTGCTTGTAAAAACCAGCGTCCGGTTGCTGTCCCATATCTGCATTTGGAATCTTAAGAAAAAAGTTTCCTTTCTTCATAAAACGATGACAATTTGGACACAATTTTATTGTTCAATAGGAGTGGCTGTAGAGATAGACACAGTTACAAATCGCATATGCATCAGCAGCCGGAAATGCTTTCAGATCGAGGAAAAACAGATTCCGTCTGCTCAAAAAAGAAAGGTTGGTTAAAATGAAAAAAAGAGCATTGATTATGATGAGCACCGCAATGATCATGGTATTTGCAGCAGCTTGTTCTTCAAAAAATACCCCGTCTGCTACAGCAAGTGAGACAACGGCTGCAGTGGCAGAGACAACACAGCAGGAGACCACAAAGGCAGAAAGCACAGCCTCTGCTGAGAGTCTGAACACAGATGAAGCAAAGGATTCAGAGGAATCTAAGGCAGATTCTGCCGCAGATCAGGAAGAAGCAAGCATGACAGGCACGATCAGCGACATCAAGGATTTCATGTTTACCATCACATTTGATGGTCAGGATTACGGCTTCAGCTTTGATCAGAATGAGAAGCCACAGGGGTTAGACAGTGTGAAGGATGGTGATACCGTGATGGTAACCTATACCGGTACGGTAAATACCGTGGATGCCTTCACCGGAAAAATCCTTTCTGTTGAAAAAGTAGACTAAGAGGAAAACGTTTGGCAGGTCTGTACAGTGAATGTTCAGATCTGCCAAATAACATTATATGCTTCAGGAAGCACTGTAGGAATCTACCGTAATGGTATAGCAGTTGCTTCCTTTTTTTATTACCGTTCCGTCCCTCTTTTTAATGGTGGCGTTTGCGCTGCCTTCACCGCCGTTGTCATCCGGTCCGCCCTTGCCGTCCGGCGCTTCTTTGCCATCTGGCGCGCCATTTCCGTTATTGTTTTCATTCTGTCCGTCCTGATCTTTGTTTGATGTGCCCAGTATAAAGAACAAAGCGTTAAATTCACAAAATGTTCATAAAAACAATAAAATTCTGATAAAATGAGAAAAAAAGAAATATTTTGCAACAAATCAACTGTACGAGTGCGGAAAAAAATGGTATGATGCAAGAAAGAAAATAAACTGGGAAACAGCTTTATCGTTGAGTTTTAAGGATAATAGAGTAATGATCAGACAAAATCTTATATAAAGGGGGAACCAATCATGGCAGATTATATTATGGCACTGGACGCGGGGACAACCAGCAACCGCTGTATTCTTTTCAATAAAAAGGGCGAGATCTGCAGCATGGCGCAGCGGGAATTTCACCAGTATTTTCCACAGCCGGGCTGGGTGGAGCATGACGCGGATGAGATCTGGGCCAGCATGCTGGGAGTGGCCGTGGAGGCTATGAGCCGCATTGGCGCAGAAGCAGCAGACATTGCGGCAATCGGTATCACCAATCAGAGAGAAACCACCATTGTATGGGATAAGGAGACTGGTGAACCCATTGCCCACGCCATTGTCTGGCAGTGCCGCCGTACCGCAGCCTACTGCGATTCTCTGAAGGAACAGGGCTATATGGACAGCTTCCGGAAGAAAACGGGACTTGTCATTGACGCGTATTTTTCCGCTACCAAGATCAAATGGCTGTTAGACCATGTGCCGGGAGCAAGGGAACGTGCGGAAAAGGGTGAGCTTTTGTTTGGCACAGTGGAAACCTGGCTGATCTGGAAGCTGACCAAGGGCGCGGTACATGTAACCGATTACTCCAATGCTTCCCGCACGATGCTGTTCAATATCAATACTCTGCAGTGGGATGATGAAATCTTAAAGATCCTGGATATTCCGAAATGCATGCTGCCGGAGCCGAAGCCGTCAAGCTGCGTATACGGGGAGACAGAGCCTTCTTATCTGGGCGGAGCCATTCCTATTGCCGGGGCAGCAGGTGACCAGCAGGCGGCGCTGTTCGGTCAGACCTGTTTTGAGGCGGGTGAAGCGAAGAATACCTATGGAACAGGCTGTTTCCTGCTTATGAACACCGGAGAAAAGCCGGTATTCTCCCGAAACGGGCTGGTCACCACCATTGCCTGGGGACTGGACGGAAAGGTGGATTATGCGCTGGAGGGTTCCATCTTCGTGGCCGGAGCGGCGGTCCAGTGGCTGCGGGATGAGCTGCGGCTGATCGATTCGGCAGAGGATTCCGAGTATATGGCAAAAAAAGTGAAGGATACCAACGGCTGCTACGTGGTTCCGGCCTTCACCGGTCTTGGCGCTCCGCATTGGGATCAGTACGCCAGAGGAACTATTGTGGGTATTACCCGGGGTGTGAACAAATACCACATCATCCGGGCTACACTGGAGTCTATTGCCTACCAGGTACATGACGTACTGGTGGCCATGAAAGCGGATTCCGGTATTGACCTGACTTCCCTGAAGGTTGATGGCGGAGCCAGTGCCAACAATTTCCTGATGCAGACCCAGGCAGACTTTATCCAGGCACCGGTGAAGCGACCCTCTTGTGTAGAGACAACCGCCATGGGCGCGGCATATCTGGCGGGACTTGCAGTGGGATACTGGAAGAATCAGGAAGAAGTCAAGGAAAATCAGGAGACAGACCGGATCTTTACGCCGGAACTGGATGAAAAGACCCGCAGGACCATGGTCCGCGGGTGGGAGAAGGCGGTTCGCTACGCATACGGCTGGGCGCGGGAACGCTGAGTGTCACAATCGGATCAGGCTGCCGGAAGTGCAGTCTGGCGGTAAAAAACACCTGAGCGCTGGGCATAAGGCTCAGGACTTCGGCGGTGCAAAAAAGTCACGTTCAATAAACAGGCATACATTGTCGACAAAGCTGTCCGGGTCACAGGGTTCTTCCTGATCGAGATAGCACTGTACAATATTAAAATAAAAATCTGTCATCAGGCTGGTGAATATAGGGGCAGGAAGCTTCAAGCGGTAGCCCTTTTGTTCAGCAGCCTGAATTTTATCATTCATAATGCGGATAAGGCCGGTGCGGATGATGCGCATCAGGTCACCGTCCTGATTGGCATGGTAGATTTTCTGGTACAGAATCCGGTTCTCGCCGATAAGACGCAGCAGGATCAGCAGGAAGTCCCGCACGGAAGTGCGGTTGGTGAAATACATGACATCTTCATTCAGGCCAAGCTCATCTAGCATGGAGCCAAGGCAGTAATGGAGCAGGTCATATTTATCCTCAAAATAGCGGTAAAACGTAGACCGGGAAATCAGCGCGGTATTGCAGATGTCGGTCAGTGTGAGCTGCTCAAAGGGCAGGGCTGCAAGCTGGGAAAAGAGAGCACCCTTCAAAAGCGCGTAGGTGCGGCGGGCGGTAATACTGGTTTTCCGGGGTGTAGACTGTGCCATAATAACCTCCGTGATCGATGAATTTGCGCATGAAAAACAGAACAGGTTCACAATGTATAAAACTGGACAAATCTAAAATAAGTGTCTCATTATGAACATTCCAAATAAAACTGATACTTGTGTATTTTAACATATACATAGATAATAATGCAAGAAAATGAAGCGGAATTCAGGAGGTTTCTATGGATTATCGAGATAAATTGCACAAAAACAAGGGGTTCTTAACGACTCCTATAGGTGTCGCATTTTTGGCGGCAGGACTCATGCTGCTGTCTTACCCGGTGCCGGTGCTGGCGGCTGCTTCTACCATTGAGGCCGGAAGCGGTGCTGTGGCAGAGACAAAGCCGGCGTCTGTATATGGAACGACAAAAGTAATTGATTCAGAAGAAACAGAAACGGCCCGGGCAAACTGGGTAAAGGAGGGCGACGACTGGTATTATCTCCTGCCGGACGGCAGCAGGAACCGGCAGGATCTGCAATTTGACAATGCCCTTTATAAATTTAACTGGAACGGCTCTTTAAAGACCGCCCAATGGGTACCGAATACCGGAGGCGGTGCTTATCCGGTGTTCTGTTATGATGAGGAAACACAGTTCCTGTTCGATCAGCTAAATGATGAGAAACGGGATCTGTATTTTGAGGAATACCCGGACCGGGAAGAAGACTACAGTGGTGATGAAAAGACGCAGTACGACCGTTATGCCGGATTCCTCATGGATGAAAAGCTGAATCAGGCAGCAGCTTACCGTCTGGAAGCGGCTCTGGTCAATGGCTACAGCGGTGACGCGATTCCCGGTGAGGGAACCTTAAAGGATTACCTGGGAAAAATTTCCTACCGGAAAAATTCCAGCTGCCGGGAACTTTACCTGCGGGGGCGGGAGGATGCGGATGACGCCTTTGACAGGCTCATCGGCAAGACCCAGGACAAATACGATTCCAGCGGAAAACGGAAAGATTCCCTGGAGTATTACCGGCGTATCGGCATGGCGCATGCGGAGAAAGACGGAGAACACTATTTTATGGTGATCCTGATGCGGTAGAAATGAAAAGAAAAAGGGAAAGAGGAGCAGAGATCAGATATGAAAGACAAAAAATCTCTGAAAGAGAAATTGAAAGCGCATCTGCCCCACAAAAGGGGAGTGGAAGAGCAGCAGAAGAAAGGCACGGAGGATACCGGCTTTACCATTCGCCTGGCGCGTTTTATCATTGAAAAGCGTGCCTGGATCGAGTCGCTGTTCATTGCGGGCTGTATTTTCAGTGCGGTAGCCATGCTGTTTGTGAATGTAAACTACGACCTGACCAAATATGTTCCTTCCACGGCCCAGTCCAGCATGGGACTGGATGTGATGAAGAAGGAATTTGGATATCCGGGAACAGCCCGGCTGATGCTAAAGGATGTAAGCCTGTACGAGGCGAAGCAATATAAAGATAAGATCCAGGCCATTGATGGTGTGGATCAGGTCCTCTGGTGCGACACCACGGTTAATGTCTACGCAGGAGAAGATTTCATCAATATGGATGATATCAAAGACTACTACAAAGACCGCTGTGCGGTTATGGATATCACTTTTGATGAGGAATCAGATTCCCCGAAGACCGAAGCAGCTATCGATGAGATGAAAGCCATCACCGGAGACAAGGGCTGCTATGTCGGTATGGCAGTGCAGAACAAATCCCTGATCCAGACTACCCATGAGGAGATGAACAAGATCCTGGTGGTCGCGGTCATCATGATTTTTGTGGTACTTTGTCTGGCGACCACCGCATGGACAGAGCCGATCCTGTTTTTGCTGGTCATGGGTGTGGCGGTACTTTTGAATAAGGGAACCAATATATTCATCGGTACGATTTCCTTTCTGACCGATAATGTAGCCATCATTTTACAGCTGGCAACCTCCATGGACTATTCCATTTTCCTGCTGGATGCCTACATGAACTGGCGTGATACCGGACTTTCGGAGGAGGAAGCCATCGTCAAGGCAGTTGAGGAAGCCATCAACTCCATTTTTGCCAGCAGCCTGACTACCGTAGTCGGCTTCCTGGCGTTAGTTACCATGAAATTCAACATTGGCTTTGATATGGGACTGGTTCTGGCAAAGGGTATCATATTCAGTCTGCTGACGGTGGTACTGTTCATGCCGGCCATGATCCTGAAATTTACCAGATGGAATGATAAGACCAAGCATCGTTCCTTTTTCCCGGATTTTACAAGGCTTGGAAGGGGCGTGTACCGCATCCGTTATCTGGTTCTGGCGGCAGTGCTTCTCATTACCCCGCCTGCTTATGTGGCTCAGCAGATGAACAATTTTCAGTACGGAAACAGCGCTGTGGGCGGTGCTCCGGGAACTCAGGTATATGCGGATGACCAGGAGATCACCGCAAAGTTCGGCCGAAGCAACATGATGCTTCTGATCTATCCGAACACGGACCCGGTGGCAGAAAAGAGGCTGTCCGATGAACTGGAAGATCTTCCATATGTAAAGAGTGTAACTTCCATGGCCAACACACTGCCGGAGGGCATACCGGAGGATTTCCTTCCGGATTCTACCGTCAGCCAGCTTCACACGAAGGACACGGCACGGATGCTTTTATACATAAGAACCAAGGGCGAGAGTGACAAATCCTTCGAATATACGGATCAGATCCGGGATCTCATGAAGAAATATTATCCGGAGCATTCGTACGTGGTCGGAGAGACTCCGTCTACCCAGGATATAAAGGAAACAATTACGGACGATAACGCGCGGGTAAATCTGCTGACGCTGCTGGGTGTATTCCTGGTTGTAGCTTTCAGCTTTAAGTCAGTTCTGATCCCGATCGTGGTTATGATCCCGATTGAAGTTGCCATCTTCATCAACATGGCAGTTCCGTATGTGCAGGGCGTGGATATGATCTACATGGGCTACATTATTGTCAGCAGTATCCAGATGGGTGCGACGGTAGACTACTCGATCCTGCTTACCAACAATTATATCGCGAAGCGTGCAACACTTCCGAAGAAGGAGGCCTGCATTGAGGCGGTGACCCGGTCCTGTTCCTCTGTTTTTACATCCGGCGGCATTATCACCCTGGCAGGATATATTGTATATCTGATTTCTACGACGGCGGCCATTGGAGATCTGGGACATCTGATCGGACGAGGAGGCTTCCTGAGTCTGGTCCTGGTACTGACTCTGCTTCCGGCACTTCTGGTGCTGACCGACGGACTGGTCATTGAGAAAAAATGGAAAGGCTCCAGAAGAAGAATCCGCGAGCGCTATGTGACCAGAAGGCAGCAGTTCCATGAGCGGGCAGAGCAGATCCGGACGAAGCTGGAAGAACACAGGAAAGAGAAATAAGGGCAGCAGGAGGAGAATGTCATGAAGAAAAGATATCAGAGACTGGGTGTCATGGGACTGGCGGCAGTCATGGCATGTACCGGCACGGTTCTGCCGGTGCTTGCCGGCCAGGCATCTGTGGCTGTGGATGAAAATATGTATGTAAACCTGGATTACTATGGAAACGTAGACCGGGTCAATGTGGTGAAGGGCTGTGATCTGAATGGCCAGACCACGTTCACCGATTATGGCAATTACACAGCGGTGACCAACATGTCCGATTATACGGAGCCGGTCATTGAGGGAAACAAGGTAACCTGGAATGTGTCTCCGGATTACAAGGGGCGCTTCTATTATAAAGGCGAGCTGGATGCGAAGAAGGTGGCACTCCCATGGAACTTTGATGTTTCCTATAAGCTGAATGGCGTGCCGAAAAATGCAGACGAGCTGGCGGGTGCTTCCGGACTCATTGAGATCCATATCGACGCGAAGTTTAACGACAGTGCGGATGTGAATGAATATTATAAGAACAACTTTGTTCTGGCTGTAGCAGTTATGGTGGATACCAATGACTGTTACAGCCTGGAAGCAGACGGTGCTCAGAAACAGACCATCGGCGGCAACAGCGCCGTTGTGTTTACGGCGCTTCCGGGCGAGGATGGAGACTTCACCGTCCGCATCGGCACCGACAGCTTTGAGACCAGCGGCGTGTTCATGGCCATGACTCCGTTAACCGGCAGTGATTTAGAGCACGTGACTGACTTAAAGGAAGCAAAGGATACCTGGAAAGAGAGCGGCGATCAGATGCACGACAGCATGCAGCAGATGGCTTTGTCTGTTGAGGCCATGCGGGACGGCATTCATTCTTTACAGAGCGGCATGAACTCTGCGGAGGGCGCAAGACAGGCCTGGAGTGGTTCAAAAGACAGTATTCTGGCAGGCAATGACCGTGCGCTTGAGACCTTAAGCGCTGTCTCGGATCAGCTGGAAGCGATGATCCCGCATATCGAGACCGCCAAGGAGGCGGCAGATGTAGCGCATGACAGCCTGGGCGATATCGTAAACACGGTGCGCGAGATGCAGGATCCGTTAAATAAGCTGCACAGTGCACTGAAGGGAATCAAGAGTGGGGCGGAAGATATGTCCGGCCAGGTTTCTCCGCTGAATTCGCTGATGCAGCAGATCATTGCGCTGGACGCAACGCTGCAGGCCAGCGAGCAGGCTTATGTAACGGCTCTTGGAACCATGGGTGTCAGCCTTCAGAATGTGGATGATGACTATTATATGGACGAGGACTGGGAGGTCGATCTTTACGATGACCGCGCTGCCTCCCCGAGCAATGCCGGAAGCACCGGCAGTGTATCTGGTGTGGCAGGCGGCATCACCCTGAACCAGCCGGAGCTGCTGCAGACTCTGATGACGAAGAAGGCAGCACTGGAGAAATTGTCCGCAGCCAGCAGCAAACTGGCTTCTGAGCTTTCCGGTCTTTTGGGCGATGTGGCAGATGCAGCCAAATATTCCTCTGAGCTGACCGACAGCCTGGAGATGCTTACCGAGGACACCGCGGCTCTGTACGATTCCATGGACAGCTACTACCCGGATCTGCAGGCAACACTGGATGATTCCGAGGAACTGATGAATCGGATCACCGAGGCACTGAACACGAGCCTGAGCACGGCAGCCATCGTGCAGAACACCTTAAAGAGCAGCAGTGACAATCTGGACGCTGCCACCCGCGACAGCATCCGCGGTACCCTGGAGCTTCTGGATAAGAGCTTAAGCGTGCTGGACAGCACCGCTTCCATCCGCCATGCAGGCGTGACCATGAAGGAGGCCATCGATAAGGAATGGGATGACTTAGATGGAGATACCCGTTTCCTGAACATGGATCCGAAGGCGGAGAAGGTATCCTTCACATCCGATGAGAATCAGGAGCCGGAATCCGTACAGATCATTCTGCGCACCGCAGAGATTAGCCTGGATGATGATGACGAGGTTCTGGATGCGGAGACTGAGGCAGCAAGCCAGAGCCCGCTGCGCCGGATCTGGATCGTGATCGTGAAGATGTGGAAAGCATTTGTGGAAATCTTCCGGAACAGATAGAAAAACTGTGGATAAAGGGAAAATTGGACAGGGGGTTTAGAAGCATATGAAAGGAAACCGAATCATAACCATAGGACGTCAGATCGGAAGCGGCGGCAGTGAGATTGGCATGGAGGTGGCAAAACGCCTTGGAATTCAATGCTATGACAGGCAGCTGATCGAGATGGCCTGCGATTACGGAGAACTGGATCAGGATATTCTTGCGGAAGCGGAGGAGAAGCGGCCGAATCCATTTCTTTACTCTGTGCCGCGTCAGATGCAGAATGATAAGACCGGAAGAGGCATTGCCATCAATGACATGGTATTTAATCTGCAGTCGGAGGTCATCCGGCAGCTGGCAGAGAAGGAGTCCTGTGTGATCATTGGCCGCTGTGCCGATTATGTGCTGCGGGAGCAGCCGGGCGTGACTTCCGTATTTATCTATGCAGACATGAATGTCCGGATCGCGTGTCTTATGGAAAGACGCAGGATCACCCGGGATGAGGCCATTACGCTGATCAAAAAGACTGACAAGAGTCGTCGGAATTACTATGAATGTTATACCGGGAAACGCTGGGGTGCCGGTGCCAGCTATGATGTCACCTTAAACAGTGCGGAGCTTGGCCTGGATACCTGTGTGGATCTGATCTGCCATCTCTATGAGCGAAAACAGGAAGGAGACACAGAACAGTGATGAAACAGACAACGAAACGGCTTCTGGTAAGCCTGGCCGCTCTCATCTTATCCGTTGGAGCGGTCTGCACCAGCTATGCGGCATCGGATAAGCGTAAGGTCGGCAAAATGGATCTTGTGTTTGATTCTGACCTCGGCATTGGTGCGGATGGAAATTCTTATTCTGTTACTGTGGATGGCGCGAATACAGACCGCTACTACATCAGTGATACAGAGGTTGTAAACGAGGATTCCGATGATTTCAGTGACAGCAATCCGCCGGAGATAGAAGTGACTCTGGCAGTGGCAGACGAAGATCAGTGGTATTTTGCCAGCGCTTCTTCTGATGCGTTCCGCTTAAACCTGGCAGCTTCGTCA
>ERZ838516.4599-NODE-4599-length-10495-cov-3.081705_pt1 | contig 10495 bp, 6 predicted proteins | sample MGYA00519910_ERZ838516 | MGnify/ENA primary metagenome ERZ838516 (study PRJEB31850, sample SAMEA3708837) | human gut metagenome | biome: human gut; feature: human-associated habitat; material: faeces | place: China | collected 2014 ... | reverse complement strand
GAAACTTCTGTAACGGAGAACTCGTCTCCCTCAAAATAACGATCCATGAATTCCTCGCTGGTCTCTGCTACAGATTCCATCAGGATATCATGATATTTTCTCAGAATCTTCATCCGAAGAGGTTTTGCTACCTGAAGGTTCGCCGATACAAATGCAAGGTCTACTTTTCCTTCTTTTACTGCATTCACCGACTCTGTCGTACTGTTATTCAGAATCTTAAACCTCACATTCGGATACAGGCTGTTGAATTCTTCCATTGCCTGAAAAAGATAACAGTGAAGTGCCGTCTCCGTAGCGCTGATATAGATCGTTCCGTTCTCCAGCGAGATCAGATTACTCAGATCATTCTCTCCTTTGAAAAACTGGGCACATCCTGCCGCTACATATCCATAAAATGTCCGGCCTTCCGGAGTTAGCTGCATTCCGGTCTTACTCCTCGTAAATAAGCGGCAGCCAAGTTCATTTTCCAGTTTGTGTATGGTACGCGTGACTGCCGGCTGGCTGGTCTTCAGTACCGTTGCCGCCTTGGTAAGATTTTCATATTTTGCTACATAATAAAATATTTTGTAATATTCAAAATTTGAATTCATAATAAAAACTACTCCTCTTCATCTCTCACTATATTTTAAAAAATAAGTGAAAAATGTCAAGTGATATCTTCCTTCTCCACCACTGTCAACTTTTTTTATATACTTTTACATATTCAAAAAGAGATCTGACATATCCAAATGCCAAATCTCTTTTTTGTTCTTATTAACCTTTTACAGCTCCGGCTGCAACACCTTTGATAATATGCTTCTGACAAGCCAGATAGAAGATAACTACCGGAATTACCGCAAGGATCAGCGCTGCCATAACAGCACCCATATCTACACGTCCATAACTTCCCTTCATATACTGGATCGCAATTGAGATTGTCTTATACTTATTCAAATCCAGTACCAGGTATGGAAGCAGGAAGTCGTTCCAGATCCACATCGTCTCCAGGATTCCTACGGAAATGTATGTCGGCTTCATGATCGGAAGTACAACAGAGAAAAAGGTTCGAAGTGGTGTACATCCGTCGATCATTGCTGCTTCTTCAATTTCCAGTGGAATGGATTTTACAAATCCGCAGAACATGAATACTGCAAGACCTGCACCAAATCCGAGGTAAATGATAATGATTCCCCAAGGTGTACGAAGACCGGTACGGTCAGCTACCAGCGATAAGGTGAACATAACCATCTGAAACGGAACAACCATGGAAAATACGCAGAGTAAATATAACAGTTTTGTAAACTTACTGTTTACTCTTGTAATATACCATGCACACATAGAAGTACATACAAGGATCACAAGTACGGAACCAACTGTGATAAATACAGTCCAGCCGACTGCACTCAGCAGTTCATATTTGTCAATTGCGGACAGGAAGTTATCGATTCCTACCCATGTCTGCTTTGTCGGGAGTTTGAATGGTTCTTTGTTGATAAATACTTTATTTTTAAATGAGTTGATCAGCACGATCAGGATCGGCATGATATATACAATACCGATGATCGTAAATGCACCTGTTCCAAACCAGCTTAATTTACTTGTCTTTTTCTTCATTACTGCTGTACCTCCTTAGAACGTGTTGCACGTAACTGGATCATACCGATCACAACTACGATTGCAAAGAAGATGACTGCCTTCGCCTGTCCGACTCCTTCCCATCCGGTACGTCCGTAGAACGTATTGAAGATGTTCAGCGCCATCATCTCAGACATCTTAGACGGTTCACCGGCTGTCAGGGACAGGTTCTGATCGAATAACTTAAATCCGTTTGTAATTGACAGGAACATACAAATCGTGATCGATGGCATCATCATCGGGATTGTTACCTTGAATAATGTCTGGATCTTATTTGCTCCGTCAATCTCTGCTGCCTCGATCACATCTCCCGGAATAGACTGAAGACCGGCAATATAAATGATCATCATATAACCGATCTGCTGCCAGCTAACCAAAATGATCAATCCCCAGAATCCATACCACTCATTCAGAGCAAGTGCGGTACCATATCTGGAAAGAACTCCGTTAAAGATCAGCTGCCAGATATATCCAAGTACGATACCACCGATCAGGTTCGGCATGAAGAAGATCGTACGGAAGATATTTGTTCCGTGCATTTCTTTTGTCAGTGCCATCGCAAGTGCAAATGCTATGATGTTAATGATCAGAAGAGATGCAATCGCGAACAGTACCGTATACCAGAATGAATGACGGAATGCCGTATCTTTCAGTGCTTCTATGTAATTTGAAAATCCTACGAATTTCGCGTCTGTTACGGTTGTAAATTTACAAAATGAAAGCCAGATTCCCATAATAAAAGGAACGATAAAGCCAAGAATAAATGCAAAAAACGTTGGAAGCACAAAAATCGGCATATAACGTTTGATGGATTTTTCCATAATAAATTCCTCCTTCCATGCAGAGAATCTCCGCTTCATTTCCCTGCACTTTTTCATAAAAGCGGCGGGGGTTTCTTGCAACCACCCGCCACTACTCACTTCATATAACTATTTTGATTGTTACATTTTTATTTTTATTTTGCTGCTGCAGCTTCTTTTGCCCATCCGTCAACGAATGCTGTTGTAACTTTTGCCCAGTTTGCATCTGTCGGATCTGCTGCGTAACTTGTCAGTGCAGAACCCACTCCGTTCTTCCACTCTTCTGATGGCATTGTTGAGAAGTTCCAAGATACAGGAGTCTTTCCGTCTTCTGTATATTTGTTTGCTTCGTTAACAAGTACGTTGTCTGATTTCATGTTCTTCTTAAATGGAATTGTGAATCCCATGTCTTTGCACATTGCCTTTACACCATCATCAGATGTTACACACCAGTTCATGAAATCAAGTGTTGCCTGAATGTCGTCTTCAGATGCTTTGGAGTTTACACACCAGTAGTTCTCTGTACCTGTACAGATTCCCTGATCTTCTTCGCCTTCTACACCGATGTAGATTGGAAGGATTCCAAGATTGTCATCTCCGACGTCTTTGATGTTGTTATATTCCCATGTACCATTCTGGTAGAAGACTGCATCACCTGTTACGAAATCTGCTGTTGCATCGTCAGCTGTCTTTGTAGAAAGTTCTGTTGGTTTGCAGGTAGCGTTGTTGATGTAGAGATCCCAGATCTGACGGTAGTTATCAAGGTATGTTCCTTTGATAGCATCTGTGTTATCGATTCCTTCATCTTTGTATTCATAGTAGATTGGAAGGTTTGCCAGATGAGTTTTAAATCTCCAGTCAGATGATCCGTCCATACCAGCGGATGTAAATGCTGAGAATCCAAGTTTGTCCTTATTTGCTGTGATATCTTCTACAACTTTCTTGAAGCTGTCAAAGTTAGTGATATCATCAGCTGAGTATCCTGCTTTCTTTAACAGTTCTTTGTTGTAAATGATTCCGTAGCTTTCTATTACGTATGCAATTCCTGACATCTTGTCGCCGTCCATCAGTGCGAAATCATCACTTGTCAGCTGTTTTGCAACATCAGAATCTTTCAGATCGTAGCAGTAATCTTTCCAGCTTGCAAGTCCAACCGGTCCGTTTACCTGGAACAGTGTCGGAGCATTGCTCTTAGCCATCTCAGATTTTAATGTCTTTTCGTATTCTCCGGATGCTGCTGTAAGTACTGTTACATCCACTCCTGTTTCTTTTGTATACTCTTTTGCCAGATCCTGCCACTGCTCATCCTGTTCTGGTTTGAAGTTTAAGTAGTATACTTTTCCTTTTGCGTCTTTCTTGTCTGACTTGCTGTCAGAAGAGCTTCCACATCCTGCAACCATTCCTGTTGCCATGGCTGCTACCAGCATTGCTGATACAACTTTACGCATTTTCATAATTCATTTCCCTCGCCTTTCTTTTTTGAAACCTTCGTTTCTCTTGTTGTCATTATATTAACAGAAATGCGCTCAAACCCTGTATCAATAAAACAACCTGATATACAAAAAAACATATCTATTGTTCTTCTTCAAACTGCCGGATGCTTTCGTCTTCTGCCTGCGTGAATTCCTGCTCCGTTATCTTTCCCTGTACCAGGTCCGCCAGACATTCTCCCAGTACATCCTCCTGCAGCAGTGAATTCCACTTCACCTGATAATTCGGTACAATCTGTGGATTTCCCGTATAAGCCTTCAGATAATCATCCAACAGCGTTCCTTCCTGTCTTGTCATGCTGTTCAGCAATTCTTCTTTCTGTTCTTTATTCAATTTCGTTCTGAATTTGAGGAACTCAACTGCTCCTTTTTTCACCTTTTCACTATAAGTTGATACAACTGCCCAGCCGAATGTCTCCGGTGAGCCTATCAGTTTATTTTCAGGAAATGTAGAAAAACATACTTTTTTCTGCATTTCCTCCGGAATCTGATCAATCATCCAGTAACCATTAGGTATCATCGCTGCATTTCCTGCCACGAAATTATCATAAGCTACGTCAAAATCATTATGTAATGCATCCTGGGTCGTATATTGGAATAATTTTTTTAATGTACCGGCTATCTCCAGCCCCGGTTTATTCTGATAGGTATCCGGATATAATTGCTTCATGAATGCCGCACCTTCTTCACTTCCTGCTACTTCTGCTGTTGCAAGCAGCATTGCGGCCCATGCCGTCCCTTCCGTATGCAGGGCAAGCGGCGTGATCCCTGCTGCTTTCAGTTTCTCACAACATTTCCAGAATTCTTCCCATGTCTCAGGAAATCTGCTGATTCCTGCCTGTTCAAATAACTCCCGATTCCAGAAAACCCCTGAACAGGCGAATGCCGCCGTGCTGACCGGACCCAGATAAATCTTTCCATCCTCTTCCCGGACCGATTCCATTACTGACGGTTCGATCATATCTTTCCATTCCTGATCTTCGTTAATGTAAGGTGTCAGGTCCTCAATCCTGCCTTTCTTGATCATCATCTGATAGAAAGACGGAAGCATACGCAGATCAGTGATAATAGCCGGTAATTCATCTGTCACATTCATACGTTTCAGATTCTTCCGGTATTCTTCCTCTGTCTCCATCACCCAGTCCACATCTATATGATACTTCCCTTTGTATGCCCTGTTGAACCGCTTCACCACTTCCTCTTCATTCTTATTACCGGTACTGGAATCTACGGTAAGGATCATTGGGATCTCTACTACTTTATTCTTTTTTCTGGTCTGTGTATCCTCTTTTCCCACACAGCCGGTCAGTGCTGCCAGCATGACGATTACCATCACTGCTGCCATAATCCGTCTACTGTTCACTGTTTTCTTTCCCGTCATCCGGGATCTGGATAACACAGACGGTTCCATTTGTATCCGATTCATAGAAAAATCTCACATCCTCCCCATACTTTAACCGCAGTCGCGTAATAATATTTATCACACCATAACCATGTTTTTTGTCTTCAAAACTGTCTTTCATTTTTGACACCGGTATCTCTGACAGTCCGTTTAACTTCTCCGCCATCTGCTCTTCCATCGGAGTTCCGTTATTATAGACACTGAATGTAAGCTGTCCTGCCTGTTCAGTGACACTGATCCTTATCAGACCGCCTTCGAAGATATCACAAAATCCATATTTGACTGCATTTTCCACAATTGGCTGTAGGATCAGCTTTAATATCCACCTTGTTTTCAGTTCTTCTCCACATTCGATCTCATAACGGAACAGATTCTCATTGCGGATCTGCTGGATCTCCATATAACTTTTTACATTTTCCAGCTCGTCTTCTACTGTCACAATCCCACGCCCTTTGCTCAGTGACAGACGCAGATACTTTGACAGTGCCTGTATCATCTTCATCGTCTTTTCTTCCCCGTTGATCCGCGCCAGCATATAGATGGTATCCAGCGTATTATAGAGAAAATGCGGATTAATCTGGCTGATCAGCGTATTCATCTCACTGATTCTTAGTTCTTTCTGCTGATTCTTGACCTCGTTTTGGAACTCTTCGATATTCTTTAACATCTCGTTATAGGCATGCCCGATCTTATCCAGTTCTGTGTCCGTATGGATCTGAATGGTATGTGTAAAATCATTTCCATCAAAACTTGTCATGGCATCACTGATCTGTCTGATCGGCCGGGTAAATGTCTGTGATGCATAAAGACTTAATACAAACGCCAGCACTGCGATCACCGCATAGATAGTGAGTAATACGATCAATATCTGCGTCAGTCCCTGATTCAATATCGCATCCGGAACCAGTGTAAAGATCACCACCCCTGTCTCTGCCTGCCGGTATGCCTGTAAAATCCCGCCTTCTATCTTTTTTCCCCGCACGATCACACCGGATTTTTTCGTTCTGGTCAGTTCCGTAATCTTCTTCATTGTCCTTTTTTCGATACTGAGATCTTCCGGTTCCTGCCGGATGCAAGTCTTTCCTTCCGGACTTATGATTCCCACTGCAACATCTTTTGCAATCTTCCTGTCTTTATCCATAACACTTTCCAGAAACTGTTGATTCATCTTCAGATACACGATTCCAGGTTCATGTGCGTAATCCATACTGTTCACATATCTTCCGATAAACAATGCTTCATCCCCCGTACCAAACAGGTAATCCCGGGTCCAGATCCACTGCGTCTTCGCATACTCATCCCCCATTTTCTCACGCAGACCGCTGCTTTGAAAATCCGAATAACCAATCTGGGAATAGGATTTTTCGTAAACATTTCTTTTATTATCAATGTAGCAGTAATCAGCGACATGATTCAGATCTATATATGCAAAATATTTGCTCAGTGCATTCTTCTCTACTTCCTGCAGTTCTTTATTCCTCAGACTCTTCTGCACATCATTTTCCAGGATGATCTCTGCTGTCACGGCATCCGTCTTCCGGTAGAGATTATCCAGGGCTATCCCCATCTTTTCATTCATGAATTCATACTTATCCACAATCACATCTGTCATATTCCGTCTGACATAAGTCCATACACAGATGCTTGAAAGAACCAGTGCCAGTATCAGAAGCGTACACATATACTTCAGATACTTTTTCTGGATTCCTGACATTTTACTTTTTTTCATACTTCATATTCCCTTTTGTAATCTCTCGGAAGCTGTCCTGTATATTCTTTAAACAAATGCGAAAAATAGGATGGATTACTGATTCCGACCTGCTCGCAGATATTACCGATGCTGGTTCTTCCGTCTTCCAGCAGTCTCTTTGCCAGCTCCATTCTACGCTGCAGCAGATATTGTTTAAATGTCATATGAAAGGTATTCTTGAATACCCGTCCAAAATATACCGGATTCAGATATACATGTGTCGCCACTGATACAATCGAAAGATCTTCATTATCCAGATGTTCATCTATATATGCCACAGCCGCTGCAATGTATTCTTTTGATCCCTTATTCTCTTTCTTCTCTGCATTTTTCAGTCTTTTTTCAATAGCAGTTCCCAGAATCTTGTAACAGACATCCACCGCTTTTGCCGCCTTTAAGTTTCTCATATTCGAATAATAATTTTCAAATTGCTGATTCAGTGATTCGTCCATCCCGTAACTGTCTTTTAACATGAATTCTGTCTTTACCATGATCTTGTGCATATACTGGCATTGCAGTTCTTCTCTGTGTGGCAGTTGGTAAATAAAATGTACAAATGCCTGCTTTAACTGTACGGCGTCGTTCTTCCGCACGCTGTTGACCACCATCATCTCTGCCTCCGCCGGATATGGGCTTTCCTCTTTTTCTTCAACAGTCTCCGGGATTGTAAATACTCCCGCTCCGGATGCATTTGTAACAGCGAACAATCTCTGCGCTTCTTCGAAACTTCTTCTGATTCCGCGGATCCCTTTATATGGTTTGGATATTGCTGCAATAACCGGGCTGTTCTCTTCTTTTTTTACCTCTTCCAGTAGTTCTTTCAGCTCATGTACCGCTGTGTTCTCCTGCGTCTTTACAATAAATGTACGATGTCCTTCTTCACTTTCGAATTTCCAGTATGTGAATCTCTCTGCGATCTTTTCTTCAATCATTCTGACCATGGAAAATCTCGAGGCTTCATATTCCAGTTCATTGGTAATCTTATAGGCCAGATCAAGATCTGCATATACTGTAATAAACCGGTCTCCTTCCTTCATGACATCCTGCAGCGTATGGAAGACTTCATCTACTTTTTCTTCCGGCAGCCGGTTCTGGACATATTTTTGCACGACAACCTGCAAAAATCCATCTCCGTCCTTTTTCAGAAGTCTCTCCCAGCGGTCATACTTTTCCTCATTTCTGATCTGATCTTCACAGATTTTACCGACATCTGTCATCGTCGCCTGTAATTTTTCATCTTCAATCGGCTTCAGAAGATATGCGAATGCCCCCAGATCACATGCCTTCTTCGCATATTCAAAATCCCTGTATGCACTTAATACCACGAACTGACATTCCGGGTTCTCTTTCTTGATTTCTTCCATTACCATAAGTCCGGAAATCTGTTTCATCCTGATGTCTGTCAGCACTACGTGTGGTTTTTTTTCGCGTATTACCTTTAACGCCTGCTCTCCGCTCTGCGCAAAACCAACCACCTCATATCCCATACCGTTCCAGTCATACGTCTTTACCAGACCCTCCAGCAGGATCGGCTCATCATCTACGATCACCAGTTTTAACAACCCCATAGTACACCTCATACCTTTTATTAATACCATCTTAACATATTACAGTCTCATTCTATAATTTTTTATACTTTTTCTTTACCAAAAATCATATCTGTTATGCAAAAAATCATACATTTTATGTCAAAAATTATACTTTTATGAAAAATCAGAAGTTTTGGCATATACAAAACAAAAAGAAAAACACAATATCCAAAACGTTTCCATTCCCTTCTCAGTGAATCCTTCGTTTGAATATTGTGTTTTCTTTTTGTTTCCTGTTATGTTTATCTTGCACAGACTTCTGTCGTTTTTCTGATCTTCTTGATCAGTTCATCTGTAAATGCGCCTTTTTTCATTCTCCACATCCAGTTACCGCCGAGTGTAGACGGCATATTAATTCTTGCCTTATTGCCAAGTCCCAGATAATCCTGCACCGGAATGATACACGTATCTGCCACACTTCTCATCGCCAGACTTATGAAATCCCAGTGCACTTCTTCATCCGGAGTGTATGGATTATTCAGATATTCCTTTGTCATCTCTTTATCTTCTTCGGAAAGTGTCTGATACCATCCCTGAAGGGTATCGTTATCGTGGGTTCCTGTATAGACTACACAGTTTTTATCATAATTATGTGGAAGATAATCACTGTCCTCTCCTGCCACAAATGCGAATTCCAGTACTTTCATTCCCGGATAACCACTGTCTTTTAACAATTGTCTCACCGTATCCGTCAGGAATCCCAGATCTTCCGCAATGATCGGAAGGTCACCTAATGTTTCCTTCATCTTAAGGAACAGATCCATGCCCGGTCCCGGCATCCATTCACCATTCTCTGCCGTCTCATCTCCATACGGGATTGCATAATATTCATCAAACCCACGGAAATGGTCGATACGGATGATGTCATACAATTTAAAGCAGCAGGCCACCCGCTTCATCCACCAGTCATAGCCTGTCTTCTTATGGTAATCCCATGCATACAATGGATTCCCCCACAGCTGCCCGGTTGCCGAAAATGCATCCGGCGGACATCCCGCTACCGCAACCGGCAGATTCTCTTCATCTAACTGGAACAGCTTCGGATTCGCCCAGGTATCTGCACTGTCAAATGCTACATAGATCGGGATATCCCCGATAATCTCAATGCCTTGTTCATTGGCATATGTTTTCAGTCCGGCCCACTGTCCGGCGAACAGATACTGCAGAAATTCATAAAAATCAATCTCTGCACTTAATTGTTCCTGATATGCCGCAATTGCTTCCGGCTTACGCAGCCTGATGTCTTCCTCCCACTGATCCCAGCTTTTTCCGTCAAATGAATCTTTCACTGCCATATACAATGCATAATCCGCAAGCCATGCTTTTTCTTCTTCCAGATAAGTACGGTATGCCTTACTTTCCATCAATCCGTTCTTTTTGGCTCTTGCATATGCAAGCTTTAATACTTTAAATCTTGCTGGGACTCGTACCAAACTGCTTTTTAAAGCAAGTACTGAAGTATTTTGAATCAGAAAATCCAACCATGGAAGATACTTCACCAATCGAAAATCTTCGGGAAGCCAGAAGTTCTTTCGCCTTATTCAGACGGACAATACGGATAAAATCATTAGGTCCCTGCCCGGTCAAGGTCTTGATCTTATTATAAACGGAAGTACGGCTCATGCCCAGCATACGGCAAAAGTCGTTGATAGAGAATTCTGAATTAGAAAGTTCTTCATCAATCACTTCCATCACTTTATCCATAAACTCCTTGTCCAGCTGGCTGGTATAGTCCGTATCTTCCGGTGGAGTATCCATGGACAGCACCGTATCGCGAAGATGCTGCCTGTTCTGGAGGATATTCCGTATCCGGACTTTCAGGACAGAGAGGTCGAAAGGTTTAATTATAT
>ERZ838516.4598-NODE-4598-length-10495-cov-3.240134_pt1 | contig 10495 bp, 10 predicted proteins | sample MGYA00519910_ERZ838516 | MGnify/ENA primary metagenome ERZ838516 (study PRJEB31850, sample SAMEA3708837) | human gut metagenome | biome: human gut; feature: human-associated habitat; material: faeces | place: China | collected 2014 ... | reverse complement strand
TTCTCCCCTATCAGATGTCCGATACATATCGCCCCGCCCTGCGCCATAGAAATGCTGAACAGATAGGCGAACATGATAATATTGACACAATAAGTACGCGTAGCCAACGCTTCCACCCCCAACATATTAATGAAATAAGTGATTACCACCTGCGAAGAACTGTAAGAAAGTTGCTCACCGGCAGAGGGCAGCCCCACCTTCATCAAATTCTTCAACTCCATCCAGGGGAACGGACGGAAATAAGCCAACGGAAAACGGTGGATATGTTTGCGAAACAGGATGACGAACAGGATAACCATCGAAACGCCCCTGCTGAAAGCCGTGGAAATGGCAGCTCCCTCTACTCCCAGCTCCGGGAAACCGAACCGTCCGAAAATCAAAGAATAATTACCTATGATATTAAGGATATTCACAACCACCGTCACCATCATCGGATATATCGCCTTGTTTGCGCTGCGCAAGGATGCGGAAAGAGTCAGAGACAACGCCTGAAAAAAGGCGAATGCCCCTACGATACGCATATAATCCATACCATCCTGCATCAGCTCGGGCCCGAGTCCCATCAAACGTAAGATAGGCTCCGCACCGCCGAACAGCAGCATACTGATACTGACACCCACCACCAGGTTAACCAGAACAGACACTCCCACCACCTGTACCACCTGTTTATGCAACCTCGCTCCAAGATATTGCGAACACAAGACCGAAGTACCGAGGTTTATCACCTCAAAAACCAGAAAAGTCAGCATAATAATCTGGTTGACTACACCTACGGCAGCCACGCTGTTATCCGAATGGCGGCTCAGCATGATGGTGTCCACCGCGCCGAGCATCATTATGAGTAATGTCTCTATAAAGATAGGAGCCGCCAGTTTGGCAAGCCGTTTCTTCAGGTTCTCCTGCTGTATCATTGTTCGTGGGATGTGCTATGCTAAAAATCGCGCAAAGATACGGAAAGGAAAGAGACGCGAAATTGATACATATCAAATAAATTTCCTTATCTTTGCCACACTAAATGACACCCCCAATCTACATTAACTGTTATGGAAACATTACTCAAAGAGACAGTTGATATCACTGTCAATTCCCGTTATCCGGGCATGGCTCCCGAAGGCAGACGACAAATCGAAGAAATCCTGATTCGCAAAGAGGTGGAAAAAGGCGAGCTTCTGTTGAAGGAAGGACAAATCAGCCACAACATCGTACTCGTCGGCAAAGGCATGCTGCGACAGTTCTACTACAAAAACGGCAAGGACGTCACCGAACATTTCTCGTATGAAGGCTGCATCGTTATCTGCATCGAAAGCACTCTCAAAAAAGAGCCCACCCACCTGATGATCGAAGCGCTCGAGGACAGCATCGTCTACCTGCTTCCCTATGACAAGTTGATGTTACTCACCGAAATCTCCCGGGAAATCAATATGTTCTATCGCAAGATACTTGAATACTCCCTTATTGTTTCACAAATCAAAGCCGATTCCTGGCGGTTCGAGACTGCACGCGAGCGTTACAACCAACTGATGCGGCACCAGCCGGAAGTCATCAAGCGTGCTCCCTTGTCGCATATCGCGTCTTATCTGCTGATGACTCCCGAGACATTAAGCAGAGTGCGTTCGGGCATACTCTGATTTTTTGCGGGGGTGCCCGAACCGGTCATATCTGAATTTATATAGAATATTTATCCTTTCTATATTTAAACCTGTTCTATCTCAAATCTTTTTTTGAGATAGCTTGTTATCAAGCTCATTATTCATCTTAAAATTCAGATTATGACTACAATATATACTTTTGCGCAAAGTGCCATCGAAGACGCCAGAAGCGCCGGGCGCTACGGCACCGCCAACTTGTACACCAGCGCCATCAACAGTTTCCGTAAATTCACCGGAGACATCCCTCTCACTTTCAAAGAACTCACGGCAGGTCTGATTAAAACTTACGAAGAAAGCCTGCTCCAACAGGGACGGCGTCACAATACCATATCCGCTTATATGCGTATGTTACTCTCCATCTTCAACAAGGCACATTTACAAGGTATTCCCGACGCCATATCCGCCGATGAGCTGTTTCGTTTCGTTTTCACAGGATACGAACCCACCGCCAAGCGGGCTATTTCGCCCACTCTCATACGGCGCCTCTCGCAATTGAATCTGGAGAAGCATCCCAACTTACGCTTCAGCCGCGATTTGTTCCTGCTCAGTTTCTATCTCAGAGGGATTCCGTTCGTCGACCTCGTCCATCTCCGCAAAACGGACATGAGATACAACACCATTCATTACCACCGGCATAAAACCCGCCAGCAGCTATCGGTCTATATCGAGCCTTATGCCGCCGATATCCTGCACCGGTACACCGACAAGCGTTCCAAGTCCCCCTATCTCCTGCCCATACTTTCATCCACCGGCGCAGAGGGTTACCGACAGTACAAGAGCGCTTTACGCCTCTATAACCAACACCTGCACCAACTATCCAAAATGCTGCGCCTGAATGTACCGCTAACCTCTTACGTAGCCCGCCACAGCTGGGCCACTACCGCCAAAGAAGAGGGAGTGGCCCTTGCCATGATAAGCGAGGGTTTGGGGCATAGTTCCGAAAAAGTCACACACGTATATCTCGCTTCTTTTAACAATAATGCGATGAGTAAAGCCAATAGAAAAGTAATATCTACAATTCATAGCAAAGAAAAAAAAAGAAAAAGCAAAAAATAGAGTGTCAACTTATCTTACGAATTAATCAACAAATTTTACAAGAAATCCATTCTCTTACTTACAAGGTAAGAGAATGGAATAGAATCGGAAAAAAGCGTTTTATAATGACATATAAGGATAGTATCCCAATGAAACAGGATAATTTAAAACAGGTTGCGCCTTTATTTTTCCAGAAACGGGTATTTGTAAAAATCAAAGGATTATAAAAATTATATCTGTAATTATTTTTAAACGCAAAAAATATGTTTTATACCTTTTTATTCCTATTTACAATAAATATACACCAATAAAAAATACAAATTTATTTATTTGTATTGGTGATTTTTTTTCTATCTTTGTCGCCATGAGAAGAGATTCTCTTACCTTGTAAGTAAGGGATTTCTTTTTTCCACTACCTTGTAAGTAGGAGAAAAGACAAACAAATAGAACAAATATACAGCAAAATCATTCATTTTATCCACCAAGATAAATTGAATGACAGGACATTACAGAAGGTATGAGACAGGTTTTACGTTTCAACAGAATTATCAAATGCATCATCATCGCAGGCGATTTATGTATACTTAACGCTATTTTTATAGTGTTATATCATACATTGGACAGTAATACGCTTGGAGCTACATTCAGCAATTCTCTGCCTCAACTGCTGGTTCTCTTGAATTTAGTATACATTGTATGTAACTATTCCAAAGGCATCATCCTGCACCAGCGCATCGTACGTCCCGATCGTATTATCATGCGCGCCATCCGCAGCACTTTTTTCCATGCTTTTGTATATATCAGCTTAATCAGCCTTGCGGATTTCGGAACGCTCTCGGCCCGTTTTTTCACGCTATTCTATATATCGTTTTTAGCGTGTCTGATTATTTACAGGCTGGCATTCAGACATATCCTGAAATTATATCGCCGTTCCGGCGGAAACTCCCGTACAGCCATATTGGTAGGTGACGGCAGCAACATGGTGGAGCTTCATCATGAAATGACCGGCGATCCGACTTCCGGTTATCGGGTAGTCGGCTATTTCGCGGAAAGCCCTTCCTATCTTTATCCGGAGCATCTCCCGTATCTGGGTGTCCCGGAACAGGTAGTTCCCTACCTCAGCTCCAACAATATCGAACAAGTATATTGCGGACTGACTTCGGCTCATAGCAAGGAAATTCTGCCCATCATCAATTATTGCGAGAACCATTTTCTGCGTTTTTACAGCGTACCCAACGTACGTAAATATTTAAAGCGACGCATGCATCTCGAAATGTTGGGAAACGTGCCCGTCCTGTACATACGCCAGGAACCGTTGGCGCAACCGGAAAACCGTATGCTCAAACGTCTGTTCGACATTGTGTTCTCCTTGCTTTTCTTGTGTACCCTATTCCCGATTATCTTTATAATTATAGGAACCGCCATAAAAATCAGCTCTCCCGGACCTGTTTTCTTCAAACAGAAACGCAGCGGTGAAGAGGGCAAAGAATTCTGGTGCTATAAGTTCCGTTCCATGCGCGTCAATAAAGACAGTGATAAGCTGCAAGCCACTAAAAACGACCCGCGTAAAACACGCCTGGGCAATTTTATGCGCAAAAGCAATATCGACGAGCTCCCCCAGTTCATCAATGTGCTATTGGGTGACATGTCCGTAGTAGGTCCACGCCCGCACATGCTGAAACATACCGAAGAATACTCCAAACTGATTGATAAATATATGGTGCGCCACCTTGTCAAACCCGGTATTACCGGTTGGGCCCAAATCACCGGATTCCGCGGCGAGACCAAAGAATTGTGGCAGATGGAAGGACGCGTAGAACGAGATATCTGGTATCTGGAACACTGGACTTTCATGCTCGACCTGTATATCATCTACAAAACCGTAAAGAACGCGGTAAAAGGAGAAAAAGAAGCCTATTAAACAGTGAGTTGAAAATTGCGAGTCGAGAGTTAAAAATCATAAACACATGAAAAAAAAGAGTCTGATTATTTTATTATTTCCGCTAATACTTACCGGATGCCAAAGCTACAAGAAAGTACCTTACCTGCAGGATGCTTTACAGCAGACCGCAACAGCGGATACGAACGTTCCCGATATGAGTTTGTACGATGCGCGTATCATGCCGAAAGACTTACTGACAATTGTAGTGAGCTGTCCCGAAGAGCCCGAATTGGCGGAACCTTTTAACCTGACAATAGCCACTCCTGCAAGCAATACCGGCAATAAATCCCTTACTTCCCAACCCGCATTGCAACAATATCTTGTAGACAACGATGGAAATGTAGAGTTCCCGGTATTAGGAACCATTCATTTGGGAGGGCTTACCAAAGGAGAGGCCGAACAATATATCAAAGACAAACTCAAACCCCAATTCCGCGAAACTCCCATCGTTACCGTACGTATGGTGAACTACAAGATTTCCGTTATCGGCGAAGTAGGTCGTCCGGGAACTTTCACCATATCCAACGAGAAAGTTAATATCCTCGAAGCTCTTGCCATGGCGGGTGACATGACTATCTACGGCATCCGGGACAATGTAAAACTGATTCGCGAAGACAATAACGGAAAACGGGAGATTATCACACTCAACCTGAACGACCAAGACATACTGCAATCACCTTACTACTACCTGCAACAAAATGACATTCTGTATGTCACTCCCAATAAAACGAAGGCAAAGACATCCAATATCAGTGCCAGTACCACAATCTGGTTCTCGGTTGTCGGCTCATTGGTATCACTGGCGAGTCTTATCATCGCGATTACAAAATAAGGAGAATTGAAAAACCAAAACAGAAAATTAAAAAATACGGACGTGAAAGAAGAAATATACGACGACTTGTTCGAAGAAAAAGAAGAAAAGACCAACTGGCAGGCTATACTTTTCAAATATGTCATCCGCTGGCCGTGGTTTATCGCCTCAGTCATCCTTTGTCTGGTATGCGCCTGGTTCTATCTGAAAACCACCACTCCTGTATATAACATCAATGCATCCATTATCATTAAGGATGACAAGAAAGGCGGGAACGCAAACGACCTTAGCGCTTTCGAGGATATCGGCATCATATCTTCTTCTAAAAACATTGACAATGAAATCGAGATTCTTCGCAGTAAATCGCTCATCAAAGATGTAGTCAGCGAACTGGGCTTATATATCAACTATTCCGGTGAAAGCGGATTTAACAAGACCGATTTATATGGTTCATCTCCGGTACTCGTACACTTTCTGCCGGAAGATGCCGAACGCCTTACCGAGCCGATACTTCTGAGTATCAGCTATAATTCCGACCGTCAGATAGATGTAACGGCAACTGTTAACGGAAATACCGTCAACAAACATTTCACGGAGCTGCCTGCCGTTCTGTCCGGTGAAGCGGGTACACTCACTTTTATGTCCAATCCTTCCGTAGCCCTCACGGGCAGCGGTAACATAGAGGTAAGCATCGTCAATCCCCTATCCGTAGCCAAAGGTTACCGGACAGCCCTGTCTATCGAACCGACCAGCAAAACCACTTCCGTCGTTACCGTATCGGTGAAAAACACCAGTAAGAAACGCGGTGAGGATTTTATCAACAAACTGATAGAGATATATAACAAGAACGCCAACAACGACAAAAACGAAGTTGCGCAGAATACCGCCCGGTTCATCGATGAGCGCATCTCCGTCATCAATCAGGAGTTAGGTACCACGGAGCAGGAGTTGGAAAGCTTCAAGCGCGAAGCGGGGCTTACCGACCTCAGCAGCGATGCCCAGCTTGCCATCAGCGAACAGTCCGCCTACGAAAAGCTTTGTGTGGAAAACGGCACGCAACTCAACCTGATTCAATACCTCTCCGAATACATCCGGAAACCGGAAAACGTAACCGCCACTCTCCCCGCCAATGTAGGGCTGAACGACGAAACCCTGTCCGGACTCATAGCACAATACAACGCCCTGATTTTGGAACGCAACCGCCTGTTGCGCACCTCTTCGGAAACCAATCCGGTTGTACGCCGTCTCGACAGCAACATAGAGGACATGCGCGCCGGTATCATTACAACCATTGCCAGCGTACGCAAGGGATTGCTCATCACCAAAGCCGACCTCGACCGCCAGGCAGGCAAATACGCCGGACGCATCAGTAACGCCCCCGCTCAGGAACGCCGCTTTGTCAGCATCCAGCGCCAACAGGAAATCAAAGCCGGACTTTATCTCATGCTGTTGCAGAAACGCGAGGAAAACAACATCGCGCTGGCCGCCACCGCCAATAACGCCAAAATCATTGACGATGCGATAGCGGATGATTTCCCCATATCTCCCCAAAGCAAAAAAATCTACATGATAGCCCTCGTGCTCGGACTCGGCATTCCGGTCGGAATCATTTATCTCCTAAACCTCTTCAGTTTCCGTATCGAAGGACGTGCCGATGTCGAGAAGCTCACCGATGTACCCATTATCGGTGATGTGCCCCTTACAGAACCGGAAGCCGGACACACCCATACCATTGCCGTCCGTGAAAACGACAATGACATCATGGCGGAAACATTCCGCAGTCTACGTACCAATCTGCTTTTCATATTGGGCGACCCGGATAAAAAAGTAATCCTTGTCACTTCCACCATGAGCGGTGAAGGAAAAACGTTCATCGCTTCCAACCTTGCCGTCAGTCTGGCGCTCTTGGGTAAAAAGGTAATCATCGTCGGACTGGATATCCGCAAACCGGGGTTGAACAAGGTATTCCACATTCCTCATAAGGAACGGGGCATTACTCAGTATCTATCCGCTCCCCAAAGCACAGACCTGCGTTCCATGGTACTCCCCACCGATATCTCCGCCAATCTCAGCGTACTGCCGGGCGGAGCCGTACCGCCGAACCCGACGGAACTGCTGGCGCGTCAGTCTCTGGCAGATGCCATCGATATATTGAAAAAAGAATACGATTACATTGTGCTCGACACGGCTCCCGTCGGTATGGTAACAGACACGCAACTCATTGCCCGTGTAGCCGACGCGAGTATTTATGTCTGCCGGGCCGACTATACACACAAGAACGATTACCGGCTAATCAATGAGTTGTACAACAATAAACGCCTGCCTAACTTATGTACCGTCATTAACGGACTGGACATGACAAAGAAAAAATACGGCTATTACTACGGTTACGGTAAGTATGGCAAGTATTATGGCTATGGTAAGAAATACGGATATGGCTACGGGTATGGCTATGGTGACACCCCCGATACCAAATAAAATATATACCCCATAAGTCCGGGGCTTGCACGCGCGACACCGTTCTCGTTTCCGGGCTTATTTTTGTTTGTTTGCTGGTATGCTGCGGCGGTAGAGCGCTGCTGCCGGGCATACCTTTTACACTAACCGATCACAAAAACAATGCAGAATACGAATCACATAGAAATAAAAAGCAGCACAGCTCACCGCCAATGGCTGGTGGCCTATGTACAGTCGTGCCTCGAGAAAAAGACCGCGCAACGGCTTGCCGCCATGGGTATCGAGTGCTATCTGCCTGTTCAGAGCGAAATCCGCCAATGGAGCGACCGCCGCAAACGGGTCGACCGGCTGGTGATTCCCATGATGATATTCGTACACGTCACTCCGCAGGAGCGGCCGCTTCCCCTAAGCCTGCAAGCTGTCAGCCGCTATATGGTGCTGCGCGGTGAAAGTACTCCCGCCGTCATTCCCGACGAACAGATGGCGCAGTTCCGCTTCATGCTCGACTACAGCCCCGAAGCAGTGGAAATGTGCAGCGTCCCGCTGGCTCCCGGCGATGCCGTAAAAGTCATAAAAGGCCCCCTTGCCGGCCTTGAAGGAGAGCTCATCACCGTCAACGGGAAAAGCAAAGTAGCTGTGCGACTGGATATGCTGGGATGCGCGCATGTAGACATTCCCATAGGGTTTGTCGAGAAAAAGGATAAAAAAGAAAAGGCTGTACGATGATTTCACTTTATCACCTTACAGCCTTTTCCGTATCATGTCAATTACACGTATTCCCGTCGCTTAAAGCGTCATCGCATTTGCTCCAAACACGCCCAGCACAGCCGAAGCCACCGCAATCACCACCTTCAAAATCGTATCCCAGATTCCTCTACTTTTACTCATTTTCTTGCAATTAATTTATAATTCATAACCCATTCTCATCCCAGCGGATTCTCTTCCTCTCCACCGGTATTTCCACCGCCGCCATTACCGCCCGGTGCCGTGCTGCCATCGGCAGATACCAGCTCGAAAGAGACGTTGTTGGCAGCTCCTTTCGTAGTGGCAACCGAATCGTTCACCAGCCTCAAAGTCGTAGCGACCTTGAAGTTAATCCGCACCTTATCGATGTTTTTCACCGTACAATCCTTGGGATGTTCCGTGGCCACACAGTGAAACGAAGTGCGGAAAATACCGAAATCATCCAAACGGACACTGTTGCCGTCGGTCAGTTTCTCGCGCATGTTTCTCACGATAGCCTTACCTACATGCAGCACATCCTCTGCCGACATGCCACCCAAAGCCTCGATTTCTTCCGCGATGCGTTTCAAGTCATACATCTTCGCGTCACGCGGTTTTCTTTTCAAGGTATACACCAGCGGAGAAGTCTTGTCTCCGATCTTTTTGTAGCGCTGTGTACGCACTACCAATGCTGTCGCCATAATTCTTCAGTTTTTAATTGTTAATTGTAAAACATTCATCATTCAGTCCCGAGGGGCCCTTTCTCCTGACTGACCATGCAAAGATAACGCTTCGCCCACCCGTATCCGCCCCTTCGCGCATCATCACACGCCATAAGGCGTTTTTCAGCGATTTTTGACACCTTACGACGCGATAAACCACGCTCTTTTCTTCCACAACCCACTAATTATCATTAACTTTACATCATACAACAAGTCATAAAAACCATGGAAAAATCCTCTTTCACTCCCCGCAGTTACAGCAAAAGCGAACTGGCAATGCTATACAGTCCCTATATCACACCCAAAGCCGCCGTCCGCAAACTCAACCGCTGGATAGCTTTCAACCCCGGACTCCGGCAACAGCTCGCAGCCACCGGCATACTCCTCAACGCCAAATGCTACACCCCTATCCAAGTGCACGCCATCGTAGAAGCGTTGGGAGAACCGTAACATAAAAACTCCAAGCGTTTAAAAGCCGAACACCCGGTGTTTCAGAGGCAAACACCGGGCATTTCAGCCTGAAACACAAGGCATTCCGGAAGTAAATTCCCGGCCTTTCGGGAGCAAACTCACGGAGTTGTCAGCCCCACCCACGGCAGCCTGTCCTTATCCAGCACTTTCCCCTGCATCTCGGTCATTATCTGTTCCTCGGATTCCCGTTCGTCATATCGCCCGCACGGTTGCCTCACGAACAGCACACTCCCTGTCCGGCACAAATCCTGGTCGCGTACTTTCAACATATCCAGCCGGGTATAACTCCTGTCCGGCTGCTCAATGCGGCTGATGGAAAAGATGAAATCGGCCAGGTTCGCCCAGTTGGCGCTGCCCGAAATGGTGTACATGTCTATTTCTTCCAGTTCGTTTTTCCCATTCAGCTTTTTCAGGCTGCGGGGATGCGCCACGATAATCACCCAGATTCCGTTGGTACGTCCCCACGCCTGCATCTGCGTCAGCATGGCTTTGATGGCCTGCGTCTCCGTATTGTAACGTCCGGTTTCCACTTCCATGAAAAGATACGGGTCGATGATGAGATACTTCAACGGTACGGCGCGTTTCACCCGTTCCGCACGCTCTATGATGTTGGCGGGTGTGGGCGAAACCTCGTGCAAATCCAGGTGCGCCATGTGTCCGTCCAGAAAAGAGACGATGGGCTGCA
>ERZ838516.4590-NODE-4590-length-10515-cov-7.596367_pt1 | contig 10515 bp, 11 predicted proteins | sample MGYA00519910_ERZ838516 | MGnify/ENA primary metagenome ERZ838516 (study PRJEB31850, sample SAMEA3708837) | human gut metagenome | biome: human gut; feature: human-associated habitat; material: faeces | place: China | collected 2014 ... | reverse complement strand
CCGCATAAAACCTAGGTTTTTGAAGGGGTACCGTAGAAATGAGGTATAAGCCCGAGAGGGCATTGAAACAATTTATTGCCTAACCCAATAGTCAGCCAATCGTGTAACAACTCAAGCCCGTGAGGGCATTGAAACGCTCAAATCTTTACTTACAGTTTTGACAAAAGTCGTAACAACTCAGGTACATCCAGTTCCTGTCCCAGGCAAAAAAATATAATATCCAAAGAAAGGTGAAGTTATCATGTCAGTGTCTAAAGATTAATTTGAATTAACACGAAAACAAAGCTTGCTTCTAATAAAAAAGGGATGAAAATAAACAAAGCCTGATAATTGAAAATAAAATTTCTGTCTTAGCTGATGTCGGTAAATTCAGATTAAACTGGTGAGTAAGAACCATTAGAACCATGAAATGAGCCATGTCTGGTAGTAAATGACAAATAAATACCGATAGTCCTTCGGTTAATCAGTTGTCAGTCAACAAGACTGGCAGTATAATGATAGATAGTGTACATGTCAAAAAGTCAGACAGAAAAGCCAACAGATTTAACTGTGGTCGTATGTCAAGCATATTAATGTACAAATCAGACGGAGGTGAAACCATGCTTTTATTAAACAAAACTTTGCTGAGACTGGCAAGGGGGCTGTGGCAATGGATTCTTGCGATTGCCGCAGTCAGTTTTTTGACGCTTGTTGGAACAACAGCGCTAGCGGAAATTGTTTCGCAGTTTCTGGGCAGTTTGTTCGAGCCACAGGTGGTATTAAGTACAGTAAAAAGTGCGGTCGGTGCGGCATTTCTCGCATCGGTATTTACGTTTCTTGCGCAGCTTGTCAAGGGACTTATCGAATACAAGACGGCGGCAAAAGCGCGAAGCACCATGCGAAAAACAATCTTTTCAAAGGTGATGGAACTCGATGCGGGCGGCATTGAAAAGATCGGGCCGACATCAGCGATTACCGCGGCGGTCGATGCGGTGGAGCAGATGCAGGCGTATTTTAGCAGCTATCTGCCGAGCCTGATTTTTAGTGTGATCGCGCCGATTTACCTGTTTTTCCATCTGAAGAATATTTCCCTTATCGTGGCCGTGCTTCTTCTTTTTGTATCGCTGATCCTTTTTCCACTTCATAATGTATTTCGTGGAAAAATTGAGGCGCTCAGAAAGACGTATTGGCGTTCATTAGATGATATGACCGGTTATTACATGGATGGTCTTCGCGGATTGACGACACTGAAACTGTTTGATCGTGACCGTGAGCATTCCCGCGTGCTCGGTGAGAAGGCAGATGTGTTAAACAAAAATATCAATGCCTTCATGAAAATCAATTTCACATCCTTCCTTGTGACCGAGCTTTTGATCTATGCGGCCATCACGGTTTCACTTGTGATTTGCATTACCGGAATGCGAAATGGTGATATTACAATCGCGCAAGCACTTACCGTTTTGATGCTTTCCTATAGCTATTTTTCTGCGATTCGTCAGTTGATGAGTGCTTCTCACAGCGCACTGACGGCGATCTCTGCGGCAGGAAAGGTGGAGGAGATTTTGCAGACCGATACGTCTCGTCCGTACAATCCAGAGCTTCCGGCTGATCCAGAACATTTTGACGGAATTCGCATGGAGCATGTGTCTTATGGCTATGAGGGCCGCAGCAGAGCGCTACAGGATGTGTCACTGACGATTCCAAGAGGTTCGTCGGTTGCACTCGTTGGTTTGTCCGGCTGTGGAAAATCAACGGCGGCATCGCTTTTGATGCGTTTTTGCGATCCAGATCAGGGTACGATTTTTATCGAAGGAAAGGAGTATCGAAGCGTCACACCGCAGCAGTTTCGCACAAACATTGCCATGGTTCCGCAGCAGGTCAATCTGTTTTCGGGAACCATTCGTGAGAATCTATTGCTCGCCGATCCAAACGCAAACGATGAAAAATTAAAAGAAGCGTTATCGGAGGCTGGACTTGGCAGCTTTTTAAAGACGCTTCCAAAAGGACTCGACTCGGATGTGGGAAATGCAGGAGCAGCGCTTTCTGGTGGACAGCGCCAAAAGATGGGAATTGCTAGAGCACTGCTTTCAGAGGCACAGTATATGATCTTTGACGAGGCTACTTCAAGTGTCGATCCGCAGAGTGAGCGTGAGATCTGGGAGACGATCGGCCGTTTGTCAAAGACGAGAACGCTCATCATCATCTCGCACAGAATGTCCACGATTCAGAATGCAAATTGTATTTATGTACTGGAAAAAGGAGTGGTGGCTCAGCGTGGAAGTCATGCAGAGCTGATGCAGCAGGGCGGCTTGTACCGTGAGCTTGTAACGCGCCAGCAGGCAATGGAGGTGGCAGAATGAAACGAAAATTTAGCTATTCAATTGGAGAGATGAACCGCCGCCTGCTTGCAATCGGAAAATCCATCCGTGGTTATCTGGTGATTTCGACGCTTTCAAGTATCATTGGTGCACTAGCGCATATGGGTCTAATGGGCTTTGGTGCATTGTGGCTTCTTGCCGCTGCAGGCTTTTGCGGCAACTTTGCCCTGTATGGAATACTGACCGTTGGCTGTGCGATTTTGATTGCAGTGAGTCGTTATTTGGAGGGCGTATTTTCTCATATGGGCGCATATGGCATTCTTGCCAAGATGCGAGTGCAGCTATTTGACTCGATTGACCGCGTGGCCCCGGCATGGCTGATTGGAAGGGAGACGGGCGATCTGATGAACATTGCCGTGTCGGATATCGAGACGCTAGAATTTTTCTTTGCGCACACAATTGGTCCGATGTTTACCGTAATTTTGCTTCCGCTTACAACGGTAATTCTGGCATTTTGCGTCAATCCGTTGTACGCATGGGTCCTAATTCCAATCTATCTTATGATCAGCGTGGTGCTTCCGTTTTCGGCGCTTAAGGCTGGACGCGGAATCGGAATGCGCTATCGAGAACGCCTTGGAATACTTAAATCAAAGATTCTTGAGAGCGTTTACAGCATCCGCGATATTCAGATTTTTGGAGCAGGAGAGCGAAAGGCAGAGGAGATCCAACGGGCAAATGATGAGGTCAATCATGCATCATTTTGGCTGACACTCCATCGCCAGACGGTCGCATCATTTCCAAATTTCTTTGTCTATCTGGCACGAATTTTGATTCTGGTGTGCGCAGGCGTGCTCGCTTCGCGTGGCATCAACAATCCAGTTGGAACGATTGCACTTTCCTTTGCGGCAACAGCATCGCTTTCGTCCACCTTTAACCTGACCTTCGTGGTGACAAGTCTGTTGGAAACTTACGGTGCGGCAGAGCGTATCTTCCAAATCGAAGATACATTGCCGGAAACAACAGAGCCAGAATCACCTGTTTCCTGCGGTGAGATTCAGACAATCGAGTTTCGTGATGTCAGCTTTTCATATCCGGGCACCGAGAAGAAGATTCTCGACCATATGAATTTAATCATTAAAAAGGGCGATCAGATTGGAATCGAGGGCGAATCCGGTGCAGGAAAATCAACTATTCTTCGCCTGCTGCTTCGCTTTTATGCACCGAGTGAAGGCCAGATTTTACTCAATGGAATCCCAAGCGAGAAAATTAGTTTTGCCGAGCTTCATAAGCGAATCGCATTTCTTGAGCAGGATACCTATCTGTTTGATGATACCATCGCGGCGAACATTGCAGTCGCAAAGCCGTCGGCAACGTCAGAGGAGATTCGGCTTGCGGCAAAGCGGGCTGGAATCGACGATTTTATTGAGACACTTCCGGATGGGTATGATACCGATATGGGTCAGATGAATGCACGCCTTTCGGGAGGAGAGCGCCAGCGTATTGGAATCGCCAGAATCTTTCTTCGAAATCCCGATATTTGCCTAATGGATGAGCCGTCAAGTGCGCTCGATGCGCTTCACGAAAAGGAACTGCTGCACACACTTCAGACCGAGTATGCCGATAAGACCATTCTTCTTATCTCACATCGTAGCAGTACGCTGACTGGATGCAACCGAATCCTAAAAATGCAGGATAAGACGGTGAAGGAAAAATAAAAGTAATGGAAGCAACGATTTACAGAAGCTAAATTTGTATAGTCCTGAGTTGTTAATTAAAAAAAGAAAAAACAGAGACAATTGCTAAAAACAACTGTCTCTGTTTTTTCTTCCCTATTGTTTTATAAAGACGTATTTTTCTTACTCAGTGCAAGGCAGATCGCCATTCCGACAAACGCAATACCACTCCACATAAGCAAAGTAGCACTCCAACCGCTATGCTCGGAGAAGATTGCGATCGCGTAAACAGAAATGGAGCTTCCAACGTAGGTAAAGGAATTTAAAAGTCCGGACATAAACGAAATTTTACCGTATTTTTTAAATTTCAGTGGCATGATGTAGGTCATAATCCAATTTACGCCGTGCATACAACCTGTCAAAAGTGCCGATAAAAAGATCGTGGACATCCAGTGCCTGTCCCCGGCAAAAACGGTCCTAAATGAGGTTAATTATACTTTTATTTTTTCCGTATATATGGTATAGTGGTTCCCATAGGAAGGTGAAAAGAAAGATATGAAAATATATAATATGGGGTCTTTAAATATTGATTATGTATATCGAGTACCGCATTTTGTTCAGCCAGGTGAAACGATTTCCTCTTATGGAAGAGAAATTTTTGCTGGCGGAAAAGGATTGAATCAATCAATTGCGCTTGCTCGCGCAGGTGCACAGGTAATTCATGGTGGTATGATTGGACCAGATGGCGCATTTTTAAAGGAACTATTGGAAGATTCTGGTGTGGATACCACACATATATGTACACTACAGGAAGCGAGTGGTCATACGGTGATCCAGGTAGATGAGCAGGGACAAAATTGTATCATTCTTTATGCGGGAACAAATCACTGTGTTACGAAAGCATATTTGGATGAATTGTTAAAAGATGCTTCTGCAGGTGATTTCATGCTGATTCAAAATGAAATAAATTGTCTAAAAGAGGCAATGGAAATCGCACATAAAAAGAAGATGTACATTGCGTTTAACCCATCACCAATAAGCAAAGAGCTTTTTACGCTGCCATTGTCTTATGTTGATTGGTGGTTTTGCAATGAAATCGAGGGCGCTATATTGTTTGGAAAAAACCAAAAACAGAAAATGGCAGATCAAATAGCGATGGATCCGGAAAAGATCATGCAGCAGTTTCAAAAACAATATCCGCAGAGCCATCTGATTTTAACTCTTGGAAAAAAAGGAAGTTATTATTGTGATAAAAAGGATATTCTTTTTCAACCTGCTTTTGAAGTAAAAGCAATTGATACAACAGCGGCAGGAGATACCTATTCCGGATATTTTTTGGCAGATTTAGCAGGTGGAAAAAATATTTCAGATGCTTTAAAAGATGCATCGCTAGCTGCATCAATATGTGTGACACGAAAAGGTGCAGCACCATCAATTCCTTATAAAAAAGAAATAGAAAATTTGATTTGAGTATACAATCGGTAAAATTCCCCAGAGACCGTTGATGTTTCAATTGTAGTCTCTGGGGATGAATGAAAAATTATAAAAACTTATCCAACTCTTTTTCAACCTGTTTTCTCTTTTTGATCTTTGGATGATCAAAAAGACTTCCTTTGGCGATAACCATTTCCAGATTGCGCAGTGCACGCAAATCTTTGAGAGGATTTTTTGCAGTGACAATCATGTCAGCGCTTTTTCCTTTTTCGATCGATCCGGTAATGTGACCAATTCCGGCAAGTTCAGCACTTCGCTTTGTTGCAGTATAGATGGCAAAGGAATTGGATACGCCAACATATTTATGAAAATAATAGAGTTCACGCCAGAAATCATATTGGGTAATCCATGGGCAACCAACATCATTGCCCAGAACAACAGGAATGTCATTTGCGAGTGCAGCTTTCGCACAGTCAATAATGCCCTTGAAGACGATGTTTCCATTATATTGCTCGACTTCGGTTGCATGGGTGATTGAACTGTCGAACAGCGCATATGGAAGCGCTGGTGAGATTGTTGTACACAAAAAAGCACCACGCTCTTGAAAGAGCCTTATCATAGAATTGTCCAGTTTGGCACCATGCTCGATTGAGTCTACGCCATTTTCCAGAGCAACGCGAACACCTTCTGGGGATTCTACATGAGCAGCAACCAGATAACCAGCATCGTGTGCTTGTTTACAGACGGCATATACCATTTCAGGTGACATTTTTAATTCACCAGGAACACCTTTTTTCTTGGCATCCAATACACCTCCGGTAATCATAAGTTTGATTAAATCAACCTTTTCTTGCTTCGCTTTTTCAAGTTGTTTCAGTGCATCTGGAATGGTCGATGCGGCAACTGCAACCGATCCAGCCATATGACCACCTGGAACGGAGATTCCCTGATTTGCAGCAAGAATGCGAGGGCCAAGTTTAGTGCCGGATTCAATTTCATCGCGCAGACGAGTATCAAAATTGCCGAGTCCACCAACTGTTCGGATGGTTGTGACACCACTGAACAATTCATCTTTCGCAAATCCTGCTACCATTTTATATGCGATTGTTCTGGTAAGCGAGGAACTCATAATGGTTTTGACTAGCTTTTCATTATCGCGCTGCTTTTTCTGAGGCTTTCCGTTTCCAGCAAGATGAACATGCATATTGATTAGTCCAGGAAGAATGTATTGTCCGTGAAGGTCAATCACCTTATAATTGTGAAGATCTGCATTCGCATCTGGTATCAAATCGGTGATGATTCCGTTTTCTACCAGAATACAAAGCCCCTGTTGGATTTTCATTTCTTTTGTTCCATCCAAAATTTTTCCATTTCGAAAAGCATAATTCATAGCAAATTCTCCAATTCCATAAGTTTATCGAATGTCTTTATTTCTGATTTGTCAAGCCTTTTGTAATATTGCATATACAATTTTCACCTAATTAGAAAATAGTATAGTATTACAATTATAAATGAAGCTTTGACTGTCGGTTGAAAAATTCAATAAAAAGATCAAGAAGCGGCAAACTCCAGAAGGATCCTTCATGTTCAGCATGATCGACGCAGATAAAACTAACATCTGCACCACATTCTTCAAGACGTTTCACCATTTGTTCGCTCTGAGAGAAAGGCACTAAAGGGTCTGCATTTCCATGCGCAATTAGAAATGGAACATAATTTTTTCCTTTTTCAACATAAAAAATAGGACTTACTAATTGTAAAATTTTAGGATTATAGGTACCACCACAGAAGGCATTGATCATATTAGATGTTTCTGGATCAAGGAGAGCTGGGTCTTGCGGCATCATTGCGGTTAGATCAGTCGGCCCAAAGCAATCGATGACAGCGCAAACAGAATCAGAGTATTCTGCATATTCGCTTGTTTTAAAACGGCTGTCATCGCCAGTGAGTCCAAGAAGCAAAGAAGTATTACCACCAGAGGAAGTGCCGAATGAATAGATTTGCTTGTCATCAATTTGAAATTGGTCAGCGTGTGCTCTTAAAAAACGGATTGCTGTTTTTACATCCTGCAAGAAGGCGGGTGCTGGATAGCCGTCATCAATATTGCGGTGTCGTACAGTAGCAACTGTGTATCCAGCGGCAGAAAAACGAGCTAATTGAGGAATTTCGTAGGTCGTATCAGGAAAATGCCATGCACTTCCCTGAATAAATACAATAACTGGATTGCGAGAAGGGTCAGTATCGGCTCGTTGGGGAATCAGCATATCCATTGTCAATTCAACACCGGATGCAGTAGAATAAATAACATTAGGGCGGAATACAGAAAGGCCTTTTCGAGTTGGATTATTTGAGATTGTTAACATAAAGATCCTCCTTTCTTTTGATGCCTAGTGGCAATTTCTTTTTCATGTATTTTATTCAGATAAATAATATAAACAACACCGAATATGACAGCGATCAATGCAATGAGAGTCATAGCGTCTAACATATGGTGAAAACCGTTTCTATAAAAGTAAATAATACCTGCTATAAGATGTATTGCCCAACCAATATCACTTAATAGCCCCAATATTAGAAATGGAATATCTGGTATCATAGCAGTATAGCGGATACCTTGTTTTCCTTCCTGTTGAAGCTGTTTGATATGTTTTTCTGTTGCTTCTCTTTTTTATGTAGAATTTCTTTTATCGTATTCATAGAAAATCTTTAACTCCCAATTCATTTTTTTCGTTATAACACAATTCCTATCAAATTTCAATATCGGGAAGGAACTTTTGTTTTTTAATATCAGGAGGAAACTTTTGTTGCTGGATATGAATGTTGTTTGATAGGAATACTTCTTGATATGCAAACAGTAACTTAGTTGGAGAATTTACATCAGAAAAAACAATTAGTTGAAAAATATGAGGAAGCATGTTACTATATATCCAGAAGTAAAAATGGTTCGGACACTCAAACAAAACGCATATAGAAGGAAAGGAGATCAAAAATATGGAATTTACAGAGATAATTAAAAATCGTTATAAAACAATATATTTCATTTACGGAAGAATTACCAAACACCAGATAGGAGGATGTATGTGATGGCGTGGGAAATAAAACATATATTTGACGGAGATTATGGTTGCGAGGAATTGCAGCCTGGAGAAAAAGCCAAGGTATCGGTTACATTAGTAAATGAAAAGGGAGAAACAAAAGTTTTATCTGTTGAGGATCAGTGGTTGCTTGATAAGAATTTGTCTGAGGGTTCTATATGGCCAGAACAGACAGCTTTTATCAAGTATCATTTATCTCCACAAAAGTGCTCTCCATTTCAAGGCGCATCCAGTGCCTGTCCCCGGCAAAGAGTATCTGATAAAGGAAATGGCAAGAAAGCAAGGTGTAGCAGAAGAACTGAAAGCAAGGGGTATGCTCCGCTGGGCTGGAAAGATGAATAACATTCGAGCCTGTGCAGACGAGATTGTATTGAATGACATTGTGTATTCCTAACGGAGTACCAACCGAAAGAAAACTGCTGTCAGTCGATGGCAGTTTTTCTTTTTCGGCAAGTATTCAAGAAGTCATTAAGTTGTGAGTATAGTCGAAGTGGTAGAAAAATTCGTAAAGATGTGGTATAATACTTTTGCTTGTGAGCGACAAATCGTTGTTTGTGGAGGTGTTTGGATGTGTGGAATAGCAACTGATTTATAAAAAATAAATCGGAGGTTTATATGGATTATTCAATAAGAGAATTAAGACAAAACGAGTCCAAGGTGCTAAATACTTTTTTATACGAAGCAATTTTTATTCCAGAAGGGGTTCCTATACCACCAAAAGAGATTATAAATCAACCAGAATTACAGGTGTATGTTAAAGATTTTGGTAAGAATAAAGGAGACTTGTGTTTGGTTGCTGAAGCCAATAATGAAATTGTTGGTGCAGTATGGTGTCGTATTATGAATGATTATGGACATATTGATGCTGAAACACCATCATTTGCAATTTCACTTTTAAAACAGTATAGAAACTATGGTATTGGAACTAATCTAATGGAGCAGATGCTAAAAAAACTGAAAATGCAAGGATATAAGCAAGTGTCATTATCTGTTCAGAAGATGAATTATGCAGTTCATATGTATCTAAAAGTAGGATTTGAAATTGTCGATGAGAATGACGAAGAGTATATAATGATTTGCAAATTGTAGGAATCTGTAATTTGAGTTTATGGTTTACAAATCGGAAGTTATATGTGGAGGAGGATTATTATGAATACAGTTAGAATGATTTTATGTGGAAATGTTGAAGATAGCAGAATGAATCCAAGTGAAAAGGTAGGAGTAGTATCAGTGGTTTTTGTTTCTACAGAGGAGGAAAAAATTAAGAATAAACTTAAAAAATTGCAAGATAAAAATCCTGAAAAATTTTATATGGAATACGTTACTCCATTAGATGTTGACTTAACAAGTTTAGAGCACTATCCATCGATTGAAATATCAAAAAATGATTTACAATAACAACTTCCAGTTTGCAGAACTGACCCAAAAGAGCTCGAAGGTGAAAAAAAGTGCCTGTCTCCGGCAAAAAAATATAAACTTTATAAAAGCTCTATAAACAAAAGTATACATTTTGCGCAGAGGAGTCTGAGCAGCAGCACGAGAGGGCAGCGTGTTATTGCTCAGCTCAACTTATCAAGAGAGTGAAAAAATAGGATGACAACGGTTGTATTTAGTGCTATACTTAATCCAGTGTCAAGGGTAAGTACACCTCATTAAATATGTCCAAAATGTTAACATGCACGAAAAACGGCTGTTGTCAGAATATTCTGATAAATACCTGCAAAAACAGGCTCTGAAAACCGCATAAAACCTAGATTTTTGAAGGGGGTACCGTAGAAATGAGGTATAAGCCCGAGAGGGCATTGACACCATTTTTAATTTTTTTAGCGCTACTGCAGCTTCACGGTCCATCCAGTGCCTGTCCCCGGCAAAAATATGCCGAGACCAGTAAAATGCAGAAAAGTCTGCCATTTCACAAATGTTTTAGAATTTCTTCCGGCAGATGATACTGAGAAAAAAACGCCCATTGTTCTGACGGTAGATGAGTACGAGACAATCCGTCTTTTGGACAAGAAA
>ERZ838516.4582-NODE-4582-length-10534-cov-2.507777_pt1 | contig 10534 bp, 10 predicted proteins | sample MGYA00519910_ERZ838516 | MGnify/ENA primary metagenome ERZ838516 (study PRJEB31850, sample SAMEA3708837) | human gut metagenome | biome: human gut; feature: human-associated habitat; material: faeces | place: China | collected 2014 ... | reverse complement strand
GTATCTGCATAAGAAGATTCAGTTTCAGTATACAGAGATCAATAATGCAATGGAGAAAGTTTTGCGAAAAGAAGGTAAGATGTATCAGTTGAATCTGTATACGATATATTGGTCGGATAATAATTATTATCTGATCGGCTCTCATGATAATCATGACGGGTTGACGAATTACCGGTTGGACCGGATTGAAAATATGAGTATGTCCAGTGAAGAAACCATTCCGGCAGAAGAAAAGATTGGTGTGAATCCGGAGCTTGTGATTCAGGACTATATTAAGAAGAGTGTGAATCATTTTAGCGGAGATACAATCAGAATCGAAGTGGAATATAAGCCGGCGCCGATTACCAATGCTATATTATATGATTTTGCAGGGGAGGGAATAAGGGTCAGGCCGTTAGATAATGGAAAGTATAAAGCAGTATTTAAAAAGATGGATAGTGTGACATTAGTTGGCTGGTTCGTACAATATGCGAATCGATTTAAAGTAATCTCACCGAAGAGTTTGAAAGATAAAATTATAGAAAATTTAGAACAGGCACAAAGCATATATAGTGAATAAGAAAAGTCCTACATGTAATATGTGGGATTTTTTTGAAGCAAGATACATAAGTGTTGCGATATTACGACAGTAGATTTTCTAAAATGATGATAACTATGAATGATACGACGAGAAATAGATTTTACAAATCTCAGGAGGATATGTATGAGCAAGGAATTGAAAATGGAAGTATTTGCTTCAAAGGAACCGGTAAAGAGTGTCAGACTGCATGTATATGAATTTCATACGTCAGAATTATACGAGAATAAATATCGTCTGATACGGAGTGCAGCGTGGAAGATAAGAAATGTAAATGCATGTGGAGTTTTTGAAGATGGCAGTTATATTTATACAACGGAGAAAATATCGGAAGAGATTCCAAATGTGAACTTTCGGTTAACATATCTGGGAGAACAGGAATTAGGCGTATTGGAACATAAAAAAGTATATTCAGAGTTGATTAAGCATTGGATTATTCAGAAGCTGCGGACGGTGAAAATACAAAAGAACTCGAAGGAATATTATAAATATGCTTGTAGAAGTAATGTGACAAGCCGGTGGATTCAGACAGAACAGGGATTTCAGACATTTTATTCGGGAAACAGGCAGATTAGTCTGGAGAGAAAATATAATTTTACCGTAAAGATTCTGGACGATGGAAGGGCATATCTGAAAATTGATACGTCCAGCGTATTTTTGTCCAACCAGACCGTGTACGATTATATAACACAAGGAATGAATCCAATCGGTATGGAAGTGAAAAATGAGTGGGGAAAGAATAACCAGACAGGAATATTGACGGAAATCTGTGATTATACAGTCGTTGATAAAATTGATTTTGCAGATAGTCTGAAGGCTTATTATACCGATATGAAGAAGGAAGGCTACAGGGTAGAGAATCTGCCGGATCAAACACCGGTTGTGAGGGTTGAATTACAGGCTGGAAAAATTTATCCGTATTATCCACAGGCATTGAAACCTGTTCTGACGAGAGAAAAGGTCGGTCAGATAGATGCTCGCTTTTCTATGACGATTGAAAAGTATATCAAACGCGATATGATAACACGGATAGAGTTGGACAAAGATTTCATCCGGGATATCGGAAGTATTGCTCAGCTTGGTGACTTAGAATTTGAAAACGACATGTGTAATGTTAAAGAACTGGGGTATCTAAAAGGAAAAGTAGAATCACCGGCATTGACTTGCGGGCAGGGAAAAAGATTGCGGTGTGGAGAAGAATTCAAAGTATTCAACTATGGATTCTATCAGAAGCCGGACGAGAAGATAAAAATCGGATACATTTATCCGAAAAACACAGTTGATTTGATAAAAGCCGTGGTAAATGGAATATGTGAATTTGCTGCTTATGGAAAGTATCAGGGGGAAAAGGATGCCTATATTATTCCCGGACTGTTAGATATCCAGATGAAACCAATGATAAAAGAAGAATATGAACTGGGCGATATTACGGATTATAAGAGGGCGGCTCAGAGATTGAGAAAAGTAGAAGGAATCGACATTGTGATTGGAATCGTACCGGATGGAATGGATGAGGACGGACCATATAATCCATTTAAGACAATTTGGGCCGAGGCAAATATACCGTCTCAGATGATCAGCATGAAGACGGCACAGTTATTCTACAGAGGGAAAAGAGAAGGAAATAAATCGAAATATTATTTACACAATATTGTACTTGGAATCCTTGGAAAGACGGGAGGAATCCCTTGGGTAATCAAGGAAATGCCGGGAAATGTTGACTGCTTTGTCGGATTGGATGTTGCAACATTAGAAAAAGGAATCCATTATCCGGCATGTTCGGTTGTATTTGACAAGAGTGGAAGATTACTTGGATTCTATAAACCGAAGAGCGCACAACGCGGAGAAAAGATTGAGACCAGAATTTTACAGGACATTTTCGATCAGGTACTACTATCCTATGAAGAGAAATTTGGTGAACAGCCAAAGAACATCATGATTCATCGGGATGGTTTCAGCAATGAAAATGATGCATGGTATGAGAAATATTTTGGCGCAAAGGGAATCGCTTATACGATTGTCGAAGTACGAAAGAATATAAGCTCAAAACTTGCAATCATTGAAGATGGAGTTATTAAAAATCCGGAAATGGGATATTGCATTTACAATAATAATAAAGGATATCTTGTTACGACAAATATGAAGAACAAAAAGGGTTCTCCGAATCCATTGCTGCTTGAGAAGAAATGTGGAGATGTTCCAATGACAATTATATTAAAGCAGGTGTTGTATTTGTCGCAATTACATGTCGGATCTACGCAGAAAATGCGGCTTCCGATTACAACGGGGTATGCCGATAAGATATGTAAAAACCGGGAATTTGTGCCGGAGGGGAAGATGGATAATCGGTTGTTTTTTCTGTAGGATGAGAGAAGAAATGGAGGATACGCTTGAATATAAGAGTTTAGAATATTAGTGGCAGAGGTAGTAGAAAGCATAGAATTTTTGATGACAGATTAAAAAAATAATGAAAAAACGACAAAATGCGACAGTTTTTAGAAATCTGTGTGTATTGTATATAGAGGAAGTGTAATAATTTATCCAATTAGTTTTATGGAAGAAAGAGAGAATAAGAAGTTGGGAACAATTTTGAATTATGCAATTATAGTTTGTATAGCGGCTATACTGATAATGATAATATGTGGCATTGTTGGGAAATTTTTAGATAAAAAGACAAACAGAATTGGCGAGTTTTCTGAAAGGCATCCAAGATTAAATATGGTTATTGCTTTAGCTTTAGTAGTTATAATGGGAACGGCTGGTTATGTAAGTATTTATTATATTGTTTGTAAAGTAAAAGAGATAATACATTGGATAGCTGACATGGCATCTAAAATGGACGCAGTTGTAATTGTAGCACTTATAACAGGAACGGTTTCAATTATTGGAGTTATTATTAGTTCGATTGTTGCAAAAATTATCGATTATAAAAAAAGTAGACAAGAATATTTAGCCAAGAAACGAGAAATACCATATGGCGAATTTGTTGAAATGATTTATAAAGTTCAAGGCAATATAAAAAGTGAGGGAAGTTATACAGAAAAGATGATGATGGATGATCTTTCTAAATTTTCAAAACAGATAACGTTATGGGGATCATCAAGGGTTGTGAATAAATGGGTGAAATTTAGAGAAGAAGGAGCAAATCCTAATGCAAAGTCAGATAATTTATTTCTTATGGAAGATATAATGAATGAGATGCGAAAGGATTTAGGGATGAAGAAGGTAAAAAAGGGAAATTTATTGGCTTTTTTTGTAAATGATATAAAAAGTATCTTAAAAAAATAATCAAGGTGACATTTAAAATGTCAAAGGTAGGGAAAAATGAAACAGATGTAAAAAGAACGTGTGCAACATGTGAATTTAATTTTGGAAATGTATGTGTTGGATATGGCATACAGAAGGATACATAGAAAAGAGACGTATAGTATGTTGATAGAGGAAAAAGAAAAATGTTTCCAACAGGTTGTGATGATTATGGAATTTGTTTAGAAGACATTAAGGACCAGAAGAGTGAATAAAAGAAGATAAAGAACAAGAAAGGAAAATATATGAATGGAATAAAATTCAAGGGGTATAAAGCGTTTTCAGACGATTGGATATCTATAGAAAACTTTCCCAATATTACAGTTTTGATTGGTCGGAATAATAGTGGAAAATCAAGTTGCATTGATGTGATAGAATCCCTAACAAATCCGATAGTATATAAGCAATGTCAAGAACTTGGGCTAGATGTAATTATGGAGCATAATTTAACAGAAGAAGAGGTAAAGTCGGTATTTCCAGAATCAACATATGGAGGAGGAATTCCGGCTAATAATTTCTGGGAATTTGGGAAAAATTTTATAGGCGAAAGAGTTGCTTTTGATGTAGGAGTACAATCTAGGTATATAGGAGAGGGAGTAGAATTTTTATATAATTGGTGTTCCAATGAAGAAATATTTCAAAAAAAATATGAAAGATATTGGAAGCTATTTGAATCTAGACAAGTTAATGATTGGGAAGGATATTGTGTGAGACGATTGAGTGCGGAAAGAAATATTCTTCCAGAAGTAGAAGAAGATTCAGAATATTTAGAATCGACAGGTGTAGGAGCAAGCAATTTAATACGTAAAATTTTAAATTACAGCGGATATGATGAGAACCTTATAGAAAAAGAACTATTAGGTGCTTTGAATTATATTATTTATCCAGAATCGCAATATTCAGGAATAAAAGTACAACAGATTAGAAAAGATGATGGAATATATTGGGAAATATATTTAATAGAAAATGAAAGACGTTTTCCATTATCAAGAATGGGAAGTGGATTGAAAACGATAATCTTGGTATTGTTAAATTTATTAATTATTCCGCAGTTTGAAAAAGGAGATAAAGATAAAATCATATATGCTTTTGAAGAGTTAGAGAATAATTTGCATCCAGCACTACAAAGACGTTTGTTTGATTATTTATATCAATATAGTTGCAAACATGATGTGATGATGTTTTTAACGACCCATTCACATATTGCCATTAATGCATTTAGTGAAAAGGAAAAGGTGCAAATTCTACATGTGATGAAAAACAACCAAGTATCAACAATTCAGAGAATAGATAATTATTTTTCGAAAAGCGAGCTGCTAAATGATTTAGATATTCGGGCAAGTGATTTGCTTCAATCTAATGGAATTGTATGGGTAGAAGGACCGTCGGATAGAGTATATGTAAAAAGATGGATAGAGTTAGAAGGCATAAAATTTCAAGAAGGACGAGATTATCAATTTATGTATTATGGGGGAAGATTACTATCGCATTATACTATGAAGGAAGCGGATGATATGATTAATGTATTGATGACAAATCGTAATGCAGCTATTTTAATTGATAGTGATAAACGAACGAAGAATTCACGTATTAATGATACTAAAAAAAGAATACGGGAAGAATTTCAAAGTAATAATATGTTTTGCTGGATTACAAAAGGTAAAGAAATTGAAAATTATATTCCATGGGAAGCAATAAATAAAAAATATCCCAGAATAGATAAACAATGTGGTGAGTATGAATTGTTCCCGGAATATATAAAAACGGTTTACTCAGGATTTGTACAGTCAAAAGTGAAATTTGCAAAGGAAATATGTCCGTATATTACAAAAGAAAATTCGAGTGAATTATTAGATTTGCAAAAAAATATAAAATTATTAATTGAGCAAATAAAAAAATGGAATAAAATATAAATCATACATAGAAAATGATTTGCACTGCTAGATGGCTGGTGTAAAATATTTTGTATAAATCTCTTGGTTTAATGATAGTGATTTACGTTAAAAAAACTAATAGGGCTTGAATGGCATGATTGCTGTTTGAGTCTTATTTACTATTTAGAATAGATAAGCAGGTGTGTCGGGAATGTCTGATGAAAACAAGCGTTTTCGTTCGAATGAGTTGATTCAAATATCCAGCAATATAAATTCGTTATCTATCTGGTATGAAAATTAGAAGACATGGGTTATTAAGTTGCTGAGTAATTTGGGGATAGTTGAGAAAGCGGCTCTTTTTTATGTCAAGTATACAATAAAGGTTGTCAGCGGCAGATCTATGTATAAAGGGGATTGGGGTATGGTAATTTCTATTCTATATAGATATAGCTATACTCTTTCTTGTATCCATCCACGACCATGCAGTATAATGAATACAAGATGATATTGGAATAAGTAATATACCTTCAGGAGGCAAACGTGACCGCAAGAAACGAAACCACAAAATCAACCACAACACTAGACTACTACAACAAAAACGCAAAAAAATTCATCTCCGGCACCATATCCGTAGACTTCGGAATCGTGCAGAATCGCTTCCTGGATAAATTACATCCGGGAGCGGAAATCCTGGACTACGGCTGCGGTTCCGGCCGCGATACAAAATATTTCCTGGAGCAAGGCTGCAAAGTCACTGCCATAGACGGTTCACAGGAACTATGCAAACTCGCAAGCGAATATACAGGCATTCCGGTAAAACACATGCTGTTCCAGGAACTGAATGAAAAAGAAGCCTACGACGGAATCTGGGCATGCTCGTCAATCCTTCATGTTCCGGCAAATGAACTGCAAGACATTATAAAGAAGATGACAAATGCTCTTCGAGCCCACGGAATCATATACACATCCTTCAAGTACGGGACATTCGAAGGGGAACGAAACGGCAGATATTTTACGGATATGACAGAAGAGACATTTGCAAAATTGATTCAGGATATGGATGAATTAGAGATAGAAGAACAATGGATTACATCAGATGTACGTCCGGGGCGGGGAGAAGAGAAATGGCTCAATCTAATTTTGAGGAAAGAATAGATACATATGAGATCGAATCTACGAATGTAATGACCGGGGACAGAGACCGGAGCCGGTATCTATATTATCAACTGAAAATGAGTATGGCAAAGGCGAAGCAGATTGATATCATCGTCTCATTTCTGATGGAGTCGGGTGTGCGGATGCTCTTAAATGATATGAAGCGGGCGTTGGACCGGGACGTGAAGATCCGTATCCTGACGGGGAATTATCTGGGGATCACACAGCCGTCGGCTTTATATCTGATCAAGAGCGAGCTCGGCGACCGTGTGGATCTGCGCCTGTATAATGAAACATCACGCTCATTTCATCCAAAATCTTATATTTTTCATTATGAATCTTCGAATGAAATATACATCGGATCATCGAACATTTCCAAAAGTGCGTTAACTTCAGGAATCGAATGGAATTACAGATTTAGTGATATACTGGACAAAAAGAATTATGAATTGTTCTATGCTACATTTGAAGATCTGTTTCTGAATCATTCGATCATTATAGATGATGAAGAATTAAAACGATATTCCAAGACATGGAAGAAGCCGGCGGTGTCCAGGGATCTGGCGAAATATGACACAGCAGAAGATAATGAGGACAGGAATACTGAAAATGTCCGAATGTTATACCGCCCGCGGGGAGCACAGATAGAGGCATTGTATGCGTTACAGGAAAGCCGCATGGAAGGTGCGACGAAAGGACTTGTATATGCGGCCACCGGAATCGGAAAGACATACCTTGCTGCATTTGATTCGGCAAAATATGAACGGGTGTTATTCGTTGCACACAGAGAAGAAATCCTGAAGCAGGCGGCGGTTTCTTTCAAAAATGTGCGGAACTCGGAGGATTATGGATTCTTTGACGGAAAAGAAAAGGACAGGGATAAATCCGTCATCTTCGCATCGGTAGCGACACTCGGGAGAGCGGAATATTTGAATGAGACATATTTTCCGGCAGATTATTTTGACTATGTGATCATTGATGCCCACGATATAATAGGACAAGTTCAGAGAAGACCGATTTTACAGGCTTCCTGACCAAGTCCTATTTTTTTGACCTACTACTGGACGGTTGAGATGTAAGGACGGCGTCGAATTTACAATCGAATACCTGCTACTTTGAAGGCGGAGGGGTTCCAGCCCCGATCGGACGAAAGAAGTCTTCATGAAAGTGGGGTGATGCTTATCGAAGCACGAAAATAGGGCTTTGATCCGCGGGGTACTATGCTCCCAGACGGATCTGAGCCCTTTCTTTTTACCAACCGGGCAAGTCCTACATCAATTATGTCCGGGGAAAAGTCAGAGACCGCGATCAGGGTGGTTCGAGGCTGATTTAGTCCTTACAAATCTTATACAGAAGGTAAGGTGATGGCTATTGAAGATTTCGGTGGAAAAACTGATACGACTGAAAGAGCAGGACATCCGGGAATTGAGCGGGAGGATCTGGATAACGCGGGGGATATCGTGATCGACAGGTCGGTTCCGGCAGAGAGGCGGATGATGGAGTTTCTGGAAAAGACGAAAAATCCGTATGCGGAAAATGTGGGAGATTATATCCTGAAAGTCACATACTCAAAGGATTCAGAAGATACGCTGGAAGATAAGATGATCCAGCTGGCGAAGCGGATGACAAGGATTCCACTTGGATGATTACAGGAAAGGAGATCAAGACTATGGCAAGAGCAAAAAAGGAGAACTGACGGTGAGTGAAGCGACCAATTACGGCAGGAAAACAGCACCCATGCTGAGGATTCAGGGGCATTGGTTTCAGGAACTGGGATTTAATGTAGGCGATCCGGTGCTGGTGAAGTGCGAGGAAGGCAAGCTGATCATTATGGCGGATACGGCGATGGCGCAGCTGAAGGAAGCGGAAAAGGCTTTCATGGAAGAGGAAACGAAGAAGCTTCAGCAGAAGTTCCTGAAGGAAAAGAAGGAACTGAGGGCGAGACTTGTCGCAGAAAGACAGGCTGTCTATGCCGGAGAGGCGGTGGCTGCCAATGTTTGATGCGAAGGACCTGGAATGTCTGGATCCGAAGTACTTCAGCATCATCATGGCGAACGAGTATGATGTCACAGTTATGAGCTGAAATACTGGCCATTACTGGTATGTGCATTGTACCGGTGTTCCTGGGGATATGGCGTGTATTATATTCCATAAACATAAATATAACCATCCTTACCACCAGCATGGTCATGGTAACAGTCTCCGGCAGGCTATCAGGAGCATTCAGAGTCACGATATGTGGCAAATGAATGGAAGGAAAAGATGATCACGTAAATATGCGCAAACCTGCATAAACAAGCACAAAACATCTAAAACATACAATACATTACAAGAAACATGAAATAAACAGCAAAATCATACAAATAACTTGAAATTTAGACCTGAAACTGTTATAATCATAAAATAAAGTAACTGTATGTAGGCGGATGTAGGAGAACTTAAAAATCATGGATAAATGGATGTCAATGAAGCAGGTTTGCGCATACCTTGGTATAAGCAGAGATACTGCAATGAAATGGATCAAGAATAAAGAAATGCCCGCTCATCAGATAGATCGCATCTGGCGTTTTGATAAGGACGAAATAGATGAGTGGATGCGAAATAACGGAAAAAGTCCAGATTAATAATAACGTGCTACCAGTCCGTTTTATGGGACAGCATTTCTGGCATAATATAATTAGTGGTTCTGTGGTGAACTGCGAAGAAAGGGTTATTGACCTATGGTAATAAACAAGCATGGTAGCTTCTATTTAAGAAGTGGCTGGGGAACAAAGATTATCCAGGCAGTGGAAGCTGACAACATGATTTTTTCGCCTGCTAATGAGCAGGAAGCTGTTGATAGAATCGGCTTAGGCCGTGTCATGATAAAGGCGCTCAGATATTGGGCTGATGCATCAGGGCTTACAACTGAAGAAAAAGTACAAGGTGGAATCGCTGAAAGAAGAACTGATCTGTTTGATTTGCTTGAAGCAAATGATAGGTATTTTCAGAAGCCCGGAAGTCTGTTGCTGCTTCACAGAAACATAGCGCTGAATGAGGAAAACGCCACGGCGTGGTATTGGGCTTTTAATGAGTTTGATAAGCAAGCGTTTACCAAGGAAGAATTTGTGGATGGATTACACTATTTCCTTGCTGTAAATGAAATGTCCATAAAGAAAGCTACGGTAGACAAAGAATTTAACTGCTTTAAGAATACCTGCTCGTCGATGGTCTGATCCAGCTTGAAATCGTACTCCAGCTTGTCGCGGTATCCGCAAAAATGCATGCCCTCATAGGGATTTTCAAGGATATTGCTTAAATCCACTTTATTCGCACGCTCAGACGGAATGTGCTCTTTCTTCTTTAATAAATCGGTACGGCCAACCAGCTCATCCACGGTGCGGACACCAAGCTTTGCCATGTACTCACGCAGCTCCTGTGCTACGAAATGCATAAAGTTTACCACGTACTCCGGTTTTCCCTTGAAGCGTTTTCTCAGCTCCGGGTTCTGGGTCGCGATGCCCACCGGACAGGTATCCAGGTTGCAGACACGCATCATGACGCAGCCCATGGTTACCAGCGGAGCGGTTGCGAAACCGAACTCCTCGGCACCCAGAATGCAGGCAATAGCCACATCACGTCC
>ERZ838516.4579-NODE-4579-length-10536-cov-3.655853_pt1 | contig 10536 bp, 8 predicted proteins | sample MGYA00519910_ERZ838516 | MGnify/ENA primary metagenome ERZ838516 (study PRJEB31850, sample SAMEA3708837) | human gut metagenome | biome: human gut; feature: human-associated habitat; material: faeces | place: China | collected 2014 ... | reverse complement strand
TCCGGGGCTTTTTGATTAATTGTTTAACTCGTCCCATTTTAACGGGACACTAATGACACCTATTATATACATCCGGCAATAGGCATTCCGGCATTAGTAATTTCTTGTCTGCTTCTATCTCTTTTATTGACAATGACAATTCAAAAAATACCCAGAATCGGAAAATATATTTCGGGATAAAACAAAAGAGGCCAGATAAACCTGACCTCTTATTTAATTTAAAGAAGGGGGTGAAAGATGGGGCTCGAACCCACGACCCTTGGAACCACAATCCAATGCTCTAACCAACTGAGCTACATTCACCATTTTCAATTGCGATGCAAAGATAGTATTTATTTTTGAAACATACAATAGTAAACTATACTTTTTTATCAAAAACCAAATCAGATTTTTGTAATCCCACTTTTATTTACTCAGAAACAGACCCTAAGAGTCTGTTTAATTTTATATTTAGATCAGTTTTGAGCGTTTCTTTCGAGGATATTTTGTTGTTTTTTCCAAAAAAGATAGCAGGCTATCTGATGAGTGAAAAATGATCTGATAATTTTTCTATATTAGAAAATTTAAATGGTTTTCTAAGCCTCTCTAAAACTCATACTCTGTAACCGTGCCTTTATTTTGTTGTGAAAAAAGTTTCCTTGTGTCTTGAACAAAACGGGCTAAAGGAATCGACAAAGATGATGGTATTGAATCGCCTTTGGCCAGCCAACGAGCAGCCGGAAGTACGGTAAAACCTTGTTCCGAAACATGTACAGGTCGCTGAGTAAATATCAGGGCATAACGAGGATTTTCGATACGTATATCCGACGAATCCTTTACAACATCAACTTTGAAAACAATACTTCCCATTGTTGTTCGGGTTTTCATATTAGAAATAAAATTACCTAAAGAATATGCGACTACAGACTTAATTCTACCTATAGAATCCAAACGAGCTTCAATCGGTTGTACTACGTGAGGATGCGCTCCCACTATAAGATGTACTCCGGCATCGACTAATGTATTCGCTAATTTTTTTTGTGAAACATTCGGTAGAGTTCGATACTCGTCCCCCCAATGAGGACACACAATAATCACATCAGCTCCGTTTTTCTTTGCAGTTTCTACATCTCGTAATATATTCTCGAGTTGTATATAATTAACGATATAAGGAGGACGCACTTGTATTCCATTCGTACCATAAGTATAATTCAAAAAAGCCAATCGTATTCCGTTTTTTCGTAAAAGTAAAGGATGTAAACGTTTACGTTCATTTTCAGAGCAATATGTTCCTGCACGAAAAACTTCCAAAGAATCCAATTGCCGTATAGTACGCTCCAGTCCCTTTTCTCGACGATCAAGACAATGATTGTTTGCCGTTAAAAACAGGTCGAATCCGGCCTTTTTGAGAGCCTGAGCAAAAGCATCCGGAGCACAAAACTGAGGATAACCGGAATACGGAAATCCGCCTAAAGGAGCTTCCAAATTAACAACAGCCAATCCCGCAGATTGTATTTCATCCTTGATTTGTACGAAACACGAATCATAATCATACCCCGATGGAGTCCGGGCATCTTCTATTTGTGCCAAATGCTGCATCGCATCTCCTGCAAACAAAAGCGTAATACGTTGTTGAGCTTGTATATATACTGAAACTAAAAAGAAAAGGGACAGGAGATAAAATCGTATTTTCATAAATTAGAATTTATACGGTTATAAAAATAAACTATCCTGCTTTAATTTCAAAATATTAAAACAGGATAGTTTATTCTCTTTTTTAATTCGTCAATCTTTATAGATTGCTTTCTTTCCTGCCAACAGTGTATTACGCATTAAAGAAACGATTGTCATAGGACCGACACCTCCGGGAACAGGAGTGATATATGCACACTTCGGAGCAACCTCATCAAACTTCACATCACCGGTCAGCTTAAATCCCGATTTTGTTTTATCCGAAGGAACTCTCGTCGTACCGACATCTATAACAGTAACTCCTTCTTTTACCATATCCCCTTTCAAAAATTCAGGAACTCCCAATGCTGCAATAATGATGTCTGCCTGCAAACATATTTCCTTGAGATTTTCAGAGTAACTATGACATACGGTAACTGTCGCATTTCCCGGATTTGACTTTTGCATCATCAACGTCGCAACCGGTTTCCCTACGATATTACTACGACCCAATACGACACAATGTTTCCCTTTCGTATCAATGTCATAACGCTTCAACAACTCCATGATACCGGCTGGAGTCGCCGACACGAAACATGGTAATCCGATAGACATACGTCCGACATTGATCGGGTGAAATCCGTCCACATCTTTCCGATAATCGATTGCCTCGATCACCTTTTGTTCCGAAATATGCTTAGGTAAAGGAAGTTGTACGATAAATCCGTCTATATCTTCATCTTTATTCAATCTATCTACCTCTCTGAGCAACTCTTCCTCTGTTACATCACTCTCAAAACGAATTAATGTAGATTTGAATCCGCATTGCTCGCATGCTTTCACTTTATGGGCGACATAAGTTTCACTCCCTCCATCATGCCCCACTAATACAGCTGCTAAATGGGGAATTTTCCCTCCTGCTGCTTTAATTAGCTCAACTTCCTGAGCAATTTCCTGTTTTACCTGATCGGCAATAGCTTTCCCGTCGATTAATTGCATATTATTTAATTTTCAAATTTTTAGATCAATCAAAACAAATATAATGGACTCTATTCATATTACAAAATAAAGAAAGGAGAAAGTAAAAAACTCTCTCCTCTCTTATATCAAAATTCATATCAGCGTTTCATTCTGGGCATCATTTTTCCCATTTTTCCACCCGCTACCATTTTCATCATTTTCCGTGTCTGGTCAAATTGTTTTATCAACCGATTTACTTCCTGTATTGATGTTCCGCTACCTTTTGCAATTCTTTGACGACGGCTGCCGTTCAACAATTCAGGATTACTCCTTTCTTTCGGAGTCATCGAATAAATAATGGCTTCGACGCTTTTAAATGCGTTGTCATCAATATCTATATCTTTAATCGCTTTACCGACACCCGGTATCATCGAAGCAAGGTCCTTCAGATTACCCATCTTCTTGATCTGCTGTATCTGGCTGATAAAATCGTTAAAATCAAACTGGTTTTTCGCAATTTTCTTTTGTAATCGTTTCGCTTCCTCTTCATCGTATTGTTCTTGAGCTCGTTCCACTAAAGAAACAATATCACCCATTCCGAGAATACGGTCTGCCATACGTGCCGGATGGAAAACATCGAGAGCATCCATCTTCTCGCCTGTTCCCACAAATTTTATCGGTTTGTTGACAACCGTCCGAATCGATAACGCCGCACCACCACGAGTATCTCCATCTAATTTGGTAAGAACAACACCGGTAAAATCAAGACGATCATTAAACTCTTTCGCTGTATTAACAGCATCCTGCCCCGTCATAGAATCGACAACGAACAGTATTTCATTCGGGTTTATGGCATCTTTGATCGCTTTTATCTCACGCATCATCTCTTCATCTACAGCGAGACGTCCGGCCGTATCGACAATGACCAAATCCTGTCCGTCCTGACGAGCTTGTTTAATGGCATTCTGTGCAATCTGAACGGGGTTTTTACAATCCGGTTCGCTATAAACCGGAATGCCGATCTGCTCACCCAACACTTTCAACTGTTCGATTGCAGCAGGACGATAAACATCACAAGCCACCAGTAAAGGCTTCTTTCCGCGTTTTCCCTTAAGCAGTTGAGCTAACTTACCGGAAAAGGTCGTTTTACCGGAACCTTGCAGACCTGACATCAATATCACTGCCGGAGATCCGGTAATATTGACGTCGACAGAATCTCCCCCCATTAACAAAGCCAACTCATCATGAACGATCTTAACCATTAACTGGCTCGGCTTCACAGCCGTAAGGACATCCATTCCTAAGGCTTTAGCCTTAACAGTATCGGTAAATTGCTTAGCAACTTTATAGTTAACATCGGCATCGAGTAAAGCTTTCCGCACATCTTTCAAAGTTTCGGCAACATTAATTTCCGTAATTTTGCCCTCACCTTTCAATATTTTAAATGACCGCTCAAGTCTGTCACTAAGATTCTCAAACATGGTAATATTTCTATTTTAATTTCTGAAAGTGCAAAAATACAAAAAAGGTTGAGATTATCTATCAGCCTGTTTAAATTTTCCCGATGAAGAGATTATATCAAATCATCTTCGCATTTTTTTCGGGCTGTTCTCATTTGTCAGATAACTCGCATCCTCTTTTAAAAACAAAACAATACCCTCTCAAACCCGACATCAACAAAATTGAAACAGGTTCTATATCTTCTTATTCCACCAATCGGCTTTTTTCAAATATATGAACGAAAACAACAACAAAACTCCCCAATAAACATACTCTACGATCCAACACGATGCAATATTAGGTCGCAAACGGAATATCAGAAAATAAATGGCCAAAGTATAAGCAACAGCCGTAACCAATTCTGCCAACAATGCAGAGCGTGTATTTCCTGTCCCCGACATCGTATTGAACCAAACACTTCCCGGCACGGCAATAAAATAATATCCCAACATCACATACAGTGCAGGAATGCAATCTTGAAGTAAAGATGCAGAATCGGTATATATCCTCAAAACAGGAGCAGGTATCAGATAAACCAATGCCATCATCGGAATAACGATCATATAGCAAAGACCTATTATCCGACGGCTTATAGGCATCACCTCTTTCGGTTTTCCCGCACCGATTGCATTACTCACCAACGAACTTGCAGTGACTGCAAATGCATTCACAGGCATAAAAAACAACGTCGATATACTACGCACGATATTCGATATAGCCAAAGGTCTTTCTCCCAAATGTTCTATAGAAATAAAGAAAAAGAACCATGTGATAATAGGCAGAAAAGATTGCAACATAGTCCATACCGAGATATTCAATATACGGGCAATTACTTTAACATCGACATGTATCGTCTCAAAAAAAGCATATTTATGAATATCTGCTTTGCAAATTGTATAAATAATAAAGAAAAACAACGAAAGTGCTTCAGCAAGTACAGAGCCTAAAGCTGCCCCGGCTATTCCCATTTGAGGACACCCCCACTTCCCGAATATAAACATATAATTGAATACAATATTTGCAATAGCCATTACCAATGCGTTCACCGTCAATATCTTAGTCCGAGTTATTCCGACATAAAACGCACGGAACATGACAGCAACAAAAGAAAAGAATAACCCATATATCCGATAATCGAGATATTGCATGGTCGCACTGAAAACTACCTCTGAGGAAATGATACTCCGCATTAGATGAGGAGCATAAAAATGAGAAATACCGAACAACACAAATGCGAGAATAACCAAAAACAAGCTTCCCTGCACAACTATCGTTCCGATACTTTCATAACGTTTCTCCCCGTTACGCCTGCCAATAAGAATTTGAGAACCGATACTGAACCCGAATCCTATCATATAGATAGCCATATAGAAAACACCGGCCAAAGCCGAAGCTCCTAATTCGACTTCTCCGACATGCCCTAAATATGCCGTATCAGTAATGTTAATCAAATTCTGAACAACGAGACTGATCAATATGGGATAAGATATTTTCCAGATATCTTTTTTTGCATACATAATTTACAATATTGTCTAAGTGAAAGAAAACCCATCGAAATGACGGGTTTTCTTAATTTATCTCTATCGGAAATGTCAAGTCACAAATTCCGAATTTTCTTATTTTCAATATTAAATCAGCTTATTTGTCTTTGTATCGGGAAATATTACAGCAGGAGTAAAGTGTTTAGCTTCTTCAAAATCCATCATCGCATAAGCCATGATAATCACGACATCTCCGGGTTGCACCTTACGGGCAGCAGCTCCATTCAAACAGATAACTCCTGAACCACGTTCCCCTTTAATAACATAAGTAGAAAAACGTTCACCATTATTATTGTTTACAATATACACTTTCTCGTTAGCAATAATATTTGCAGCATCCATCAAATCTTCATCAATCGTAATACTACCGATATAATTCAAATCGGCTTGCGTGACCGTAACCCTATGTATTTTCGATTTAACTACCTCTACCAGCATTTTTATTTCATTTTAAAGTTCAGGTTCTCCATTAACGACGATAAGCAATATTATCGATCAGTCTCACCTCCCCGCAATATACCGTAATACATCCTACAATATAATCCGAATCTGACCAATCATTTACCGGAAGCAGCGTATTCCCATCCACTATTTCAAAATATTCCACCTCTAGATCCGGCACAGAATTCAAAGTACTCACGACATAATCTATCGTTTCAGCAACCGAATGTTGTTCGGCAAAGGTACGACTTTTAAATAAAGTCTGAGATATACTCACCGCATTTTTTCTCTGTTGGGGGGTCAGACGCAAATTACGGCTGCTCAATGCCATACCATCATCTTCTCTCACAATCGGACATGCGACAATTTCTACTGGAAAATTCAACAGTTTTACCATTGAACGTATGACAGCAATCTGTTGAAAATCTTTCTCACCGAAATATGCCCGATCGGGCTGTACGGCATCGAACAGTTTACTTACAATCTGAGCGACTCCGTTAAAATGTCCCGGACGATACTTGCCTTCCATAACCTCCGCTACAGTTCCCAAGTTAAAAACCCGAGTATCTTCAACAGGATACATTTCTTCAACCTCTGGAGCAAATGCTATCGCACAACCTGCAGATTCCAACAACCTACAATCCGCATCCAAAGTACGGGGATAATGCAATAAATCGTTTTTATCATTAAACTGAGTAGGATTTACAAATACACTAACCACACAAATACCGTTTTCCGCTACACAACGTTTCACCAATTCAAGATGTCCGTTATGCAATGCACCCATAGTCGGGACAAGCCCCACAGTACCGTCTTTAGCACGTATTTCAGCTATTTTTCTCTGTAAATCAGCTATTTTAGTAATAACTTCCATTGCCATAATTTTAAAAATTGGTGCAAAAGAAGTAAATAAAACCCACATCCCGAAGTATTCTGACAAGAAAATTAAAAAAACATACTATCAGGATACCGAAGAAGCAGACTTTTCCAATAAAAGTTTAGCTAAATTTTCCGATAAAGTGATTTAATTATACGGGCTCTAACAAAACTTATTTTATCTGTATTTTTACCTGATATAAACGGAAAGCTTGTTAATACTTCTAATATTTGGAGATTCAAGATGATTTTTTTATTATCTTTGCGAAATAATATTGAGATAAGAGGAATTTATAAAATGAAAGCCACCAAGGTATTATTTATTGCACAAGAGATAACTCCTTATTTGCCCGAATCGGAAATAGCGAACGTTTGCCGCTATCTTCCTCAGGGAGTTCAAGAAAGAGGTCGTGAAATAAGGACATTCATGCCGAAATACGGAAATATCAACGAACGGAGAAACCAATTACACGAAGTGATAAGACTGTCGGGAATGAATCTAATTATCGATGACACAGACCATCCCTTGATCATAAAGGTCGCATCTATTCAGGCAGCCCGCATGCAAGTATATTTTATAGATAACGAAGATTATTTTCAGCGAAAATTCATTACCGAAGACGAAAACGGAAATAGCTTTGACGATAACGATGAACGAAGTATTTTCTTTGTCAGAGGTGTAATGGAAACTGTCAAAAAGCTTCGTTGGGTACCGGACATCATCCATTGCCACGGATGGATGACAGCATTAGCTCCTCTTTATATTAAAAAAGCCTATGCCGAAGACCCATGTTTCAGAGATACCAAAGTTATTTACTCTTCTTATAATAATGGTTTCAACACTCCTTTCCCGGCATCATTCTCCGATAAACTTCTATTGGAAGGCATACGGAAAGAAGACTTGACTTTTACCGATAAACCGATAGATTTCTCTGAACTCACTAAATTGGCCATACGTTTTTCGGACGGAGTCATTCAGGCAAGCGAAACAATGCAACCGGATATTCTCGAATATACTAAAAATGCCGATATACCGTTTTTACCTTATCAAGATCCGGAAAACTATATCGATGCATACAACGAATTTTATGACGTTGTATGGGAAAACGCTCATAAATAATAAACCAGTATGAAGTTAAATTGGTTATTACCATTTGTCCTGATCGCCTTAACGATCTCTTGTAATGACGACATCAACAAAATAGGGACATCGATCGATGATACGCTTATTTCTATTAAAGTAGATAACTCTTTAGCATATACAACAGCTGATTCGGTATATTCCATTCCTGCCGGTCCTGTCACGAATCGTACCATTATTCAAATGCTCGGAGCTGTCGATATGGTAGATTACGGATCTATACGTGCAGATTTTCTTACTCAGATGAGACCGATAGCCCAATTCGACTCCAGATTGGTTACAGAAGATATGCTGGATTCTTTGGTTCTTGAACTCGGATTTCTGCCCAGCAGCTTTTTAGGAGATTCTCTGACCCCGATGCAGGTAAGCGTATATCCGCTTAATAAAGTGCTTGAGAAACCGATATACAGCAATCTTGATCCCACAGATTATTTCTCACCTGAAGAAATACTCGGACAGCAAATCTATACAACTTCTCGGCAAAGTTATCCTGATTCGTTAATCAATAGCGATGGTTCACGAATCATCAAAATCAAATTGGCACGTCCCGGACACACATCCAAAGAATTGGCACAAGAATTTTTCAAACTATATAATGACAAAGGCGGCATACTAACAGAAAGCGATATAGCAGACTTCTTCCCAGGTGTTTATGTAACAAATACTTATGGAAAAGGCGTATTGATCAATATTCTTTCTTCAGTAATTAAAATATACCACGATACGTATGTATATAACGACCAAGGCGGTGGTGGTCTGGAAGAAAATGAAGATATAACAAATGACGATGGAACTCATCCCCTTGTAGTAAACAAAGCGACAACTTCTGTTTTGGTTTCAAGCAATGAAGTTCCGACAATCAACCATATCATATCGACAAACGCATCTTATATAGAAAATGCCATTGCCGATGACCGTGCAATTATAAAATCTCCTGACGGTTACGATGCCCATATAACCTTCCCGGTTACGGACATTATAAAAAAATATCGGGAAGTAGTGCCAGAAGAAGCAGAAAATACCGGAGCTGTATCTGGATTGATAAACGCAATAAACTTCTCAATTCCTATTAAGAAATCAGCAAATGATATTTTCTCAAACTACGGACTTACCCCTCCTCCCTATCTATTACTGATGCGTGCCGGAGGAAAAGTTGCCGACAGTAATGGGGATATTGTAGAAATGGATAAGAATCAATTCTTCCTTGATCGCAAATTAACCGATGGACTGAATTACTTCTACGCATCTTATAATTCAACGACAAATACCTACGATTTCGGAAACATCCGAGGATTTATTACCAATATCATACAAAAGAATCCCAACGGAGGAAGCATAGAAAACGGTTATCCCATCGACTCCGATCTCATTCTTGTCCCAGTTATGCTTTCTACAACGACCAGTGATTATTACGGAACAATAATCAATGCAATAACTCCTTATATCTCAGCTCCGACATTTGTCGAACTTGATACAAAAAATATAAAAATTGAGATGGTTTACAGTACAAAAACATATTGATATATAGGAATATATAATTCAGCACCTAAAAAAGAAAAAAAATTGGTGCATCAAAAAGTAGTATTTTAGAAAAAAAGCACTACCTTTGCACCGTTTTCGCCGCAATAGCTCAGTCGGTAGAGCGTTTCACTCGTAATGAAAAGGTCGCCGGTTCGATTCCGGCTTGCGGCTCAAAAACAAAACCGGATTCGGCAATGAAATGGCCGCGTGGCTCAACTGAATAGAGCATCTGACTACGGATCAGAAGGTTACAGGTTTGAATCCTGTCGCGGTCACATATTTATAAAACGGCTCCGTGGCTCAACTGAATAGAGCATCTGACTACGGATCAGAAGGTTACAGGTTTGAATCCTGTCGGAGTCACTTTTACAGTTCTCATATTTATGAAGAACTGTTTTTTATATATTAACAACCGAATATGATGACTATACGTCTGGCAAAAGAAAATGATATAGAAGAAATCATGGGATTAATTACCAGGACGATAATATCCGGACAATCATCTTCTGGTTGGAACGAAACTTACCCCACCAAAGAAATTTTTGTTAAAGATATAGATAATCAGTATCTATATCTTTATGAAGACAACCATATTGTCATCGGCATCATATCTCTTGTTCCCGGACCAGATCCCGACTACCAAAGTATTATATGGAAAAATTCCGGAACATCACCCTTAGTATTACATCGACTATGTGTTGATCCTCATCGACAAAGAGAGGGCATCGGAAGCCGATTAATGAATTTTGCAGAAACATTTGGCCATGAACAAGGATACACATCGTTACAACTGGATACCCGCATCAGCAACCATACAGCAGCAAACCTTTATGAACAATTAGGATATACAAAAACCGGAACGATAACAAGAAATCGAGGGAATTTTATATGCTATGAAAAAAAACT
>ERZ838516.4577-NODE-4577-length-10548-cov-2.820928_pt1 | contig 10548 bp, 7 predicted proteins | sample MGYA00519910_ERZ838516 | MGnify/ENA primary metagenome ERZ838516 (study PRJEB31850, sample SAMEA3708837) | human gut metagenome | biome: human gut; feature: human-associated habitat; material: faeces | place: China | collected 2014 ... | reverse complement strand
AGATAGCTCTGCATCTGCGGAGTGCGGCCGTCCCGGATCAGGTTCCGGATCGGAGTCGTGATCATCATAAGCTCGCAGGCTGCCACGCGCCCCTTCCCTTCGGCACGCGGTACCAGCTGCTGTGCCAGAACTGCTTTCAATGTCATGGACAGCTGCAGACGGATCTGCGGCTGCTTATTTTCCGGGAACACCCCTACAATCCGGTCTATGCTGTCGACTGCGGAGTTTGTATGAAGAGTAGAAAAAACCAGGTGCCCGGTTTCTGCCGCCACCAGCGCGGTCTCGATGGTTTCCGGTGTCCGCATCTCACCGATCAGGATCACATCCGGGTCTTCCCGCAGGGATGCGTAGAGCCCATGCTCATAGTCTTCTACATCCACGCCCACCTCACGCTGGTTAATGATGGCGCGCTGCGGGGTATACACATACTCGATCGGGTCCTCCAGCGTAATGATATGAACAGGCCTTGTCTGGTTGATCTGGTCCAGAATAGCTGCCAGGGTAGTGGACTTTCCGCTACCGGTTTCACCGGTCACCAGAACAATGCCCTTATTCCAGCGTGAAAACTGACGCACGGCATCCGGCAGTCCCAGTTCCTGAAGCCTTGGGATGGTATTGCTTAAAAGGCGCAGCGAAGCAGAAAGAGCCCCCTGCTGGCGGAACAGGTTGATCCGGATGCGCCGTCCGGCAAGCGTTGCGGAAAAATCCAGCTGGCCGATCTGGTCTATCCTTCTGACATGCTCCCCGGCCAGCTGTCTTCCAAGCTCCTCACACTCCTCGTAAGACAAAGGTTCGTCTGTCAGGCTGCGGATCTGGCCGTCAATCCGGCATTTTGGCGGCAGGCCCGCGATCAGGTGCACATCTGAGGCTTCCTTTTCTGCTGCTATCGCAATCAGTATTTCTGCGGTATATCGATACATATTCGGATTGTTCCTTTCTTTTCCTGTTTAGAAGATGGACAGCGTTCGGATGATCTCGTCCACGGTTGTAGTTCCATTCTCCAGAAGCTTCTGCGCATGCTCTGACATCGGGATATACGCGCTTTCCCTTCTCGCAGCCTCCATAAAGCGCGGCCGGTCTGCTCCTTCCATAATACAGCGGCGCAGACCTTCCTGGATCACCATGACCTCAAATACACCGATCCGTCCGCGGTAGCCGGAGCGGAAGCAATGGTCACAGCCGGCTCCGTGCCAGTAGATCCTGCCTGGAATATCCGGTATTTTCGCAAGCTCCAGGGCTTTCCTGGGCGGCACGATCTGCTCTCTGCAGCTTGGACAGATGCGGCGCAGCAAACGCTGGGAAATGACACCGCGCAGGCCTGCCGCGATCAGATAAGGCGGTACGCCCATATCGCGCAGACGGTCGATGGCGGAAATGGCATCTTCGGTATGGATCGTGGTGATGACCAGGTGACCGGTCATAGCGGCGCGCATGGCGATCTCTGCGGTCTCGCCGTCCCGGATCTCACCAACACAGATGATGTCCGGGTCCTGGCGCAAGATAGAACGCAGACCGGAAGCAAAGGTCAGGCCGACCTTTTCATTGATCTGTACCTGCGTAGCGCCTTTCATATGATACTCTACCGGATCCTCCAGCGTGATCAGGTTGGTCCGGTCAGAAAGCAGTTCACGAATCAGGGTATACATGGTCGAGGATTTACCGGAACCGGTCGGTCCCACGATCATGATCACACCGGAGGTCAGGCCCAGAAGCTTATCGATCTTGGCATCCTCAAGCGGCGGGATACCGATGCCGCGCCGGTTCAGCGTTTCCTCATTTCTGCGCAGGATACGGATCACCACCTTCTCGCCATAGATCGTCGGCAGCGTGGAGGTTCGCATATCCAGCTCCGTTTCTTTTACGGAAAGGACTGCGCGTCCATCCTGCGGGATCCGCTTTTCCACGATGTCCATGTGAGACATGATCTTCAGACGGGATATCACAGAATCCTTCAGCTCTCCAGGAATGACCATGATGCGGTGCAGCTGGCCGTCAATACGCATGCGGACGATCAGCTCCTCCTGCGTCGGTTCGAAATGGATATCGGATGCATTCTCCGTATAGGCCCGCTCAATGATGGAATTGACCAGGCGTACCATCGGGGTTGCATTTTCCTGACTTTCGGATGACCGGGCCGCTGTCTCTGTTTCCATGGTGGCCGCATTCTCCGCGCGGATCTGCGCCATGGCCTGTGCTGCGCCTTCATTGCCGTAGAGCACGTTGATGGCATGCTGGACAGCCGGCTCCGAAGCGATCATCGGCACGATACGCTTCCTGGACGTGCGCTGTGCCTCCTCCACCGCCATAAAGTTGAGCGGATCCGCCATAGCCAGAAACAGCTGGTCCTTCGAGCTGCGTACCGGCACAATGCTCATGCGCTTTGCCAGATTTTTCGGGACATACCGGGACATCTCCGGCGCTATGTCCACCTTGGTCAGGTCAATATACTCGATACCAAGCTGCATGCGAAGGGCATCGATCAGCTGCCGCTCCGTAATAAAGTTATGCTCGATCAGAATAGAGCCCAGACGGCCTTTTTCTCTGGACTGGAATTCCAGGGCCTGCTTTAACTGCTCCTGCGTGATCAGTCCCAGTTCCAGAAGCATATCACCTAATCGTTTTGTACGCATAGTTTCTCCTTCCTGTAAATCAGATATCGTTTTTCAAATCCGCCAGGCACAAAAGGCAGATCCCTGCACAGCCGGGAATCTGCCCTTTTACTCATGGTAGTATCTCTGTGTTCTGTTTTATACTGCTGCCTTGATCGCTGCCAACAGCTCCTCATAGGTCTCGTACGCCGGAAGATCCGGATTGTCGTTCTTGATCTGATCGGTGCTCTTAAAGAGGAAGCCGGCCTTGCTGGCACGGATCATGCCAAGGTCATTGTAGCTGTCGCCGCTGGCAATGGTCTCAAAGCCAATGGACTGCAGCGCCTTGACGGTACTGAGCTTGGACTGCTCAATGCGCATTCTGAATCCGGTGATCTCGCCGTCCTCTGCTACTTCCAGCTCGTTGCAGAAAATGGTTGGCCAGCCCAGCTTTTTCATGAGCGGCTTTGCGAACTGGGTGAAGGTATCGCTGATGATGATTACCTGTCCCAGTTCCCGGAGCTCATCTAAGAACGCTCTTGCTCCCGGCATCGGGTCGATCTTCTCGATGGTTTCCTGGATCTCCTTCAAGCCAAGTCCGTGCTCCTTTAAAATTCCGAGACGCCATTTCATCAGCTTGTCGTAGTCCGGCTCATCGCGGGTGGTGCGCTTTAACTCCGGGATGCCGCTGGCCTCAGCGAATGCGATCCAGATTTCCGGTACTAATACTCCTTCCAGGTCCAAACAGGTAATAAACATGATATCATCCTCCAAATCTTAGTGATGGAACAGGCGGATGCCGGTGAAGGCCATCGCCATGTTGTATTTGTTGCAGGTCTCGATCACGTTGTCATCGCGAACAGAGCCGCCCGGCTGTGCAATGTATTTCACGCCGCTCTTATATGCACGCTCGATATTATCGCCAAACGGGAAGAATGCATCGGAGCCCAGTGCCACATCGGTCATCTGGTCTAACCATGCGCGTTTTTCTTCCTTGGTGAATACCGGCGGTTTTACCTTGAAAGTCTTCTCCCATGTACCATCTGCCAAAACATCCATGTACTCGTCACCAATGTAAACGTCAATCGCATTGTCGCGGTCTGCACGCTTAATCCCATCCACGAACTGCAGGTTCAATACCTGCGGTGCCTGGCGTAAAAACCAGTTATCCGCTTTCTGGCCTGCCAGTCTGGTGCAGTGTACGCGGGACTGCTGGCCTGCGCCGATGCCGATGGCCTGACCGTCCTTTGCGTAGCAGACGGAGTTGGACTGGGTGTACTTTAAGGTAATGAGAGAAATGACAAGATCGATCTTTGCCTGATCCGGGATTTCCTTATTCTCAGTTACTACGTTGTTCAGCATGTCTTTGTTGATATCCAGGTTGTTTCTGCCCTGCTCAAATACCACGCCGAACACCTGCTTGCGCTCGATCGGCTCCGGCTCGTAATCCGGGTCGATCTGGATCACGCAGTAATTGCCTTTTTTCTTCTCTTTTAAAATTTCCAGTGCCTCCGGCTCGTATCCCGGCGCAATGACACCGTCAGATACCTCACGCTTGATAAGCTTTGCGGTGGAAGCATCGCAGACATCGGACAGGGAAATGAAATCTCCGAAGGAAGACATGCGGTCCGCGCCGCGGGCTCTTGCATAAGCACTGGCTAACGGCGAAAGCTCTCCCATGTCATCTACCCAGTAGATCTTTGCCAGAGTCTCGGAAAGTGGCAGTCCTACTGCTGCGCCGGCCGGGGATACATGCTTAAAGGAGGCTGCTGCCGGAAGTCCCGTAGCTTTTTTCAGTTCTCTTACCAGCTGCCAGCCATTGAAGGCGTCCAGCAGGTTGATATAGCCTGGTCTTCCGCTTAAGACCTGGAACGGAAGGTCTTTGTCGTTATGCATGAATACTCTTGCCGGTTTCTGATTCGGGTTACAGCCGTATTTTAATTCCATCTCGTTCATCTTCGTATCTCCTTTTCCCTTATTTGTTTTTATTCACGATTTTTGTCTCGTATGCGCCGGTTGCGATATCAATATAGCGCACAAACAGAGAAACCTTGTTATCCGGGTTTAAGCTGTTCCACAGCATGTCGGTAAATGCGTCCATATCATCCTGGATACCGACTAATTTCGGCTCACCCTCAAAGCTCGGAAGCGGATTGCCGTCGTGCATGTAGGTATGGATGAAATGTCCCTCACCAGCCACCGGATTTTCGTAAGCAAAGGTATAGCGGTTGCAGGCATTCGGGTTGCCGTTGTTGCTCTTTAAGATGGACATTGCGTAATTGTAACGTCCGTTTTCAATATGAAGGACACCGGAGATCCGTGGGGTGTAGTTCGGTGCGTCCGGCTCAAACTCGCGGCTTCTAAGAGACTGCTCAAAAGTGAGCTGTTTGTCCATGCCCTCGTAGATGGTATCGGTCTGGTCACCGTTGGTCACAATGGTTTTGTTTCCCAGTACACGCACCGGAGCATAGATGATGAGACTCGGGTCAGACAGCTTGCCTGGATCAAATGCCTGGGTGCGGATGCCTTCCCCATCTTCCACAAAAACACGGTTGCGGCTGTTCTCGCTGCGTCCCATGATGAAGTAGGCAGTCACCGCCCTGGTTCCGTCCGGTGTTTTTCCGATGACGATACCTCTTCCCGGGTATGCGTTTGCCTGTAACTCTTCCTGCAGGGATAACTGTTTCATGGTTGATTCCTCCTATGAATGAATGTTTGATGGTTTTCTCTGTTTCCACGTTTTGCAGTCCGTCCGGGTAGTCATGATCTGAAAAAAGCCGCCTGAGTACCACAAAAACATGGTGCCCAGGCGGCCGGCAATCGAAATTTTGCGTGCTCCCCTGTGGTTTCCCACCTTTTCCGCCAGTCACACGCTCTGTATACAGGATAACGGATTCAGATGGAAAATGCAAGTATTTTTTTCAGTCCTTTATTCGTTCCGGATGGCCGCCAGCGGGCTCAGCTTCATGGCCCTGAGCGCCGGGAAGAAACCGGCAGCCATGCCAATGAACACGGCAAAGGCCAGTGAGGCTGCTGCCAGCCATAACGGGATCCGGGAAATGTTTCCGCTCATTCCGGTCATGCTCTGACCGATGTTCAGCAGGTGGTTGATGGCAAAGGACACCGCCTCACTGAAAGCAAGGCCCACGACACCTCCCATAAAGCCGATAAAGCCGGATTCCAGTAAAAACATGTTGCGGATCACCTTCATGTCACAGCCCAGCACCTTGATGATACCGATTTCTTTGGTGCGCTCATAGATCGACATCATCATGGTGTTAGCAATTCCGATGGCCGCTACAAACAGGGATACGGCGCCGATACCGCCAAGCACGGCCTGAATCATGCTGGACTGCTGTTCCGACTGTTTCATCCAGTCGGCATTGCTGGAGGCCTGAAAGCCCATGTCGGTGAGCTTTTTCTGAACCTCCTCCACGTGCTCCACATCATCCACACTGACGATGCAGGAATTATAAATAAAGTAGTGATAGGGCTTGCCCTTCTTGTTGGTAGGCTGCCCCGGAATGGCCTTTTTTTTGAAAACACGGCACAGCTGGGTCTCCAAAAGATCCAGTCTTGTATACACGCTGTAGGCATAGCCGTTATAATCATCGACACCGCCCTCTACCACGCCATCGGTCTTCAGCAGGTACTTCTTCGGCGGCTTCGGGGCATCCTCCCCGCCGCCCTGGGACTGGTAGTAGGCGTCTGTATCAAAGATCACAAACATCGGCTTTCCCATGAAGTCTATGTCCGGAAGCTGCCCGGTTTCCCAGTATGTGTTATTTCCTTTGGAATCCTGGAACCACTGGATGATGGCATTGCCGTAGATCAGCTTCATTTCCTTGTCCGATGGTTCGGAAAGCGCCCCCTGTCCCAGCGGGATTTTCTTCAGATACTCATAGGGTGCTCCGTTTAAGGTCAGGTTTGTAGAATATTTTCCCTGCTGCAGCAGCACATTCACCTGCAGCATCGGATACACATCCGTGACATAAGGAAGACGCTTCATCTGCTTTACCACATCATCGGTCAGATACAGCGGATCTTTGGAGTTGTCTCCGTTGTAAGGATTCTCCACGTTAATCTCTGTCAGGCTTCCAAAGGAAGAGATCAGCTCCCGGTTCAGTTCACTTAAGCCAATGCCGAGAGAAACCATGACCACGATGGATGCCGTACCGATCACAACACCAAGGACCGTCAGCGCGGTCCTCAGCTTTCTTCTGCTTAAATTTTTCAGGCTCATGACCAGCAGATCTGTAAATTTCATCGTTCTCGTTTCCTCTCAACCATTTCATGCACCGGATTACGGATTTTTGCTTTCCTTATCCACCGTTTCATCCGGTTCTTCATTCACTTCGTCTTCGTTTGCCAGCAGGGCCGCGTCTTTTTTCCGTTTCCGGTGCTTCCGGAATACCGTGATGCCCACAACCGCCCCCACGATCACCACAGCCGCCAGAATGATTTTTCTGTACTTCTGCACCGGTCCCGGCTCTTCCTGGGGCATCTCATCCATGCCGCTCATGTCCATGTCATCCATGTCCGGAGCCGGTTCACTGACATAGAGGGTCAGCTCCTTCTCCACCTCCGACACCTCGCCATTCTCATCTTCATAGGAAATGATGACCTTTACCTTGCCATCATCCGTGGTGGGAGCCGAACCGGTTACCATGCAGTCAACATTTCCGGTCTCTCCGGATTTGATATTTCCCACGTAGGTGTCCGTTGTCTGGATGGAATCTGCTTCAAACCGGGCCATAACGTTGTAAAGCGTTACCTTGCCGGTATTGTTGATGCCAAACATCACATTGGATTCCTCACCCACGCTGATAGAATCCGGCATCACCTCAAAGGTTCCGGTGTTCAGGCGAGGAATCTGCTTAACCGGAATGTCCACCGACATAGTGCCCTCCGCATTCTTAAACTCCGGGCTGTCATAATTTGCCTTTATGGTGAGTCCGTAGGAGCGCTGGTCTACTCCGGACCGGGAGGTCATGCGGAAGCTTACCTGGGCAGACGCGCCCGCTCCCAGGGAATGGATCGCCACAGAGCTGGAACCGGATTCCGTGGTAAATACCGGACTGTCAGACACCTTTTCCGATTCCATGGTCAGCAGAATATCCGAAGCCGACACACTGCTGGACGCGTTCTTGACCGTCAGGAGCAGATTGAAGCTTTCTCCTGCCACGATCGTCTCCGGATCCGTGGTGTAGCCATCGACAATGAGACGGGCCTTGGTGCGGTCGTGCTCATTGAACTCTTCATAATCGTCCTTAGTCGGCTTGCTCACAATATGTACAAAGAAGGATGTCTCATAGGTCTTTAACTCCTCGCCGGTGGAGCTGTCGGAGTAATAGATTTTCATCGTGATCGGATAATAGCCGGTATAGGATTCCTTGCGGATAGCAAAGCTGTAATCCAGCTGGACCGTCTCATCTACCGCAATTTTGTCAAACATCCTGTCGTAGTTGGCATCGTTGATCTCAAACGGGAACTTGGCACTGTCCGCGTCGAGGACCATGCTGGCCTTCACATTGTACACGGTAGCCGGGCTGTTGTTGCGCAGACCGATGGAAAAATTCATGACATTCGGGTAAACACCACGCGGTGCGTCCTGCCCCTCTCCCAGAACAAAATCGTAGGTCTTGTTGGTGTCATCGTCATCATTGTCGGTGGAGGTGGATTTGGTGATCCAGACGCGCAGGTCCTCATGGCCGATCCAGCCTCCGTCCTTATCCATAACTACTACAGGCACCTTATAATAACCCTCTGACAGATCCCGCCGTACCGTACCGGTCAGAGATACCTTCTTCTCTTTTCCGTCTGAAATGCTTCCGATTCCCTTTGGATGATCGGTATCGTTTAGCTTCCCGGTCACCTCAAACGGAAAGGAGTAACCATACTGACGGTCCTCCTCGTCCTCATCCCAGATCTCGCCTCCGCTGGTATCGAATGCGATCTTTGCGTCTTTGATCTCGCTGCCGCTGGTATTCTTAATGGTAAAGCTTACCGTCAGGGACTTTCCTGTTTTTCCCCGCTGGATCTTGTCGGAGTATACGGATACCTCCGATGCGTACGCCTGCACCGGCGCTGCGGCAGGTACCGCTCCCGCAAACAGCATGACTGCCAGCGCAAATGCCGCCAGCCGCTTCCATCTCATTTTTCTCATGACTCTTCTCCTCTATGCAAAGCATCCTGCATCTCCTGCACTGCTTCCTGTGTTTCTTTTTTCTTTTCCTCGATCTTTAAGATCTTTCCGTCCACGATGTGGAACTGCCGGTCCGCAAATCCGGCTATGTAATTATCATGGGTAACCATAACCAGAGTCTGCTGCTGTTCCCGGACAATACGCTGCATCAGCCTTAACACCTCCATGGTCGTCTTAGAATCCAGGTTTCCGGTCGGTTCATCCGCAAAGATGATCTTGGGATCCACGACCAGTGCTCTCGCAATGCCTACGCGCTGCTGCTGGCCACCGGACATGGCGTTTGCCATGTGCTTCATCTGCTTTTCCAGCCCCACCAGCTTCAGATATTCTTCCGCCCTCGCATTGCGGATTTTCTTCGGTACACCGCGAAACGACAGCGGAAGCGCTACATTTTCCACTGCGTTTAACGTTTTCAGCAGGTTGTAGGACTGAAAGATAAACCCCACATTCTCCCGCCGAAACTGCACCAGCTGGTTCTCATCCATCCGCTCCATATGCTTTCCTGCTATGATGATCTCACCCTTTGTCGGCTTTTCCAGACCGGCCAGCATATTTAAGAGTGTGGACTTTCCCGAGCCGGACGGACCGACTATGGCACAGAACTCACCCCTGTACATGGTAAAATCCACACCATTCAGCGCATAAACCTTGTTTGTGCCCACCTGATAGATTTTATATAGGTTCTTCACCCGGATGACGGGTATTTTCTTTTCTTCCATAAAATATGCGTCTCCCTTTGCAGACATTCCCTGGCTAAAACCGGCAAAGCAGCTTCCTGGCATTCCTGTCTGCTCATGCACATCATACCATGAACCTGTCATTTTTGATATCCGCTTTTTCTTAATCTTCCTTACGGATTCATTACATACTCAGGCAGGAAAAAACTATCCAAAAAATCGCAGTCGGAACCCGCCAATTTTTGGATAGTTTTTTCTAAAAAAGGGACTGGTAATCTAACATATTTTCCGCTATAATGTCCTAAGACCTGCGGTCGGGGATCCGTCCGCCAGAGAAAAAGCAAAGGAGATACGTTATGAGACATTTGTTGAATCCGTTGGATTTTTCCGTTGAAGAGACCAACGAGTTATTGACACTGGCATCCGATATCGAACACAACCTCAAAAAATATGCTCACGTTTGTGATGGCAAAAAACTGGCTACTCTTTTCTATGAACCAAGTACAAGAACCCGACTTAGCTTTGAATCCGCAATGTTAAGTTTAGGGGGTAGCGTACTTGGTTTTTCTTCGGCCAATTCCAGCTCTGCAGCCAAAGGTGAAAGCGTTGCAGATACCATCCGCATGATTTCCTGCTACGCAGATATTGCTGCCATGCGTCATCCGAAAGAGGGTTCTGCACTGGTTGCTTCCATGCATTCCCAGATTCCGGTCATCAACGCAGGTGACGGCGGACATCAGCATCCGACCCAGACCCTGACCGATTTAATGACCATTCGTTCCTTAAAGGGCCGTCTGGACAACTTAACCATCGGTCTTTGCGGAGACTTAAAGTTCGGACGTACCGTTCATTCCCTGATCAACGCTATGGTCCGCTACCCGAATGTCCGTTTCGTACTCATTTCCCCGGACGAGTTAAAGGTTCCGGAATACATCCGTGATGATGTGCTCCGCGCAAAGGGCATTGAGTTTAAGGAAGTCAGCAACCTGGATGAAGCAATCCCGGAGCTTGATATTCTCTACATGACCCGTGTACAGAAAGAGCGTTTCTTCAATGAGGAGGATTACATCCGCTTAAA
>ERZ838516.4570-NODE-4570-length-10571-cov-9.904431_pt1 | contig 10571 bp, 10 predicted proteins | sample MGYA00519910_ERZ838516 | MGnify/ENA primary metagenome ERZ838516 (study PRJEB31850, sample SAMEA3708837) | human gut metagenome | biome: human gut; feature: human-associated habitat; material: faeces | place: China | collected 2014 ... | reverse complement strand
CCGAAAGGCATTCCTATGTATTTCATATCGCAGCCTCCTTCCATGATTCAATGGTGGCGGTGATACGCCGATCAATATCCACACGAGCCGATTTGCATTCTTTTGGATGTTTCTTCGCACTCTGAAATGCCATTTTCACAAACAGACCCGAACCAACAGGCAGCATGATCTTTATCAGTCCTTCAGGGAAAACAAAGTGCGTAGCATAAGGATATACCGCTGTTTCTACCTCGCAGGTGTGTGGGCGTTCTGCCAATCGATTTTTCATGCGCCGAATGTATTTCGCTGTGTCCCACAGCACATCATCCTCTGCGCCAATGAGCAGGAGCTTCCCCTTGATATTTTCTACCTTGATGAACTCGGCTTCTGTAATAGGGTGTGCCTTTTCTGAATCGTCAAAAAGTTTCCATGAGTTAACCATATCTCCGGTACGCTTGGTTTCGGCAGCAATGCACTGCCAATACTGCGGGTGTTGATAGACAAATGGCATATAGGGCAAAGGCTCTCCTTGGTAGGAAAAGAGAGATTCGCCCTCAATAGGCCATTCTTTGCAACCATCTTTTTTGCCTTGCATGAATCCCTGCCAGATAAAATCGCTGGGTGTCATACCGATAGTCAGTGTAATATCCGCAAAGTAGGATGCTGCTGTCAACGCCAGTGTACCCGTTGTAGAGGCACCCACAATACCGATTTTATGGATACCATGGTTTTTTAGCCAGTGGATTGCTGTTTCCACACGCTCCAATGGATAGTTGTGATGACCATAATCCTTTTTTGCCGGGGACATGGTGAGGACATTGATGTCCTGCTTTAAAAGCCATTTCACGCAGGAACGAGCCATATAATCTTCCGGATCATCCCCAATCATGGCGATCATGGCACATTCAGATGGCGTTTTACACTCCCAATATGCACCATAAAAACCATCTGTTTCAATGTCAAAATAGATGTGTTTCATTATGTATTCCTCCTAATATATAAGTTGTAGGGAATACACCTGGTTCAGACTGTGCATTGAACTCACTTGCTATTGATGAACCGCTTGAATATGCAAGGTTGTATCTTGATGGAAATTTACAGATGTGGATTGACGCAGAAGACTCATTAGAATTGTGGTAATAATTAAGCTGTCACTCTTGAAAAAGGTGACAGCTTAATATTTAGGTCTGTTCGAATACTTTTTCTATCAGGAGATTACGCAAACATAGTTAGAAAGTGGTTACGGATGAGAAGTACAACTGTCATCATGAAAAAAAGCTGTGGAACAACTGAATTGAGATAAAACATTTTTCCTTTTTCATCAAAAAAGGACTCGCTTCATTTCGATACACCTTGATAAGTAAAATATGCACTGATTATTTCAAAATTTATAATGCATTTTTTCCAGACAGTCTGTATACCCATATTGTTCACTTCCATGGCTATTGTTAAACAACGCATTAATAAAAATGTAAATCTTCAAGCAATTCTTACTGCAATATAGCTTGATTTCAAACTATATTGCAGACTACAACTATGTTATATCACAACAAACAATATCAGCTACTATTCCATAAATGGACATTTTATGGATTTTGTACAAATTCCATTCTCGATATAAATTAAATTTACCTTTCAAAGCCGGAATACATTATAATTCCCTATATCAAAAAGGTGTATCGCATTAAAGTTTTTTACTTCTTTGCGATACACCTTGTGCTATGCTCTGCGTCTTATCCATTTCACTCTAAAATCACTATTACTGATATATTACGCTTCCATTAAACAAGCATATTTCTTCATGCATTTTTCTACTACCCGTTCTGCAAGAAATGCTACTATTATCGTAACAATAATCATAACCACCAGCATCCATATTGGTGTGATTGCCTCCATGGTATCACCATATGCCTTTCCCATTTCTGCAGCCTGGTCTGCAATTTCTTCCGCGCGATTTGTCCATATTACAATTGTACGGCCAAATGGGATCAAAGCTAAAAGAAGATATGAGATACGCACTCCGGCTATTCTTTTATTACCGATTGCACAGCGAATGATATCCGCCAGTATTCCAATCAGCAAAATCAATCCCCAGTTGAAAATCGTTCCCTCTCCCATAAGAACGCAAGCACCAGCCACAAGAAATGCAAAAAGTGTTCCAACACCGAACTTCTGCCATCTTGCTGTCAGATACAAATACGGAATCCCTGCAAACGCAGAAGAAACCACGGAAGCATATACCCAGAAAAACGGGTGAATATATCCCAGACAAAGGGATGCATATATGATTCCTATATATAACAACGTATACAAAACAGCACCGACAATCATTTTCTTTGAATCTTTCATAGAATTTTTCTCCTGTTCATTATTTTTTATTACTCATGCACCTTTCACAATCCATTCCTTTGCTTTTTGCTGCTCCTGCACCATCGCATAATAATGTCCATGTTTTTGAAGCAACGTATCGTGTGTTCCCATTTCTTCGATTTTTCCATCGTTTAAAACAATGATCTGGTCAGCATTCTGTATGGTATTCAACCTGTGTGCAATTACAAATACTGTCTTTTTCTTCATCAGATGGTCGAGTGCCTGATTGATTTTTGCCTCATTATCTGCATCCAGAGAGGCGGTGGACTCATCTAAAAGCAGGATAGGAGCATCTTTTAGAATCGCTCTTGCAATCGCAATCCGTTGTTTTTCTCCTCCAGATAATGTATTGCCACCATCGGACAGCTTCGTCTGGTATCCTTCCGGCAGCTTTACAATAAACTCATGGCAATGTGCAGCCTTTGCCGCCGCAATGACCTCCCCATCTGTCGCATTCTCACGTCCGGCTTTGATATTATTGTAGATAGTATCGGATAACAACGTATTCTCCTGAAATACTTCACTGATATATTGCAAAAGTCCATCCGGATTTAACTGTCGTATCTCTTTTCCTCCGATACGGATACTTCCTTTTGTAACATCCCAGAAACGAGCGATAAGATTTGCTACCGTGGATTTACCGGAGCCGGACTATCCGATCAATGCCGTAGTGCTACCCTCTTTTGAGTGGAAGCTGATATCATGTAATACCTCTGTCTGTGAGTGATAGGAAAAATCCACATGCTCAAATTCCACATCAAAATGCTTTAATTTCACCTGTTCTTCCTTGTAAGGCAGCGGCTTTGTGTCAAATGCCTGTTCTAAGTTGGCGGTTGCCAGTCTAAGCTCCTTTAACAATCCATAAGAATGTTCAAATGCAATCAAAAGTGCCGACAAAGCCAGACTCATAAGCATGAACACTACAAGCTGTTCGGAGGCGATTGCTCCACCTAAAAACAGGTAGCTTCCAATCAGCAGTACAAAAGGCAGGAGAAAATTTGCAACAATAGAATACATACTGGTCGGGACAGCAGTTTTTTCTTCTGCCTGCACGCTTGTCTTTCTGATATCCTCTAATGTATCCGACATTCTTGTAAAATGTGTACTAGTCATATTCGCAGACTTAAATACTTTCATGCCTTTGATATATTCGAGCACAATAGAAACCATTTTAGAAGTCAGATCACGTTTCATCTTTCCGTATTTTTCAACCAGAGTATTGCCCCAGTGCAATATTGGCAATGCAATCAGAATTACCACACATTCCGCAAGTGCCAGCTTCCAGTTGATAAAAAATGTACCAATCAAAATCAAAGCTCCCATTACCAGAGTCTTAATGATCGATGGCAAGGTATGCGTCAGTACCAGTTCAAAATTGCTTAAATCCTTTGTCAGCGTCGTAAGCAGATATCCACTGCTGTTTTGGTTAAAATAGCCAAGACTTAAGGAACGGTAATGGTTTGCCAGTTGCAATCGCAGATCACTGCACATCTTGGCACCTCTAGAAAAGCACAAAAAATATCCACTTCTGTATATGATCAGCCGAAGTATCACACTTACCAGACATACAATGGTATAATTCCGTACAAGTGCACCTGAAAGCATTCCGTTCAAAAGATGAACTACTGTAAAGTACAGCATCAGATACATCACAAGACTTCCGATTGCATCCAGTGACATCAAAACAATCGGTACAATTAACTGTCTTCTTTTATCACCAATTAACTTCTTAATACTATGCAGCATACTGTCATCACTCCTTTCCCATCATCTCACTGATGTAGGTATCCCACATATGACTGTATTTTCCATCTTTGGCAACCAGTTCATCATGTGTTCCCTGTTCCACCGCTTTTCCCTCTTCGAAGACAACAATATGATCCGCGTTGCGGATAGTATGCAGTCTGTGTGCAATCATAATTGTAGTCTTTCCTTTTAACAGATTTTGAAGTGCAAGCTGTATCTTATGCTCATTTTCAATATCCGAATAGGAAGTTGCTTCATCGAATACAACAATAGGCGCATCTTTTAAGATTGCTCTTGCAATCGAAACTCTTTGCTTTTGTCCTCCGGACAGCTTTACACCCTCATCACCGATTTTGGTCATGTATCCATTTGGCAAGCTCGTAATAAATTCGTCAATCTGTGCTGCCTTAGCCGCCTGTCTTACCTGTTCTTTCGTAGCATTTGTTCCCATCCGGATATTTTCCAGAAGTGTGAATACATCCTGAAACACAAAAGCTGTTAGGTCAGAAAGATTCTCTGCTTTTAACTCATTTACCGGAACTCCTCCAATTTTGATTGTTCCGCTGTCTGCATCCCAGTATCTGCCGATAAGCTGTGCTACTGTGGTCTTTTCGGCTCCTGATGGACCGACAAAAGCATTGACGCTTCCAGCTTTCAGATGCAGGTCAATATCCGATAATACTTCCTCACCTTCCTTCGTGTAACGAAATGTCACATGGTCAAAATCAATTCCATAAGAACCATTTTTCGGAAGCTCTTTATTGCCGCTTTGCATTACTTCCATGTCCATAATCTGCTTCACATGGTCAAGACCACTGCCCAGTTCCATTGACTGCATGGCTATTGTTACCAGATTCAAAAAAGAAGTAAAAAAGCACATGGTAAGCAGGATAAATAAAAGGAATGATGCCACTGGTAACGAGCCCTGAAGATAGAGCCATCCACCCACAGGCAGTGTAAACAGAATGGCGGAATCCAGTACAACCAGTGCGATTGACAATGGATTGCAGGAGGATTCGCACATCTTTATCCAGCAGTCTGTATATACTCTGAGTGCAGTCCTGTACTGTTCAAATTTTTCTGCAGTCAGATGATACATTTTGATAACCGGCATCGCCGTGATAAATTCATTTGCCGAAGCGTTCAGTTTTTCTGTATCACCTGCAAATTCATCTGTCAGATCCGGATATCTGCCCATAAGTGCCATCGGAATTGCTATTCCAAGAATCATTGGAATCAGCATAATAAGTGCCATTTCCCAATTCAGCCGCAGCATGAAAAGAAACATCATAAGCGGTACAACAACAGCCTGTGCCAGCTCCAATGTACTATGTGCCAGAAAGTTTTCAATCCTGTCCACATCATCAAATAATGTTGTCTTAATCTGTCCCGGTGCGTGCTCCTGAAAATATCCGAGGTTAAACTTTGACATATGCTCCAGCACCCGAACCTTGATCCTGTGCATGGTATTAAAAGCTGCAGTGTGGGCGCAGATTCCGGCAAAAGCTGTAAAAATAGCCTGTATCACTGCAGCACCAATACCAATCCCGGCCCACTTTAAAATCGCATGAAGTGTTACCTACTTTTGAATAATCAGAAGCAAGATCTGATAGACTACCACATACGGAACCAGGGATAATGCCGAGGAGAAAACCGCCAAGAGCATTCCCAGTCCCAGTTTCCCACGTTCTTCTTTTGCAAGTGTAAAAACGTAGGATAATCCGGTTCGTTTTTGTTCTATGAAACGATACCCCTTTCCTTAATAGTGTAATTTTTGTAGGCTAGATTTTACTAACCACACATACTTTACTCATAGGAAAGCCGAAAATCAATATCCGTCCAGTAGCGCTCTATGCATTTTGTTTTATCTTAAAAAGCCTTGTATTCTCAGTATATTTTAAGGTTTTTGCACTTTGTTTTTTATAAAATCATGACTGATAAATATTGGATTGTCACCTTTTTTTAATAGGAAATATATGCTAGAATGCAAGTGTTCATAGCCAATAAGATGCACTACATCAATGAAACACAATATACATAAACACATGTACAATATAGATACAGCAGATTAACACAGAAAGGTTGAGCACAGAAATGATTCCCTCAGTTATTGACTATTTATTACAGCTTCCGGAAGCTATGCACTTTGCAAAAGTGAATGAGCTTTGCAGTGATGGTATTTCCTCTTACCGTATGCTTTCCGACTATGGCAGCGGCACATTCCAAGTGATAGAACTTGAAAATAATCTTCTTTTAATTCTAATTGGTGATTATAAGCCAAAGGATACATTTGAGAAAATCACAGAAATCTCAGAGGACTACCTGGAAATCAGCCAGTTTGAAACCGACAGTAGTTCATTCAAAATTGGGGGAAGAAAAAGAAATCAGGTAGACAAGGGAATTTATTGTTATCTTAATACCCAAAAGAAAACCTATACCTATTGTGAAGGTGGCAAAGCTGTCCGCTTTACTAAGGTAATCCTCTCCCCTCAATATTTCCAGACTTATTTCAAGCTGCACAACGAAAATACCGACATACTTCTTAATGCTGCAAGGGATTATCTTCTTAAAAATCCGAACCTGCCGGAACTCAATTTCGTTTTTCAGCAGATACGGGACTGCCAGGCTGAGGGAAATACCCTGAAGCTCTATCTGGAGAGTAAAGTCATGGAGCTTCTTTCTCTGGTTGTAAAAGGATTAGAACAAGAGCAAAAACATATTTCCGTAAAACTGGATTATAAAGATATCCGTAACCTAAAAAAGACCATAACCGTGATGAAAAGCGATCTATCTGCCTATCCATCCGGCGATGAACTTGCCCGGATTGCCGGCATGAGCCCCGCACGTTATCAGTTAGCATTCCGAAAATATTTCGGAACAACTCCATATGAATATCTGAAAGAGTTACGATTAAATCAGGCACTGCTTCTACTGAAAAACTCTGACTATGGAATTGCCACGATTGCAGCTAAAGTTGGCTATCATAATTCCGGACATTTCGCAAAATTATTCAAAAAAGCTTATGGGCTGGGTCCAAGAGAATATCGAAATATTCATGGAATCAAATAAGGATGCCTTCATAACCTTTGTACATAAATCAAAAGCTGCTCCTGGAACGGGTACTTATACAATTTAACATAGCTTTTTGTGTTCTGCATTGTTAATTCTGTAAGAGTCACTACACTAATTTAATTGGTAAAATCCCAGTCTTAAGTCGTCTGCTATTCACAGGGAAGTTTTCCATCGCTGTTGTTTTCCAGATGGATCTTTTCTGTTCCAGCTTTGACTGCTGTTTCATACTAGCATTTTGTATTATGAAATAATGCCAATTTTATCTGTTCTTTCCTACATCTCTATTAGTTTCTTTATAATTTCCCATCCTTGCTTTTGTCTATATTCTATACCCTTTTCTGAATGATTTGAAAACTCTACAACAATAATTTATGTCCCTTTTCACAGAGTTCATAAATTTCTTCTTTCTTCATCTCTATCATAGGATTTACTTTCTGCGTCTGTTTTCTCTTCACATTACGGTAGATAAATAAAATATAAGCAGGAGCACTCCTGCTTATATTCCAATTTAATAATATCCCCGTTCTTCCATCCAATCTTTCACATAGCATCGGATTCCAATATAAACCACATGCACCAATAGTAATAGTGTAATGAGATTTATAGAAATAATAGATTTTATCCAATCTCCAAAGTAAATTGAAATAGCTGTACTCATTATTGCTACCATGATACTGATAATATCCCAGCAATATTTTCGATAAATTTTTCCTATCTGGTAACCAATCCCGATTATCAGCAATCCTGTTATTACGAATAAAATTCCCATAACAACACTGGCAATCAGCCAGTACATAATCCCAGAAAGGATACTGTTTGGGATTCCACTGCTTAACTGCCCAAAAGAATCTGCACCTGTCACAAACTCTCGAAACAAGCTTCTCGTTCCTTTTCCAATCGCACCGAAAAAGGTAATAAAATCGTTAAGGAAAACTGGCGAAAGAATAGCAGCAAACAGTGTTGTTGTTATGCTGTACCATGCCAGCAGGAACAGGGTACTTTCATAAGCAACCGTCATATTTTTATATTTCTTTTCCAACTGACTTTTTCGATTATCGCATTTTTTTTTTGCTTTCTGGTAAGCAGTCCGGTCACATTTTTCACATTTCTCATAAGGCACTTTTTTCTCAACAGCTACCTCTACCGTCTTTTGGTGTGTCTGTGCATAAAGTTTTTCCTGTTCTGCTTTTTCATACTTAAATTTCCATGCCACGACTTCGGCGTCGGCTCTTTTCCTGCTGTCTGCCTCGCTGGTCAATCGCTGCCATACCGCATGATATTCTGTATTTCAGCTTCATCAATCTCACCATTGAGCTGTCTGACACACTGCTCATTGATAGAACGCATACAGGTAATAAGACCTCTTGGTATCGCCACACACTTGGATTCGTCCGGCGACTTGTTGATTACCGGCATAATATCTATGGTCCAGCTTCCAATATTAACGATAAGCGTTTTCTTTGCCATCGTCGGAATCTTGTCTACCACAGCTGCATAGCACTGTGGAAATACCGCCACATCATCGACTTCAATATGATATGGTTCATTCTCATACTTGAAATCAATTCTCTTATTCTTTGTCAGATACTTGATAAAATCATTCTTTTCTGCACCAAACCTTGTAAGTGGAAGTCCAACAGCAAGAAATACCTTTGCTTCTTTAAGACCTCTTCGCTTTAACTCTTTTGCTACTGCTGCAAATGTCAGAAAATAGAAGCTTTCATCCTCGACTTTTGTATCCTTAACTTCCTGCCTTACGGTTCCAATCTTATAATACTTTCCTTCATACTCAAGTACATCGCCAAAGAATGCCGGAGTAGTTGTTATCTCCTTAACTCCTGTGACAAATACCTGTGATATTGTTTTCATCATCGACCAGCCATGATCAATGCCGATTACTTCTAATTTGTTGTTCATGCTTTCATCTCTCCTTTTCCTTATTGCCTGCATTACTGCTTCACGCACTTTCATTTAATCAACCACACCCTTCCAAGTGCTCTGTTTTATCAGATAGCGTAACATCATCTGACCTGCCATAAAAATGCTTTCTCATTAATTTCTCATACAGTTCGTCACTTTCTGCCTTTACTTTCATAAGACTGTACAGGACTACTGTAACAATGATGATTAACAACCAAATTAACACCTTGCCCATTCGACCACTCCTCTCAAATAAAAAAGAGGACCAAACCAGCCGATGGATATGCTCCATCACAAGTGCTAATTTAGTCCTCACTAAATGTTTCAATGTAAAATTGTACCTAATCTGAGTACACAGATTCACTCCCAGACTGATTGTGGACATCTGCGATACTGACTTGGATTTTCGGTTTTGATATAACAGCGCTGCCTACCGCTAAATTGGTATAAAAAATAAGGACTAAATTAGTGCTAACCCCTTGATTTTACTGGGTTTCTCTAACTTTGTCCTTATTATAACATCATCATCATTAAACGGATGTATACACAAAAAATCCAAGATAAACATTCCAACAAGTATCAGTGGATCAACATTACCTTTTGCTTCACGAAAAGCTTCAAATAGTTCATCTATTGAACTCGGTGTTTCCCAGGCAGCCACTGGTTTAAATCTAATTTTCTCATTACCATCAGAATCCATTTCACGAATAATATTATCAGATGTTTTATACATTCCACCCTCTATATTTCCAAGGAATTTATACAAATCCCTATGTAATTGTAAAAGATAATTGGCATTAATCGGAATATAATCATAATTTTCGTGAATTGTATTTAAAACATCCCTGTATCCTGCAATTTCAGATTCATCGCGGTTTCGTGGTGTTGTCTTTGACTGCACCAGATTTTTCAATCTATCATCTGCTGTTGAAATGCCCTCAATTCTATTTGAAGCTTCCGTACTTTGAATTTTGGCAATCTCCACCAACTCACTAAGTTCATCCTTGTGAGCTTCTATAAATAGTCTTTGTTCTCCCTTATATTCATTAATAAGAGTTAATTTTCTTACTATTTCCGGTGTTAATAACTTATCCCCATTTCTTCGTATAACTATAATCTCTCATTCAATTACCTCATCAGTGCTTTTATGATAATTTATATTTTTATCATTTTACTGTATTTTAATTTAGTCGTCAATATTCAATTTAGTCATTTATCAGTTGTTTGACTAAATTAAAATGCTGTATGATGTAATTAAATATACTACTTTCCCTGCATACCCTTCAACATCTTTACAATCCTGTCCCTGTTTTTCGCTGTTTTCATAAAAGTAGTTTTTATAACTTTTAACAACTACAGTTCTACACTCATCACTTCTCTATATGGATTGACCATAGACAATCCTATTTTAGTAATCTGACCATCTATAGGCATAAATAAATCCTGTAATACAGCAAATGCCTGTCTCATCTGCTCCTTATCAA
>ERZ838516.4569-NODE-4569-length-10572-cov-33.685081_pt1 | contig 10572 bp, 10 predicted proteins | sample MGYA00519910_ERZ838516 | MGnify/ENA primary metagenome ERZ838516 (study PRJEB31850, sample SAMEA3708837) | human gut metagenome | biome: human gut; feature: human-associated habitat; material: faeces | place: China | collected 2014 ... | reverse complement strand
GAGTAGTAGATAAGAGGTTCTTTCTGTATAGATTAGCAAAGGTGTATGCATAAAGAGAAATTAACAAATGTTAATCCACCCCCCAAGAATTACAACTGAGCCAAAAAATATCCCCAAAAACTATAGAAAAAGCACAGGTGAGAATAATAACATAAATAATATCTGAATTTAGAATCTTTCATTTTATATTCTTTTTTATAATAGGTATTACAATCAGTGCTAATAATAATGGTAAAGTAAAAGCCATGTCCTTCATAAAAGAAGGCTCATACTCATAGAAAAACAACGAGAATAGTATTTTTATAAAACATAGAATATACAGCAAGTTTTGTATATATATAAGATATTTACCAATTTTTCCAAAAGACGTCATCTAATTTATTTTTAATAGGTTCAAATATATCATAAGCATTATGTTCTTCGCTAATTTTTGATTGAGTGTCTGTTGCAGCATAACTCTAAACACACTATTTGTTTTTAATTTCTTGTCCTCTTAGCGAATATGAGATTCTTTCTTGCTGGCTTGCTTCATTTTACGTTCTTGTTTCTTCTTATTAATCTCTTCTAAAGTATATTTCTCCGCTTTCATGGTTATTTTATATCCAAGAAATAATCCTATTAAAAGCAATAACAGATAATTGTATAATGTAGACTTATATTCAATAGAAAAAGCTATATATACCACAAGAAAACAACAATATAATCGCGTTATTATTTTATCAGATTTCAAATATAATGCCCGAATAAGACCTTTTCCCTTTAATGGCTGTTTGAGTATCTCTATATAAGGGAATAGATAACTCATCATTCCCCCTATCGCTATAATAGATAACGCAATTGCAAGTATTACCCTAATAATAAATATTAAAGCAGGATACTCAAATAAAAAAGAGGAAAAAATACAATAGGGAATCATCATAAAGCTAAACCATAGTAGTGACTTTTTATATATTGCTATAAATAGATATCTCATATAATAATAAGTTCGTCGTTAAAGTTTATTTATTTACCATATTTCATCTTGTAGTTTATATACCCTGATGTGAGTTCACTAAACTTTAGCTATTCACATCAGAGTAATAATGTTGAGGTTTTAAGGAGTAATATTTTTATTTGCTTGATCTACTATATATTGATTAGCTCTTATTGCTATTTTGTTTCCAAGATATAGTCCAAACAGAAGTAATATTAAATAAACTATTGCTTTTTCGTGACTATAGAAGACCAAATATATTGCAAAAAAAATTGCATATATCACATCTATATCCCGGCTAAATTTCAAACAAAAAGATTTAACAATATTATTTGTTTCAGTTTTCTTTTCTTTCAGACCTTTATTCCTTGACAAAAAGTTTAACATCTTGCCTGTCAGCCATGCAATCCATGAAATTAGTAATAATATTATAACAATAAACATATATTCAAATTCTCCTAAATCAGGATGGAATAAGCAATGAATTATCATTAAAATACTATTAAAAATAGTAATTCTCTTAAATATTAATATAAAAATATCTCCCATATATTGCTTTTATTCAAATAGTTTTTTTATCCAATTATAAATATCCCCTACATAATCTGTTGAATATTCTTCTCTACCTTCAACTTGATTTGTATGAGTTTCATAAGCATCTTGAGTGGGATCAGGATTTGTTAATTCCATATATGTTCTATCTATAGCTAACCCTATTATTACTTTTTTCCCAACTTTTATTATTCTCTTTTTATCTTTAGGATCTCTTTTCGGAGCCGGATCACCATTAGGCATCATCCCTGACACGTTAGTATCAATACTTTCCGCCACATTCGCCTGATTCCTGTCCAATCCTTCTTTATTCCTCCTGTCTCTTTTTCTTTGGTGCTCATATTCAGGACTAATCGCATTCTTTGCCTGATAAAATAAAAGAGTTCCAAAGGCATAAGACATTTTAGGAGTATGATTTATAATCTGCCCTAATTCCGCAAATTTCCCCGATGTATGTCTCATTATCTGTTGATCTGAAGGCAATCTATAAGATTGCGTGTTCGTCAAAGGATAATAGAATGGTAGAGGAAGAGGGGATGGAACGGGGATGACTTGCTTGCCATCAGGATCAATATGCTTCACCGGATTATTTAAACAATACCCGTAAGGAGTAATTGAATAATTCTTTTCACTCATCGGATCTGCCACATGCCATCTTCCCAATACCGGATCATACATCCGCGCCCCGTAATCATACCAATCCAGACCACCTTTTCTGTCCAGTTCTTTTCCGTTGTACTTGTAAAGCTGAACCGAAGGGGTGGATGAAGCCAAGATTCCTCCGAACGGATAGTAATGATTCACCTCTTCCGCTTCACGATCTTCATTGTATACGACACGAACATTACCCAAGTAATCTTTCAAGAAGAAATGATAACTATAGGAAACATCGTCCGCGAAAGAAACAAAACCTTCACCATCGAGAAGAATCTTGTCGAGACTTCCGTTTTCATAGATCGCTTTACCACAATAATCAGTGGTGGTGATAGAATCTCCCATCGCATGGATGACCTCCAGTTTCGTTCCGTCGGCACTATAAAGATAGCTGATTGTACGTCCGTCGGTAAACTCTATCGCACTCGGCAAATTTAAGCAATTATACCGGATTCTCGAAATTCCTTTGTTTAAATCTTGAATCAAATTGCCATTTAAATCATAAGCATATTCTGCTGATGATCGGATGCCGTCTTTAAAATCAGTGGTACTTCCATACATATTATTCTTTGCGTGGTCTGTCACATTAAGCAAATGATTGCCCTGATATGACAGATTCAAGCTATCAATGGCTCCGAAACTTGCCGGGCCGACAGCTCCATTACGACACAAACCGAGAATATTGCCATTCTTATCAAATGAAGTGACCTGTTCGTCATAACAGTTCAGGTTGCCGGTCAGATTTTCTCCTTCACCATAGCAGGCATCAGTCATCCTGTTCATGCTGTCATAGGCAAAACGATAACCTTTACTGATGCCGTCCGTATCATCTTCCTCACTCCGCCATGCTAGGCTACTTATATTGCCATTATAACAGGGGATGCCAGGACTTGCATTATAAGAAATTTCTTCAGAAAGAAAAAAGCGGCACATCGTTTTTATTACCTGGTCACGGACGTCATACGTATACATTGTATAGGCACCCAATCCTCCCACATCTTTCAAAAACACCCGGCGGGCATTGTCATACGTGTAGTAAAGCAAATGATTGGCTCTATACGCATTATCAACGCGGTGATATACATCCCTAAGTTCTCCATCTGCCAGATATTCATAGGTATATTCTTCCATGTGCCGCTTTCCGTTCCCAATCTGATAGGTATGTAATCTGGCAAATAACTTTCCAGTATATGTATATGAATAAAAGTCTGTGTCATACCCGCCCAAATGATTTTGGGAACGTCCCTGTATTATTCTGCCTTTATAGTCATAATATAAGGCACTTGTCAAATATCGCTCATCATCCAGCACTTTTATTTTAGTCCCGGTCAGTCTCCCTTGTGCGGAGATAAGGGAGGCTTCGTGATTGATATATAAAGAATCATACTGCACTTTACCTATCTTCTCCAGCCCGAAAGCGAGTTGGGTGTCCGTTGTGAAGTTGTAATCATCATAGTAATTCACTTGTAAAAGAGAAGATAGCGTATAAGGAAAATGCTCTACTTCATACCCGGAATGAAGCACTCCGTCTTTCTCCGAAGTCGTTCGATAAGCCCTTACTATGGAATTATCCAATGAAGGAGGATCATTGAATGAACAAAGTCCTGTTAATGCAAGCCTTCCCTGATTATCATAGAATGTGAACGTCCATTCTTTTTTCTGTGACTGATTTCCATTCTGTGACAATATAACCCTGTCGGCTTTGTCATAAACATAACCTATTGCAGCACAGCCAGGTAGTTTCTTCGAAATACAGCGTCCGAAACTATCATACAAGTATTGATATGCGTACAAATCGAGATTTCCTGCCGATATTTCATCATTAATCATGGGTGGGAGAACATAGCGTATTCTTCCGAAGCGGTCGAATACAAAATAGGTGTCCGCTTGTTGATTCCCTCTACCTAGCCGGGTCAGTAGCGTACGCCCCTGTTTGTCAACAAAGGTGTAAGTCGGTTTCCCGTCTTCATCCGTGGCCTTTGTCACCTGCAATTCTCCCGACCGATAATCTCCTCTGCGAATCAGTGAATCGTTATCATCTATAAAATAGAACGAACAACGCAATGAATCAGCCGGAATATTCGTCAGATATTCCATACGGGCAGGATGATCTCCCCAAGCATCCCCCACTCCATATTGTTCTGTAATACGATTTAGAGGGGACGATTCATAGTTAGTTTGCAAATAACTTCTTTTACCTGCATCATGATAATCCCACAAGACACCACCCTTCAAATCTTCAGGAGACATGTAAGAAAAGCTAGTATTCGTAGAGAGCCATTGTTTCTCTTTCCGTCCTAAACTATCATATTCTATCAGGTGATGGTGAGCCATAATAGCACCGGCACGGTCTGCTCCATAACTTTGTGCAAAATCGAGCTCACGTCCAAGTCCGTCATAGAATGTTATTTCATCATAGTTTTTTTCTTCATCCTCTCCAAGTGGTGTTCGTACATAAATGTAATTATGTTCTCCCGGTATGGAAGCCAGGGTGTCTTTTACGGCTGTCATGGAAAGATCATTTGCAGAAACAGGTCCTGAAAGCAGGGCTATGGCAAATATAAATAATGATATATGATTTTTCATATTTCTTGTTCTTTTAATAGGAATTTACAGAATACCGATAATCATAAGCCTTTATGGTTCGCCCATAATTATCTTTTTGTCTATTGAGCCGCTGTAAGAGGTCATATTCATAATAACTGACCACTCCGCACGGATCCGTTACAGAGGTAACTCCGGTCATCGGCTGATACGTATAGGATGTTATTTGCGCCTGTGGCAAAGAAGCTCTTAGACGCACCAGTTTCGCACGATCCGGTGTGCCGGCTTGCATGAACGGCACGAGGTCTCCTCCCATAGCTGTTCGGACTTCACTAATGGTAGCTCCCTTTATTTCCGCTGCCAGATGCAAATAGTTGTAGCTCCAAAGGTAAACCGTCTTACCCTCGTTTCTGACAACATATAAAGGATGTCCCAAAGCATCATAATCAATACAATTGTACACTTCTCTCAAAGCGCCCTCACCTACCCTTTCCCAGGCAGAATAGCAAGGAAAAAAATGATCGGATACTCCTTTTATAGGAACATATTCATATTTCACCTGTTTCAGTTGCCGGCTGGTTCCATCATCGGAAATAGAATATTCCTTTTCTTCGACAATCGGAGAAAGTATATGCTTTTGTACCATTTGAGTATATATATCCGAGCTGGACTCACAGATCCTTTTATAGGTTTGTTTTCTTATTCCTCCATTGGCACTTTCTGAAATTACTTTTATCAAGCCGTCCGGATCATATTCATAATCAGTCTGCGTACTTATCGGAAAAGAGGGATTGTCGTATAAAGTATCACTCTCGCTTTTCAGCCTGTAATCATACAAATAGACCTTGTATGAGCAACCGTCGGCATAAGTTATAAATGAGGTCGGGCAAATATAATCAAGAGATGTCCTCATTGATTTTACGTAAAGGTCGGAAGAGCGTTCATAGGTCAGATACTTGCTCGATTTTAAAATACCGCCTGCCGAATACAGTTCTTCACAAAGAAGTTTTCCCCGTTCTACCGATCTGGAAGCACAAGGTTCATAAGGCGTTCGGTTCGGAAGTATGATTGCTTCCGGGGCTTCGTCCATGTGTCCATTATCGAAGTTGGTATATTTAGAACGGATAAAAGATCCGTCCGGTCTTTTTTCAATCACCTCACTGTAGCCGATATGATTTCCGGAAGAATTGATACATGCCGGTAGCACAGACTGGCTGCTGAATCTTCTTATTATACGTTTTACATCTTTATCCGCCCCGGTACCTTCTACCTGATAATCATCAAAATAGTACTTCACCTGTCCTCCCAGACAACCGCTTGAGATTCTTGCTTTTTCTTTATTAACTAAATAATCATCCACATAAAAGTACTCTTTTTCTACTTTTTCACCACTTTCCAATCCTGTATCACTATTTATTATCTTCTTTATTCTTAGTCCTCCCGCTATTTTCGGCTGGAATGTATCCTCGTACCCTTCCCATCGATTCATTTTCACTTGCTTACAATACTCGTGAGGTTCGAAAACGAAACGTGTATATCCTCCCGTGGGATAGTGCAGCCTTTTCAAAACGCCAAATGTCAAAACATCCGCATTAGGTTCGCGAGAATCGTAATGAGTGGCATAATTATCGGTCATCAAACGATTGTTGTAAAATCCCCAGTGATCTACTTTTCCGGACAGATAAGGGGGCAACTGCTCCGGAAAGTCATACTCCATATTAAAATTTCGTCCGTTTGCTCCCCATACAAATTCAGAAACAGATTGTAATATCAGGCGCTGTGAGGCGTTGTCATTGTACGAGAAACGGTAATCCCGAATCCACTTTCCTTTCTTATCTTTTATTTCCAGGTTACTCAACTTATACCATTTCAACTTGTCCAAACAATTCGGATAATTATCATCCAAAGGATTATCTGCAAGAAAATTCAGAAAACGATATTTTGGATTTTTGCGCCATAACATATATTGAGAAGCATAAATATCCTGTGAATATCTCAATTCCGTAGTCACTTCACGCGCAAAAGTTATTTCACATTCGGGAAAAGAAATACGGTTGAGATAAACCGGAGATATAAGACTTCCCTGATAACTGTCTTCAATGGCCGTATGGCTCGAAGATGAGCACTCCGGAGTCAAGATTCCGCCACCAAATGTAAAAGACCCCAAATCATCATACAGTGAAATAAACATTTGATTGATAAAATCACCACGCTCGTATGTGTAAGTTATTTCCTGACCGTTAGTCAGGATGATTTTTGTCAGATACCAGGCTGTAGCTGTCCAAAAATCCGTAGCTTGCTGAAAAAATCCGATAGAATATTCAATGGCATTCCGTTCTTTACCAAAGATATATTGAGTGCCATCTTCAGTAGTCAAAGTAAAACCATCAAAAGAAGGCGAATATCCGGAATATTGAAATGCCGTATTCGCTTTTTCAAACGGAACATCCATCCAATTACCACTAAAATCCACTTTTACAGGCCTGTCACATTGCACGATCCATGTTTTGTCACTATTCAACATAAATTTTCCATGGTAATCCAAAAAATTGAAATCGAACTCGTCCGGCTCAAAATCTGCTCCACCATGACTTTGAGCTGTTTCTTTGAGATAGTCTTGCGTATTCCATTGAGGCGTATTTAATGTTTCGGAATGAAAATAATATCCCATATTCATCAAATAGGTATGATTTTTCACATTACAATCATCAGGCTTGCCCTTCACCGTTCTGGATACAACTCCTCCGGTATTTAAATTCCACCCCATTCCTACCCATCCCGGATGTTGGTCAGGACGTATCCCGGCGGCATGATAATGGAGAGAAAACGGCAATTTAAAATCTCCGACAGGAACTTCATATATAGGAACGGATATATCCGGCATACCTGTAAATTTTGAAACCGGAATCTCACCATAAAGTCCCAAGGCCGCTACATTAGGACTAGGTAACGATTGTGAGGAAGCAGGAATCTGCGCATACATAATATTGTTGCCTAGTAACCCCACTAAAAAAATAAAGATATATAATCTTTTCATATACAACTCATTATTAATTATTTCATTCTAAATAAAAAAACACAGGCCACACATCAACTATTATCAAATTAACAACCTGCAAAAGGAGCTAACCAAACAACTATTTCGTGCGACCTGTGATCACTTTTACAGATTCATCGCATTACCGCCCACAACGCCCAGCACTGCCGAAGCCACCGCAATGACGACTTTCAGAATCATATCCCAAAGGGATCTCTTGACTGCCATAACTTTACACACCTCCTTTCCATACGCTCTTTGAAGAATTAATTACTTTTAATCACTAATTACATTTAATGATTAGTTACTTTCAATGATCTATCACTTCCTGAAAACTCTCTTACCTTATTTTCCTGTTATCCTACTGAAAATTAGTCCTCTACGTGACTGGAAGCTCCAAACTCCGCTTTCACCTCAAAGCACGGACACGCTTTGATCCATTCTTCCGGCTCAATCTCCCCGTTTCCGTTGCGGTCGGGACTTAAATCGCGATGACCGCACACCCGGCTACCAGGATAAGTCTCAAGTAATTGATGAACCAGCAGCTTGAGTGCCGCCCGTTGTTCCGGTGTCCGCGTGTCTGCCGGAGAGCCGTGGCCATCCAAACTGCCTTCGTAGCAGATACCTACACTGTTCAAGTTGAATCCTTTCACGTGCGCACCGATACGTTCAATCGGTCGGGTGAGGTGCACTGTTCCGTCTTTGCGAATGTAGTAGTGATAACCTGTTCCGTTAAACCCACGCCGCCGATGTTGAGTTTCCAGATCATCCGGGGTGAGCGAACGGTCGGCACGAGTGGCGGAACAGTGGATCACGATCAAATCAATCTTTCTCATCATAGTGCCACTGTTTTTCTTATCAGTTGTAAGCATTATCTACACTCTATGAATTAAGCTGCCGGGTCCGGAGCTTCACCGCTACCGCCTCCACTGCCTCCACCGACATCTTCTCCACCACCTTCATCACCGGGATCTTCACCATCGGTTTTCTTCTTCTTGGGTGCGTCGAGATCCAGAAACTCGATTTTCTCACCGGCACGGGTAGACGTCAGATTAGGACGAACACTACTCGAAGGACGGAAATTGATATTGACCGTTTTGATGTTCTTCATCGTACACTCATCTTTCGTGTCCACTCCCCGCGTGGTAGCGGAAAGGCTGAATACACCAAAATCATGGATATTGACGGATTTACCGTCGAACAGCGCCGTACGCATCGCTTCTACGAGATTAGTCAGCACACTCTGAATGTCACCCAGCGACAGGGAACTTTTCTCTTTCATCGTGTAAGCAAGTTTATCCAGGTCTACACTCTGTCCCTGCGTCACAAGTTGCGGATGATACTTCACCACCCCATCAACCTTTCTCGGGTCTTTACGACCCATTCTTTTAAATGGTATTGCCATGATAAATTAAAAATTGAGAATTAATAATTGAAAAATAAATATTACAAACCGCGGTTACCGCAATCAATATCGGAAGAGAGGAACGAGCTCTGTTTCTTTTTCTTTCGATACCTCAAAGATAGCGTATTATAAGGGGATGAAATGACGTACTTTGTCTTACTTTGACCTAGTTTGTCTTACTTTCATTCAGAATGTATTTACTTTTATTCAGAGTGATTTTATTTGACTTATATACTTGGACAAGCGGGAGATTTTCCGTATATTTGGAATACGATAAAATTAATTTTCCGAAGATATGAAAGCAGAAAAAGAAGAGATAGCGGAGGAGCCGTTTGTCATACGTCCGTATTTGAAATCGGAGCTGGCACATTTATACAATCCTTATGTACCGTTGGTGTATGCCATGCGGAAAATGAGGGAGTGGATCAGAAATAACAAGGAATTATATGACGCAATGTATAGCGGCGGCGAAGGAAAGAACGACCACGCTTACAGCGCAAGACAGGTACGACTCATCGTGAGGTATCTCGATGAGCCATGAATCTCTTTAGGGCAAGTGCTGATTAGCTATAACGAAAATAAAATTAGCTATAATGAAATCGAGATTAGCTATAATGAAATCAGAATTAGCTATAATGAAGCTTATATAATAATGTACACGTGCGCGGGCGCGAGAGAATATTCTTTTTATATAGAAAAAAGCGTGTAATTGAGGTGGAGGGGTTCCACCTCAATTACACGCTTTTTCCATCAAATAAAATCTATAAAGAGAATAAACAGCATAAGTAAATGACAGGAACAAAATAAAACGTACCTTTGCGTCTTTTTAAACCAACATTTTTTAACAGTAATCAAATAACACTTAAAATCATGAGAAAAAAGACATTTTTTCCGAAGGCTTCGTTTATCAGAACAAGCAGGCTGTAACACTCGAAAAGGAAGAGTTTCCCCAAGTATCCCAGTTTATCACGCAAATGCTTGGCACTGTCAACAATTTGTATGTCAACAGAATAGAGGTAAGTCCGCGCGACCGCAAGAAGTTTCTCCTTCCCTTTGTCCATCTCTGTTATGACCATGACTCCCCTTTTAAGATTAAAGGTCCCAAATACTTTGCAGAATTGTTGTATCTGGCTGTTGATTTCAAGAAATCAAACGATTCGGACGAATCATTAAGCGTGGAAGAGATTGATTGTGAGATACAAAGACTGAAAAGAACGCTTTTTGACGATTAGCATTAAAGAACCGACTGTTAAAAAACTGCTTTTTGAGTACAAAAAGCAGTTTTTTTTATCTACAAGAAAAGCCGTCCTTTGCAGCGTGTTAATATTGACACAACTTAAAATCATATCAACAATTAAAATGGAAAATATCTCAATAACGACATACAGGGGATTATCACTCGTATCA
>ERZ838516.4560-NODE-4560-length-10598-cov-2.997155_pt1 | contig 10598 bp, 9 predicted proteins | sample MGYA00519910_ERZ838516 | MGnify/ENA primary metagenome ERZ838516 (study PRJEB31850, sample SAMEA3708837) | human gut metagenome | biome: human gut; feature: human-associated habitat; material: faeces | place: China | collected 2014 ... | reverse complement strand
TAAATGCGCAGACCTACTGAATAGTTACCTTTTCTCATTCTAACATACGGACTGTGGGGATGCAAGACAAATATCGAACAGACATTCTGTTTTTCTAATATCAGGACTCTCCCAGCACGATCCGGATCAGGCTCTTATCCAGCATCATGGTCCGGTTCCACGGATTTAAAATCACGCCCCCAATTTCCGGTACTGTCAGTGCAGTCCTGAACATCTGCTCCAGATCTGCCAGAAACGTAGATTTCACCTGGTCCCCGCCTCTCAGCTCCTCGTCAAAGCTGGTGAACGCTACCCACCAGGCCCTTCCGTCCCCGGTTTTCACTGCCTGGATCTGCATCGGAGCTGTCGGATTTGCAGTCTGTTCCTGCGGCATGTCCACCGCAAGGATGACCTGACCCTTTTCCCGCATCCGGCGGCGGACTACCGTCAGTGCATGAGCCAGTAGTTCCTCACTGGGCTTCTTCTGCAAAGCAGCGATGGCCTCCTCGATTTGTTCATTGCCGATCAGACCGTCATCTTTTGTTTTATTCTCTGATGTATGCATAGCTTTGTCTCTCCCTATTAGATAATAATTCCCTCCAGATGATCGCACTCATGCTGAATGATCTGGGCTGTCCAGCCGCTGAACTTCTGATGCTGCTTCTTGAAGTTCATATCCTCGTACTCCACCTCAATCTCCTCATAACGGGTTGTTTTCCGGACTCCGATCAGGGAGAGACAGCCCTCCTCTGTCTCAAAAGCGCCTGACTTTTTCACAATAACCGGATTAAACATCGCCACATTCATAAATCCCATATTCACAGCGATAATGTTCTTCCGCACCCCGATCATATTCGCCGCCATGCCAACGCACTCAGACTCATGAGCTTTTAAGGTGTCCAAGAGGTCAAGGGCAACCTGGCGGTCTGCCTGGGTTGCAGGGAGGGATTTTTGTTTTAGAAATGCGATGTCACGCATGATTGGTTGTATCATAAATTTTATCTCCATTCTTTCCATAGATTCCGGTACTTTATCGGCACTTTCCGGCACTATTAAGGTCATTGCATATTCTATTGGGGTCATTAAGCTCATCATTGAGGTCATTAAGCTCATTCTGCCCATAATAAATGCTTGACAACAGCCCTTCACCAGTGCACTTATTCTAATTTATATATTTCCGTACAATTTCCAAATCACACACAATCAGGTCAGATTAGCCAGTGATCTCATGACCAGATCAATATCCTGATTTTCCAGTTCCTGAATGATATGCAGATACGTTTTCTGTGTTGTGGTCATGTTTGCGTGTCCGAGTCTTCTGGCTACACTTCCAATGGATACGCCCGCAAAAAGAAGAATTGAAGCATGCGTATGGCGCAGTCCATGAACTGAAATGGTGGATATCTGCAGTTTTTTGCAGTATCGCTCCAAAATTCCATTGACCGTGGAATTATAAATAGGTTCATATTCATCCTGCTTCTTCACAAAAATCGGCTCCTCCGGTGGGAGATTTTTGGTCAGCTCCGCAAACTGCATGACCGTCTGCCAGTCAATCTGAATTTTCCGTATAGATGACTTGTTTTTCGTTGGAAGGAAGCCACCATTTCCCTTGTAATTCCACGTTTTGCTGATGGATAATGTCTGATGCGCAAAATCAAAATCCTTCGGTGTAAGGGCGAGTGCCTCAGAAAAACGCATGCCGGTTTTTGCTACAAGCAGGATAAACCAGTCCCAGTTCACTTCCTTTCCAAGATCCAGACTCTTTAAGAGCGTGTGCAGTTCGAACTGATTCAGATATTTGATTTTCTTCTCTGCCGGTGTTTTTCCCTTAATGATCACTTTCCGGGTGGGATCCCGGTCAATCAGACCTTCGTCCACAGCATCCAGAATCGCGCCTTTTAACTGATGATGAAAATCCATAGTTGTCTGTCTCTCATGGTGCTGCGCATAGTTATTGATCAGCTGCTGATATGTAATTCTTGTCATATTGCATAACTGCAATTCCGGAACCAGCTTTTTCAGCCATGCTTGCGTCATTTTATATTTTGCAAGCGTTACCTCACGAATCGCCCCCTCTTTGTATACCTGAACCCACTGGGCATAATAATCAACAAATAAAGCCGTTGCTTTTGTTTCATCGAGCATAAGATAAACCTCCTGTTTTCTCACACTGATGAAGGGCTCTTACTCCTTTGCAGATTCTTTCTTCCAGTTTTCCGGCTCCGGAATATCCATTCCACCTTCCAGCAAGAACTGGGTAAGTATCGAATCCACACGATTGTTTACCCGAAACATAGGCATTTTCTTTCCTTCCACCGCAGTAAAATATTCCTGTGCCTGTTCTTTTACCACAGTTGCCTTTAATGCGTCAAACCGCCCATAGTCATTGATATTTTCTTTTGTGATATTCAGCTTTAACAATTCGCGGATTATTTCTTCCGAGCATCCAAAATATCGGCAAAGCCGACGGATCTGTTCGGTTTTCTCGTTATTCGAATACATAACAATATAATCCTGCAATGTATATCCAGATCTTAATGATACATCTCCGGTCTGAACGTCATGTAAAAATAAGTTCGCAAACTTCTGATCTTCCTGAGACAAAAAAGCAAAAGACTTATGTAATTCTTCCAGTGTCTGATCCAGAACTTCCTGAGAAACTCCCGGCTGTTCCAACTGCTTCATCCACTTTTCGAAACGGGAATTCATATAGTTGTAGTCGATCATACCTGTATTCTGCTCCGTAAGATATGGATCAATCGAAAATGTAATTTCCTCCTCACTTTCTCCATCCTCCCCCGGCTTTCTGAGTTCCCGGTATCTCTGATGGAGAATCTCATAAGTATTCTCTGACAGCTTCACAGGAATTGTCTCTATAACCGTTCCATCCTCCGAAATCCGGTTATACTCCGTTTTCTCCCACACAAATCCCTGAATCTGCGCTGCCTGGTAATAAGTAGAAAACTCGCGGAACAATTTTGCAAATTTTGCCTTTATCTCTGTCTCCTCCGGGAGCCGGTCCAGTTCCACAATACCGGCATTCCGGAACAGTTCCACCATATCCTGGCCAGTCAAATTCATGTGCTCAATATTATCAGGCAGATGATCCGCAAATAAGCCCATCGGCCGGTCACCAGAGTACAATTTTACCGCATCCTCAATGTTGCGCTTCATCGTATGCGGCATCCGGTAATAACGGATAGAACCAAATGGTTTCTCATTGACATTGTACAGACGATTGGTTCTGGAAAATGCCTGAATCAGATTCTGATTCAACAGAATCTTATCCATATAAAGGGTGTTCACCCACTTGGAATCAAAACCTGTCAGCATCTGATTCACTACGATCAGGAGGTCTAATTGCTGCTCCGGTTTCAGTCTTTCATACGGCTTCTTATGCGCCAGACGGGCTGCTACATCCTTCTTAAACTTTGCGTAGCCACCGATATCAAACTGCTGGTCATACAGGTTATTGTAATCCTCCAGCATCTCTTTCAAGCCGTCTTCTTTATCCAAAGAACGCTGTCCGCCTTCATTGTCAATCGTCGGATCAAACAGTCCCGTCACACGCAATTTTGGATTCTTTTTCCGAAACTTTTTATAATAACGCACCGCTTCCGGAATACTGCTTACCGCAAAAATTCCATGGAATTTATTATTTCTGCTCAGTGTCAGCCAATTCTCAACGATATCGTCTACAACTGCATCTTGATAAGGATCCGATTCATACAACTCTTTCGAATAATAGTCCTCAATGCCCTTCTGGTAAGTACCATCCTCCTGCTTCACACCGGCCATCGGCACTTCCTGTTCCGACATAAAATGGAAGTATACTTTGCTCTTTTTTTCATCCGCAACTGCCTCTTCCACGGAGGCTGCATCTGCCTGCCGCAAAGCAATTTTCTGTCTTAACGTCTTATCCTGAAACACCATCACCATGGTCGGATCGAATCCCAGCACATTTTTATCCCGGATTCCATCCGCAATGCTGTAGCGATGCAGTTCATTGCCGAAAATGTCAGCCGTTGTACTCAGCTTCTTCCCATTTTCATCAAACACCGGTGTACCGGTAAATCCGAAAAACAGCGCATTCGGAAAGGTATTCTTAATTGTCGTCAGCATTTCTCCAAAGGTCGAGCGGTGACATTCATCCAGAATAAAGACCACTCTCTTGGAACGTATGGTTTCCAGATCTTTTGCCCTCATCTTGCCTTCGGCATCCTCACGAATATTACTCATTTTCTGGATAGAAGACACGATCAGGGCGTCTTTCGGATCCATGCTGGTTAATTTCCCAATTAATGCAATCGTATCTTCCGTATCCTGTACATCATCCGGATGATCTGCGAAAGCCCGGTATTCTTTCAACGACTGGGTACCCAGCTCAATACGGTCCATCAAAAACACAACTTTATCAGCGGTTCTGGCCTGCGCGATGAGCTGTGCCGATTTAAAGGAAGTCATGGTCTTTCCTGAACCTGTTGTATGCCAAATGTAACCGCCCAGCTGTTCCACATTGGACCAGTCCTGCGTAGCTGCACGGTCTGAGATTTTATTCGCCGCATAATACTGATAACTGCGCATTACTTTCAAAACACCATCCGCCGAATCCGCAACGGTATAAAATCCAATCATCTGATGAGCCAGCGGAATCGACAAAATCGTCGAAGTCACCTTCCGCCAGTCATTGATCGGCTCATTGTTAAAATCCGCCCAATGAAAATAAAAGTCAGGATTAAACTTCCCATCCGGTCCAGGATTCGCAAAATACAAAGTCTCTTCCGGGTTCATGGCAACAAAAATCTGCACCAGCGAAAATAAACCGGTAAACACACCTTCATGCGCATATTTTTCAATCTGATTGCAAGCCTCCGTCACTGGGACACCAGATTTTTTCAGTTCAATATGAAACACCGGCATACCATTGATTAACAGCATCAGATCACCACGGCGGTCCTGCAGGACTTTTTCATGCCGAGGGAATAAAGGCTGTTCGACAATCTGATATCTGCTCGAGCCTCCCGCAATTTCCATTCGGTCATATATTTTCAGGCTGATTTCCTTACCATGATGCAGCGTATCCTTCGGATTTTTTCGAATAATCGATACCGTTTTTCCATTCATAAAACCATTTAAGGCCAGCGGTGTCCGAAGATTCTTCACCTGGTCCAGAAGTTCATCCATCTCCTCTGGAATTAATGGACATTGATTCAATCTGTCAATGTCATTATTATTATCGTAAAGGATATCCGCCCAGTTTTGGATTAACTGTTCCTCAGTAGGATGGTGAATAACCTCCTTGTCCCAGCCATTACTCTGGAGTGCAGTGATAATGGCCTGTTCAAAATCTGATTCTCTGTCAAATCCAAGCATAATTTTGCTCCTTAAAATGTGGTTTTTTAATAGATTTTGCTTTCGTTGATGAAGGGTGATGAGGTGGTCGATGGACTGAAAATAGTTCTCTATCTTAATTTGTTCTTCTTTCTTAGGGAACATATTTTCCAGCTTAATCAACTTATTTACCGCCAGTCCTGGTTGTGCTGATTGGTCAGAATATTGTCCCAAATTCATCGTATCTAACATATAATACATAAACCTTGTATTATTATTTTCATCTGCTTCAACAGCCACTGCATGTTCAGTAAAATAAGCCTTTCCAATGAAATAATTCATATTTCCACATAAAGCTCCTTGCCTGCCTATTAGCGCAAATTCTCCCTCATGATTATAGGTAGATGTATATCCTCTTAATCCATTTCCACCATATACTGGATATGCTCCACTTTCACTTATTTTATCTGCTTTTAAAGAGTTACCACTTTTGAATTTCTGTGTTACTTCACCCAACTTACGCTGTTCCCAAGAAAAAATGTGTATATGAATTTTAAAGATTTTAACTTACTCTGATGAAGGGTGATAAGGTGGTCGAGGTTGCTCAAATAAGAGGCTATTTTTTTCTGCTCAGTTACCAAAGGCAATGAAATCGGTAGTATTTTAATCAGTTCAGCATTATAGCTCTGCTGTTTCGTTCCCTGAGTATAATTAAGCCCGTACTCTTCCCCGACTTTTCTATACCATTGAAATAAAAAATCCGAAGTAAGCAAATCTTTCTTTGGAAACAATGCCATACATGACTGATTGAGTGTTGTATCAAACCCAAGTAATGCGCAGTTTCCACGAGTTCCAGCCGCTTCAAGGCCTGTAATAGCCATTATAAAAGTACCTTTAGGAACTATCCGTAAATTGGCTGATTTTTGACCGTCTTCTGTTATCATTTCTATACTGTCATATACTGTTCCACGATTTAATTCTCCGCTTGACAGCCATTTTATATTTCCGTTCCAATATTCACTTTTATTTCTCGATGGAGTTTGTCCATTGTACATATCATCAAGGACTTCACCCAACTTACGCTGTTCCCAATCGTCCTCGAATCCTTTGAATCTCACCGCCGGAATTTTACGTTTTTCCATGTCTTATTCACCTCCCAGCAGCTTCTTAAATTCCATAATTCCGGCCATATCGGTGTCTGATCCGGTCAATTCGTCCAGTATTTTGATCAATTCATTCTGGGTTTTGGCAATTTCGTTTTCGATATCTTCGTAAGTATCTGCGTATTTTTCGGACAATGCTTTCACTTTCTTTTCCAGTACTCCCAGAAGATTCTCCGGCAATTTGCTGATGCCGTCACAAATTGGATCAACCCACTTTACTATTAGAACATGATGGATATCTTTATCGGTCATGTTTTCGATCACCGTTTTTGTTTTCAGATGAAGTTCTTCCTCAGCGGACTTAATCTCACTTTTGAGTTTCTTTTCCTCGCTGTTGAGATTTTCAACTTTGGAAAGACGTTCGATCAGGGTTTTATTTTCTTCTGCATCCTGCTTTAACACCTTGATCATGGCTTTTACATTTTTTATAACAAAAGCATCGTTGCTGTCATTCAGCGCTTCGGATATGATTTCTTTTTCCTCTTCACTGCATTCTTCCAGAAGGTTCTCGTATTCGGACGGAATTTCCTGTAAACGTGCTTTCTTTGCATCTACTGCATCCATGTCTGCTTTCAGGAATATCTTCTGCGCAAACTCAAATGGAATGATGTGACCTTTCCAACCTTCCTGCACTTCCTTCTCGTTGTCACCTTTCTTTTTTACGACCATATTCGGATCAACCTGACGCACCGCGTTCATTCCTTCGGTCTGAATCAATTCCAAATCTCCCGTGATCTGCTCATACTCTGTTTTAAAAATCTGGTATGCTTCGTATTTATCCACAAGTGCAATCTGTGCAAAACGATTCAGAATCATTCCGGCTATTTCATCTTCTGCTTTGGGAATAGAAAGCTGCTCTGCACGTTCAATCAATGCCTGATCCAGTTTTTCTCCAAGATCTGAAAAGACATCCTGATAATGCTGTAAAAAAGCTTTCACGTCTGCGTTTTCCAGAATAGCCTGCTTTAAGTGTTCTGTTCGGAGCTGCACATAACCGCCCTCTCCCACAAATAATTCCTTTTTCAAGGATGGAAACAGATTCCAGTACGCATTTAACTCTGCAAGCTCTGTTTCCGGAATTCCGCCAAACATGGATGCGTAAATATCCCAGCTTTCGGCTGCTTCCGATGAATCCACGTATCTCGGAATATTTAAGTTGTAGTCATTTGCCCGGATTTCTTCTCTTGTGATGCTTCTGGAATATTTCGGAATATCCAGTCGCATAGTAACCGTATCTACAATTTTTCGGATATCGCAGGCACGAAGTTTGTTGTTCTTACCTTCTTTCTCAAAACCTTTCGATGCATCTAGAATCAGCACATCTGTATTCTCCCGCTTTTGACGAAGCACCATGATAATGGTCGGAATACCGGTTCCGAAAAAGATATTTGCAGGCAGGCCAATGATCGCGTCAATATTATTCTGTTCTATCAGATTTTTTCGAATCTGCCCTTCTTCTCCGCCACGGAATAAAACGCCATGTGGGAGAACAATGGTCATAATTCCATCTGGCTTTAAGTGATAAAGATCATGGAGAAGGAAAGCGTAATCCGCTTTTGATTTTGGTGCTATTCCATAGCGGGCATAACGCGGATCATTCTCCTTGCCTTTTGGCTCCCATCTCTGAGAATATGGCGGATTGCTGACTACCGCATCCACATACAGCGGATCGTAAGTCATGGCCGGATCTGCTTCATCGAAATACGGCCAGTCATCTTCCAGCGTATCTCCGTTTCTCGTAACAATGTTATAGGGCAGAATTCCACGCATAACGAGATTCATGCGCGTCAGGTTGTAGGTATTTGCTTTCAGTTCCTGCGCGTAATAACGGATACAGTCTGGATTATCCATATATTTCGCAATTGCATGTCCAATATTGATCAGCAATGAACCGGATCCTGAAGTCGGATCGTAAATTTTCAATTCTTTTTGTCCCTTTAAATGCGCTGCAATCAATTCTGACATTAAGACAGAAACCTCATGCGGCGTATAGAATTCTCCCGCCTTTTTTCCTGCATTCGCCGCGAATTTTTCAATCAGATATTCATAAATGAAGCCCAGAACATCGTAGTCCTGTCTGCCATCCATTGGAATATCATTGATCAGCTGAATCAGATCGCTGACGGCCTTGGTCTGGCTCTTGGTATTTTCTCCCAGCTTGCTCAGTCCTGTTTCCAGCGTGTTAAAAATCCCATCAAATACCTTTTTGTGGGATGGAGAAATCAGTCTGGTAAAGGAAGACAAAGCCGTACGAACATTGTCCACGCTGAAATCAGAGCCCATGTGAATCCAGGTAGAAAACATATCCTTGTAGGCAATAAAATAGCCCAGACTCTGCTGTGATGCTTCCACGATCTCCGGGTCATCTTCATTCACATATTCCACAATATCTTCCGGCGCATAGTCGCGTTTTAAAAGCCACTGTTCCTGCTTATCGGAAAGGTATTTATAGAAAATAAAACCTAAAATGTAGTCTTTATATTCGTTCGCTTCGATTTTGGATCGCATTTTATTTGCAGACTCCCATATTTTCGCCGCAAGCTGCTGTTTGTTCACGTTAGTGTCCTCCAATGCTTAAGTTCATAACTGCTTCCATTATAAACGGAGTTCTTAATTGCCGCTACTACTTTTCTCTAGCGTAAGTAATAAATACCAACAAAAAGTTTTTGAAATCCATTTTAAAAACTTTTTTCCTTATTGTTTCATTCTGCACAAAAAAGCAGAACCCGTTTGAGTCCTGCCTTTCCATTTACATCCTGAAAATATCTGCATGTGAACCTGTATCCACTAATGTCAAAGTCAAAATTTCATTTTCGATCAAATATACCAACAACCAGTCCGGTTTTACATGGCACTCTCGAAATCCCTGAAACTTACCACTTAGTCCATGGTCACGGTACTTTTCTTCTAATGTTTTACCCTGACTCAAAGTATCCACAACCTCATCCAGAAGAGATAAATCCAGTCCTCTTTTTTTCATAAGCTTATAGCTTTTCTTATAAGCAGTAGTGAATCTTACTTCGTACATCTACTCCTCCAGTACTTTTTTCAGTTCATCCATACTGGTATATCCCTTAATATTCGGATCTCGTGATATTCTTCTTGCCTCATCCATAGCATCTAATGTACTCTGGCTAAACCGCGGCATCTCTACACTAAATGGAAGACCTCCACGAAGAACACACTGATGAAGGAAAAGATTTACCGCACTTGACATATCAAGGCCAAGGCTGCTAAATAAATCCATTGCCTGCTTCTTAATATCTGCATCAATACGAATCTGTGTTGGCGTTGTTGCCATATTAATCACCACCTTCCGTCTTTATATTATTCTTTTTAGTATACAATGTCAATCTTTTCATCAATAAAATGTGTTAATCAAAAGAGCCGGCCTCATTCAGCCAGCTCTTTTCTCCACACACAGTTCATTCCATCTATTTCATCAACGGGATCTGATACTTTACCTTCCGGTAAATCTTCCATCCCAGCACGGCCGGGATTCCGATGACCATAGCCAGGGTAGATACTCCTCCGATAATCGCATACACAATTAAAATCAATACTGTCAGCATGTTTCCTTCCCCTTTCTGTTTGTCCTGCTCATAAATTACAGGAAATATGGTTTGTGCAGCGCATGGGCTGTAACAAAAATATTTCCTCTCGTATTTTATACAAGGTGCCAACAGAAAGGAAGTGTTTTGCCTCACCCTTAACGGGTTCTGTATAAGGTGCTAACAGTTTCTTTATATACGGTCAAAAACTCTTTACGCTTCGTGAACTACATCGGCAATTGAATTACCGAGCAACAGGCGAGGATTCTCTCTCATACTGCTATATCTTTACATGGAAATCCATCCAAAGGCGTTCGCCACGGAACTGATCAGAATAATGACTGCAAATACCGGGCACAGGTACTGGACCATGATCTGGAATACTCTCTTTCTGTGGAACTTGCCTTCCCCGTGAAGCACCTCTTCCTCAATCCGTTTCATGCCTATGACTCTGGATACCAGAAGACAGGTCGCAATGGCCGCGATAGGCATCATGACGGAGTTTGTCAGAAAATCGAAGAAATCCAGGAACTGCATTCCAATGATGGTAACATTGGCTAACGGACCATAGCCC
>ERZ838516.4559-NODE-4559-length-10601-cov-2.785416_pt1 | contig 10601 bp, 9 predicted proteins | sample MGYA00519910_ERZ838516 | MGnify/ENA primary metagenome ERZ838516 (study PRJEB31850, sample SAMEA3708837) | human gut metagenome | biome: human gut; feature: human-associated habitat; material: faeces | place: China | collected 2014 ... | reverse complement strand
TTCTTTATCAAGTGAAAGTCCTGCCGCCATCGGATGTCCGCCGAATTTTGTCAGAAGATCCCCACAGCCTGTCAGTTCTTCATACATGGAATAGCTTTCGATCGATCTTCCCGATCCTTTGACTCCATCTTCGGAATCCGTCAATACAAATACCGGACGATAGTAATTTTCTCTCACACGTCCAGCCACAAGGCCGGCAAGGCTTTCATGACAATCCGGCAGATAGATAACAAGCACCTTATCCCCCCGGATATCTGTCTGTTCCACTTTCGCCATTGCCTCATCTACAACGCGGTCTGTCATATCTCTACGGCTCTCATTCAATGCTTTCAGATCACCTGCCAGCATATCTGCCTCCCGCTCTGTCTTTGCCCGAAGCAGTGCCAGTGCTCTTTTTGCCGTATCCAGCTTACCACTGGCATTCAGACACGGAGCAAGAATAAATCCGATGTGATATGCCTGAATCTTTTTTCCCTCCAGCCCGATACACTGGATCAGGGCACGTAGTCCTAGATTAGAGGTCCTCTTTAGCATCTCAAGACCCTGCTTCACCAGAATTCGATTTTCCTCTGTCAGATCCATCACATCTGCCACTGTTGCAATTGCAACATTTTCCAAAAGATAATCCAGATCCGCCACATCCTGACCATTTGCCTCACAGAGCGCCTCTACAAGCTTGTATGCAACCGCTGCACCACATAATCCTTTAAATGGATATTCACATCCTTCCTGCCTTGGGTCAACAACTGCATCTGCCGGCGGTAAAATATATCTTCTTCCCGCTTCATTTTCCTTGTACGGCACTTCATGATGGTCTGTTACGATGATCGTCATACCAAGCGCTTTTCCATACTCAATTTCTTTCGCTGCCGCAATTCCGTTATCGCAGGTAATGATCGTATCAATTCCATCTTCATGTGCCCGGTCGATCAGATGCTGATTTAATCCATATCCGTCTTTGATACGATCCGGGATGTCGCTGTCCACCTTTGCGCCAAGCTTTTCCAGACCTTCTAAAAGAATATATGTCGCATTGATCCCATCACAGTCATAGTCTCCAATGACACGGATTTTTTCCCGGTCCCTGATTTTTTCAGTCAGAATTTCCACCGCCTGTGGCATACCCTTCATCTGCATTCCATCGTAGAGTTCCGCAATTGTACCGTTCAGATATTGGTTGATTGCTTCATCTCCAATAACATCCCGGTTACGGATCAGACTGGCCAGTCTCGGACTAATATGAAATTTCTTACTGATAGCCTCAAAATCAGCACCTTTTCTTAAAAGTACCCAGCGTTCCATAATTTTCGTCTCTCCTGTTTTATCCAAATAAATATTTGCAAAGTAAATACTACACTTTCGACAGGAATCTCCAACATCATTTTATTTACTTTGCAAATATTTACTTTAAGAAAAGAACAGCCTCGCCATAAAATATGACTTTGGCTGTTCTATAGTATTTAAAATTACTTCTTGAAGCGTTTCATTACATACCACAGCGCTCCTGTGATACATACAGATGAGTAAGCTCCGCATACAACTCCGACCATCAATGGAAGTGCAAACTCCTTGATAGAACTTACACCCATGACGTAAAGTACTGCTACCATGATAAATGTTGTAAGAGATGTATAGATACTTCTTGTCAGCGTCTGTGTGATACTCTTGTTTACAACTGCTGCAACATCACTGCTCTTTGTCTTACCACGCATTTCCTCTCGGATACGGTCAAAGATAACAATGGTCGCGTTGATGGAATATCCAACGATTGTCAGCATACACGCGATAAATGTATTACCAACAGAGATTCTTGCAATTGCATAGAATCCTACTACAACAAGGACGTCATGTAAAAGAGCAAGTACCGCACTGGTAGCGAAACGGATATCTTTGAATCGGAACCAGATATACAGAAGCATACAGATTGTCGCAATAACAACCGCGATAACTGCATCTCTTCGCATCTCATTACTTACTGTAGAACTGATATTTTCTGCCGTAATCTTTGATTCGTCCACACCGAAGTTATCAACCATAGCCTTATTCAGTGCTTCACGCTTGTCAAGATCCAGTGTAACTGTCTTGATAATAACCTGATTGGTTCCGGCTACTTTCTGAGTCTGAACATTGTTATCTCCAGTTACCTTTTCTACAACCGGAACAATTTCCTTATCAATCTCATCAATAGAGTAATCTTTATCAAATGTTACATTTGTAGATGTACCGCCCTGGAATTCAAGGCTGTATGCAAATGCTCCATTTCCTCTTCCTGCATTGACACCGATCGTGATCAGTCCTGCTGCAATTAATACAAGAGAAATTGTAAAGAACACTTTTTTCTTTGAAAGGAAATCGATTGGCTCACGCTCTTTCTTTGGACGATAATATAATTTTTCACTTCTAAGTCCAACTGCATAAAATGCATTTACGATCAATCTTGTAATAACAAGTGCTGTAAACATAGATGCGATGATACCAATTGCAAGTGTCTGCGCGAATCCTTTTACTGTACCGGAACCTTTGAACCACAATACAGCTGCTGCGATCAGAGTCGTAATATTACCATCTAAGATTGCTGATAAAGCTTTCTGGAAACCAATCTTCAGAGAATTCTTTACACTTCTTCCGCGTACCATCTCTTCACGTACACGAGCGAAGATGATAACGTTGGCATCTACTGCCATACCAATGCCAAGAATGATACCGGCAATACCCGGAAGTGTCAATGTTACTTCAAATGCATTCAGGATTATAAGTACAAGTCCTGTATAGATTAAAAGTGCAAGTCCGGATGCAAGTCCCGGAAGCAAGTATACACAACACATGAATACAAATACAATTGCAAGTCCGATTGCTCCGGCTTTTAAACTGGTCGCAACTGCCTGCTCACCAAGCTGGGCTCCTACAACATTAGAACGCAACTCTTCCAGTTCCAGCTTCAGACCACCGATACGGATTGTAGAAGCAAGCGCATCTGCTTCTTCATAGGTCATGTTACCACTAATCTGAGCCTGTCCATTTGTAATGGCTGCCTGTACATTCGGAACACTTACAAATGCTCCGTCATAATAGATACCAATGCTCTGGCTTGCTGCCAGTGCTTTTGTTGTTGCATCTGCGAACTTTGTTGTTCCATCTTTTGTAAATGTAAGAGATACAACATTCTGTTTATTCTTTGTCAGCTGGTCTTCTGTTGTCTGAGCCTGGGCACTTTTTACATCATTGCCACTCAGTACAATAGAACCGTCTGCCTGCAATTCTTCAATTGTCTTGTTGAGCTGATAATCTTTGGACGCATCTCCCGTACTGTTCACCTGACTGTAGTTTGCTGAGCCGTCACTGCCTGTCTGTGCAATAAAATACAGGGAACCCGGCTGTCCCAGTTCATCTAAAATCTCATTGGCATCTGTAACACCAGGAATCTCGATATTGATTCGGTCGTCTCCCTCCTGATATACACTTGCCTCTGTACTATACTGTTCTACACGCTTTTGCAGCTTATAGATTGTATCACTCATCTCTTCATCCGATGGATTGTCATCTTTGACCTGATATGTGATACTTACACCACCGGCAAGGTCCAGACCCAGTTTGATATTCTTCATAGAACCTGTATGGCCTTTTCCGAATCCAACAATTGTCGTAAAACCAAGCAGTACGATCAAGGCTGCTGCCACAATAAGACTAAGTATGCCTCTGCTTTTTTTCATGATTTACTTCCTTTCTCTTTCTTCCATTCCTTCGAAGGATTCTATGTTACACATTATGCATCTGCCAGTGCTGCTTTGATCATAATGGCACATTCCACACGTTTACGCTGCATCTCACAGCCAACATCATAACAATCATGGATCGTTCCATGGAAATTATAAGAGTTTGCCATACATCCACCGCTACAGTAGAATTTAGCGAAACAATTTTTACATTTTTCTTTTGAATATACACTGCAGCTTCTGAAATCATCTGCAATCTCCGGCTTTACAATTCCATCGTCTACATTTCCCATCAGGAATTCTTCCTGTCCGACAAACTGATGGCATGGATACAGATCTCCCCATGGTGTGACAGACAGATATTCTGTTCCGGAACCACAGCCGGACATACGTTTCATCACACATGGGCCGCCTTCCAGATCGATCATAAAGTGGAAGAAGTTAAATCCTTTTCCTTCTTTTTCACGCTCAATGATAATCTTGGCAAGCTTATCATACTCTTCTTTGATCTGTGGAATATCCTCTTCACGGATCGCATATGGATCGGATTCGTCACCTACGAACGGCTCAATGGACATCTGCTTGAATCCAAGGTCAGCAAAATGCAGGATATCATTGGAGAAATCCAGATTATTTCTTGTAAATGTTCCACGGATATAATACTTCTCCTGATTACGGCTTTCAGCCAGCTTCTGGAATTTCGGCACGATCAGATCGTAGCTTCCTTTTCCGTTGCGGAACGGACGCATCTTATCATTGATTTCTTTTCGTCCATCCAGGCTTAGCACAACATTGTCCATCTCTTTATTGACAAACTCCTGAATCTCATCATTCAGAAGAACGCCGTTCGTCGTAACTGTAAATCGGAAATTCTTGTCATGAAGCTTTTCCTGTTCTCTTCCGTATGCTACCAGATCTTTGACAACCTGCCAGTTCATAAGTGGCTCTCCTCCAAAGAAATCTACTTCCAGATTTCTTCTGCTTCCGGAATTTGCGATCAGGAAATCTAATGCCTTCTTTCCGACTTCATAACTCATAAGAGCACGTCTTCCATGATACTCGCCTTCTTCTGCAAAGCAGTACCTGCAGGCCAGATTACAGTCATGTGCAATGTGAAGGCAAAGAGCCTTTACAACTGTCTTTCTCTTCTTCACGATTGGAACAAGATATTCAAACTCATCCTTTGTAAATAATTTCCCGTCCTCTGTCAGTTCAATGACATCATCAAGAGCATCTCTTAAATCTTTCTCGCTATATGTATCTCCAAGCCGCTTTTTCAGATTCTCCCATGTAAGATCACTCTTTAAAATCTCAGCTGTTGGTTCTTCGTCCGGTTCATTCAGTACAGCGATCACATCATAGCACAGGTCATCAACCACATGTACGGCTCCACTGTATACATCCAGAACAATGTTATATCCGTTATTCTTATACTGATGAATCACAGTAATAATCTCCTTTTCTATTTTTTCTATCTCTTTAAAATTTTAATGGTTATTTGGCAACAGAACAGAGACAGCGACCCTTTTAAGACCGCTGTCTCCTGGTTTTTTACCTATGTTCTTTTACTTATTTGCTCTGCTCACAGGTCTGATTTCCTACTGTACAGGAAGTCTTGCATGCTGACTGGCAAGATGTCTGACATTCGCCGCAACCGCCTTTTTTCACTGTCTTGTTCAGAGTCTGTGTATTCAATGTTTTCACATGTTTCATCACTACATTCCTCCTTGTCTTTCTTGACTTTTATAAGTATAGCATCTTCCTTTCTTTTTCGCAATATTTTTATCTGAATCGTTAATTTTTAATTATTCCCGTTAATATTTTAATTACCTGCAAAAAGGTGGTTTTTTCAATTTTACTATGTTACACTTGCGTTAGATTACAAATGAATCAGAAATTGCCACTTCATTAATATGTCTTATAGGAGGTAATTGTAACATGGCAATTTCAATTGGCATTAACGGATTCGGACGTATTGGACGCGTTGCACTCCGTATCGCCATCAGTCGACCGGAAACTTTTAAATTATGTGGAATTAACGCAAGAAATGCGGATCTTGATTATATGGTCTATATGATCCGCTACGACTCTACATTTGGACGTTTCCATGGAGAACTTGGAACTTATGAACACGGACTTATCATTAACGGGCAGAAGATTCCTGTCTTCACAGAAGGTGATGCTGCTTCCATCCCTTGGGGTTCCTGCGGTGCCGAATACATCATCGATGCAACCGGAGCATTTTGCACGGCAAAAAAGGCAAGTGCTCACCTGCAAGGTGGTGCAAAAAAAGTCATTATTTCTGCACCTGCAAAAGATGAAGAAACACCTACATTCATCATGGGAATCAACCATACCGGTTATTCGAAAGATATGTCCGTTGTGTCCAATGCATCCTGCACGACCAACTGTCTGGCACCTATCTGTAAAGTACTGGAAGACAATTATGGAATTGAATATGGTCTGATGTCTACGATCCACGCCGCAACTGCCAAGCAGAAAGTTGTGGAGCCGTTCTCTCAAGGACTGGCGTACCGGACGTTCTGCATTCGGCAATCTGATTCCATCCACAACCGGAGCCGCTAAGGCTATCTCTCTCGTCATTCCTTCTCTGAAGGACAAGATGAGTGGTATTTCTTATCGTGTTCCAACTACAGACGTCTCAATCGTTGATCTGAACGTCGCACTAAAAGAGTCTGCATCTTATGAGGATATCTGCAAAAAAGTAAAGGAAGCCTCCATGACATATTTGTCCGGCATTCTTGATTATGTAGATGATGAAGTTGTATCTTCTGATTTCATCGGAGATTCACACGCTTCTATCTTTGATGCAAGACAGGGAATTCAAGTAAATTCTCACTTCTTTAAGGTCATCTGTTTCTATGATAATGAATGGGGCTATACAAGCCAGATTTTCCGCCTCATCAAGTACATGGATCAGGTAGACCATAATTCATAAGATGCCGGTGGAAACACTTTCCATTCTGGTATCTTTACATTTTTACATGTGGCAAAAACTTTCTGATTCGAACTGTAACTATTCTACTTTCTGTAAGGGACATATACATTCGTCATTACGATTATGAACCGTACGTAAAATAAAAGCTGCCTATATCTGTTTCCTTTTTACAAGAGATATACGCAGCTCTTATTTTTTAGTCTTTCATGATATCATGCCACCGGTCATACCGCCGCCTGCACATAGTATCAGTGATGTGACAATACTTACACTGTCTCCATTCAGAGTTCTGTAAACTCCAAGTGTAATGAGCAAAAGCAATACAAAATATATGATTCCAAGAACCATCCCCCACAAGTACCGTTTTGATTTTGTCAGTTTCCCTATGATCATTCCTCCGATCAGTGTTGACACTACATAGATTCCAACAATTGCCGCCGATACAATTTTTTCATTTAATTCAAATTTATACATAAAAAATGTCAAAACCAAAAGTAATATACCGGTGACAATATAAGAAGCCAGAAGTGACTTGATCCACCATATGACCTTTATATTTTTTTGCATATTCTCCATCTCTTTCCTCCTTGTCTACCACAAGGTATGAGCCAGATTCGGCGAATATGACTGCTTCTGCAAATTTTATCACTCCATTTGCTTTCCAAGAAATCCTGCCGCACATGCCCCCAGCTTTTGTTCCAGTTTTGTAAACTTCTCTTTTTCATCTGATGACAGTAAAATAACTGCCCCCACAACATCTCCTTCGCAAATGATCGGTGTAATAGATTCCCATACATAATCCTTTTCCTGTTCCCGGAACACCCGGATATATTTCTTCTCATCTACCTTTGCCAGAATACTGTTTCTTTCTTCCAGTTCCCCTTGAAGAACTTTGCTAATATACTTTTCCTGCACCTCTTTTCTCCCATTTCCGGAAGCTGCCACGACCTGATCCATATCACAGATACACACAAGGCACCCTGCCTCTTTTGCCAGGCTGTCTGCATACATACCTGCAAATGCAGCAAGCTCTCCGATTGGTGAATATTTTTTCAATATAATCTCGCCTTCCCGGTCGGTAAATATCTCCAGTGGATCACCTTCTCTGATCCTAAGTGTTCTTCGTATTTCTTTCGGAATGACCACACGTCCCAGGTCATCAATCCGACGTACAATTCCTGTTGCCTTCATATGATTCCTCCATGATTGATTCCGCATGGCTGTTCTTTCTTCTCATGCTAAATTTTACTTTTAATGCTATTATGTGAAAATGCATGAAAATTATTCTAATAAAGAAAGCAGAATTTTTTGCGTATTCCATATTGGAAAAATTATTCTTTCTTTAAATCCCGGAATGGACTCTTCATATAATGGCATAAAATCCATCAATTTGATTGATTGGTTAATTTCAGAATAATATCAAATGCGCTCAAATGTCCACAACATTCCACCCAGATATCGCGTATAACAACCTCCACTTACAGGCAGGACTCACCTTTACTCATCCTTCACTTCTTCGCCTGCAAGCTTCAGGATATCTTCCACGGTGTCTTCCGTAATACCCATACGCTCCGCCACTTCATCGACCGATACTTTTCTTCCGTATTCTTCCTTCATGCTTTTGATTGTCTCATCCAGATCATTCACCCGCTCGACCATCTTCTTATCGCGGCGTTTTTCTTCGGTGTGGGATTCTAGCATCACCCGGATTCCAGCGCGCACCTGCTCCAGCACTTCTGCTTCTGTTGCTTTCTTATTCTCACCTAAGTACAGCATCAAACTGACATTGCCTTCCTGGATCACATCACCGATGAAGATTCCTGGCATATGCAGCTTTACTGCTTCTTCCACAACTTTGGGAAGATAATATGCAAGTGTTACCTCTTCCTCCGTCTGCTTCGCCATTTTTTCAATATCGATCAGATATTCTGCCACATAGTCTTTTTCCTGCTGGCTTAATGTATCTTTTTCTTCTTGTTCTGTTTTTTCTGTATTTTCTATAGTTCCTGTATATCCGATTACTTCCACTTTCTGAGACATCAGGAATTCATGAACCAGATTCATCTGCTCATCTGTAAGATTGTCATCCTGAAAGAAAGCTTGCACTTCCTGACTGGTCATTTTATTATTCTGGCTTGCTGCAACTGCAAGAAGCTCTCCTAATTTTTTCTGAAACTGGGCTCTGTCTGCCATATCTTTACTCCTTCGTTAAATTTTCTTTACCTTTTTATCATTCACGTTCCTGTTATTCAAGAACTCTCTTCAAATGTCAATAATGAAATGCCGATAGCTCTTCATATCTTCTGGCATCTGTTCTTCATTACACTCCTTCGTAGGAAAAATCAGGAATAAAGCTTTCTTTTGCCGTTTCGCCTTCCTGAATAAATGCCTGCTCCACGCCAAGATCTATGGCATAATCCACCAGAACATCATATGCTTTTTTCGTCACTTTCTTGGCAAGCTCCGGATATTTTTCCCGATTCAACGTATCGAGCGGAGTGTACTGGTTCATGAGACTCATATAAATCTGGTCACCATATGTTTCATAGAGATATTTCACAATTCTTCTCGCATCTCTCAGACACCCAGGCAATAACAAATGTCTCACAATTACACCTTTTGTCATAATCCCCGCATCATTAAATACAGGATTCCCAGTCTGCCGGACCATTTCTTCCAGAGCAGCCTTTGCCACCTCAGGATAATCTTCTGCCCCGGAATATTTCTTTGCATGCTCCGGATCCAGATATTTAAAATCCGGAAGATATACATCAACATATCCATTTAGCCTGCGTAAAGTCTCCACCTTTTCATAGCCGCTTGTATTATAAACAATTGGAAGATTAAGCCCTTTTTTTCTTGCCTGATCCAGTGCCGCGATAATCTGTGGTACAAAGTGCGTTGGTGTCACAAGGTTAATATTGTTCGCCCCCTGTTCCTGAAGCTCCAGAAATATCTCCGATAACCGTTCAACACTTACTATTTTTCCAATCTCACTGTTGGCAATGTGATAATTCTGGCAATATACACATCGAAGCGTACAGCCAGAGAAAAAAACAGCTCCGGATCCATTTATCCCGGAGATACACGGTTCTTCCCACATATGAAGCGCGGCTCTGGAAAGCCGGACCAAATCCGACTCCCCACAAAAGCCACGCTTTCCTTCTTCTCGCTTAATCTGGCACTGTCTCGGGCATAACATGCACCCGTTCACTAGACAACCTGTCCTTTCGCAACAAATACAGGAAACGCTTCATCACCCTTTAATTCTTTTCCATCGGTGATTTTTACATTCTTATCTGAAATGATATATTCCAGCTTTGTACCTTCTCCAACGATCGTATCCTGCATTAAAACACAATTCTTCACTTTCGCACCTTTTGCGATCTTCACACCACGGAATAAAATACTGTTCTCCACTTCACCTTCGATCACACAACCGTCTGCTACCATAACATTACTTGCTTTTGCATTGCCGATATATCTGGTCGGATTATCGTCACGAATCTTTGTATAGATGGGATTACCTGTGAAAAGCTCCTCAAGATTCTTATCATCCAGAAGTTTCATGTTCTCATCAAAATAGCTCTTAAGTCCGGTGATTCTCGCCACATATCCTTTATGCTCATAAGCCATGACTTTATATGTATCTAGATGCGGAATTAGGATATCCCTCTCCAGTGAAACAGCTCCACGCATAAACGCTGCATTAATGGTATCGATCAGCCACTCTCTATTCGCAATGTATATATTCATAGAGAAATTCTGCACACCCTGCTCCTGCTTATTGATGTAGATGTCTTCTACTTTATCTCCATCCAGCTTCAACGTATAATAAAGCCCTTTACTTGCATCTTTTGCACCAGTCAGTTCCTGTGGCAATTCCTCTTTTGTATAAGCGAACGTAATATCTGCATCCGTTTTTACAT
>ERZ838516.4557-NODE-4557-length-10603-cov-6.316079_pt1 | contig 10603 bp, 8 predicted proteins | sample MGYA00519910_ERZ838516 | MGnify/ENA primary metagenome ERZ838516 (study PRJEB31850, sample SAMEA3708837) | human gut metagenome | biome: human gut; feature: human-associated habitat; material: faeces | place: China | collected 2014 ... | reverse complement strand
AGGTCGTGGATTTTTTCCATTGCAGCTCCTGTTCGCATAGTTTCACCAGCTCGCCAGAGGTCAGCGGCTCGTGCTGCCAGATGAGTTCTGCAAAACGCGTCTCAACAACGCCCAGCTTGTAACCGTCCATGTGTGCCCTCCCTTTTTCGTAAGTCTACTTACGATAGACTTCTGATACTCGCAGTCTATCACGAGTAGATCGTACCTGTCAAGCACATTTTGCGCCGCTGGAATCAATGATAACCACCTGACCTCGGAAAATGGCAAATGAGCCGCTTTGACAAGCGGCCGTCCGGCGTTTCAGAAGCACGTAAAGCGCACTGAGGGTAGTGATACCACCCCTGCCCCATCATACATGCGGAAAGCCCTGAGCGCAGGATGTACAAACCGCAATTTCGGCAGAAGCGAAAAAGATCATGCAGCCCAGCGGGGCCGCGACGCCTCGGGACAGCGACGCGCATCATGCGCATCGCTGTTCCGAAGGCTTTCTGCGTTCTTCGGGAGCACACCGGATCAAGGCGCAAAAGCGGCAAAGTTTGCCGTTCTGATACCCGGCCCGGGGAAGTTCGTGAACGTGCAGTACGTGTCGAGGGTAGTGATAGCGGCCCCGTCCGGAAGGCCCGTGTTTCGGCGTGTGGGCCGCTGTGTGCGATTCTTTGAGCAGGGCCGAGTGTGTACACACTTTCGCCCGTGAAAGCAAACGTGGGGCGTTTGTGAGAGAAGTTGAAAAACGCGATGAAAGATGGTCTGAGATAGAGTTTGAGGCGGCAGCTTTGACAGATTTTTCTCTTCTGCTGGTGTTGAGGGTTCACAGTGAACCGGGAAATGTATGTATATAAAAGCGTGGAGGACTAAAAGGAATTTCGCTGACGGCACAAGACCGTGCTGTGGCCGAGGGAGGGAAGGCCCCTGTTTCGGCGTGTGTGCCATTGTGTGCGATCTTTCTCGGAAAGCCGAGTGTGTACCCGCTTTCACCCGTGAAAGCAAACGTGGGCCATTTGTGCGAGAAGTTGAAAAATGCGATGAAAAGCGGTTGGGAACAGCGCTGTGACGGTAACTTTTGGGCGATATTTGCGAGAAAAGTTTTGAGTGAAAAACTGAACTTTTTAAGCCGGATTTTTGGACAGTGAAAGCCGTTCGATAAAAGCACAAGATAAAGGGCCGCAGTCGCAAGCGCCCGCGGCCCGCCCACAAAGCCCCGCAGTGCGGGGCTTTCCGAGGTTTTGAAACCGCAGTCTAAGGTGCACCCTGGCGGGCGTTTTCGCAGTCGTGGGTGAACGTGAGGGACGGAAAATACCCGTGATAACAGACTTTTCAAGGTGACCGTTCCGCAGTCAATCAGCAAAACCGCCGTTTTCAACTGCCAGAAAAAGTGCTTTCGGCGCAGCGGTAATTTTCGGCGCAGATCGCGCATATTTTGCGCCGCTGTAGTCAATGAAAAGAGACTTCTTGACCGTTCAAAAATCGCACTGCTGTAACAAAAGAAGAACGCCTCCGGCAGCGCAAAAATTGCGTCGCCATAGGCAAAGATAAGGCGGCGTGGTCTAAGCGCAAATGATAACTTTCTGATAACAGTTCGGTTTCCCGGTAGCTTTATCCCTTTGGTTACGGTATTGTTCGTTGGCAAAGGAGGCTGATTTTATGCCGAAAAGACGAGCGAACGGCGAGGGAAATATCCGAAAGCGAAAGGATGGCCGCTGGGAGGGCCGGTACACTGTCGGTCACGATCCGGAAACAGGAAAGTCCATCATCAAGAATGTCCTCGGAAAAACGCAGACAGAAGTCAAAGAAAAACTGAAGAAGGCCATCGAGGAAAATGTGGGCATCGACTATGGGCGGGCCAAGACCTACACGGTGGGAACATGGCTGGAGGTCTGGATGGAGAACTACGCCAGAGTGAAACTCAGACCGTCCACCTTCAAAACCAGCCAAGGCTTTCTGAAAAACCACATCAAGCCGCAGATCGGCGGCATCCCGTTGGCAGATCTCACTTCTCTGGACTTACAGCGGTTCTACAAGCACCTGTTGGACGGCGGGCGGGTAGACCGCATTGAGGCCAAGAAAAAGCCGAAAGGTCTGGCCCCAAAGACTGTCCGCAATATCCACCAGATGATCGGCTCGGCATACAATCTCGCCATGGAGCAGAAGTTGGTAACCCGCAATCCGACACAGGGCTGCGCCCTGCCGAAAGTCGAACACAAGGAGATGAAAACGCTGACCGCCGACCAACTCAGCGCCTTCTTCCGAGAGGGCAGGGACAGCGGCGTGTACGAACTCAACTACCTCGACCTCGCCACGGGCCTACGGCGGGGCGAACTGCTGGGTCTAAAGTGGACAGATGTGGACTTTGAACACGGTGCAGTCAGGGTGCAACGAGCCATCTCACGGCAGAACGGTAAAGTGGTGGAAGCCCCGCTGAAAACGAAAAACGCCTACCGCACACTGCCCCTGTCGGCAGACGCAATAGACGTACTGAAAATGCAAAAATGTAAGATCGGGAATAGCGAATGGGTGTTCCCATCGCCCGCCGGAGGCCCCATGTCGCCGGACAGCGTGCTGCACATGCTCCAGCGGGTGCTGAAACGAGCGGGGCTACCCCGCATCCGCTTCCACGACCTGCGCCACCCGTATGTCAAGCACACGACAAAAAAATATTTCCTGCAAAAGCAGAAATCCCAAACCACCAACAAGTGGTAATCTGGGATTTCTGTTTTTACTATGGTTCGATTAATCAAATATCTGAGTCAGGCTTACTAAACTTATATGCTGGAATAGACTTATCAGAGAAATGAATATCGGTTGCTTTGAATACCCCGTTTTCGCAGGGGTTCTCCATAGCAAAAACAACACTATGCTTCGCTCGCGTACATGCAACATAAAATTTAGCTCGCGTTTGATTGGACGTGATTTTCACCTGTCTTTCTATAAATGGTAACGTTGTACTGACAGGTATGATTACTACTCTTTCATATGTTGCGCCTTTGGACCCACCGTAGTTGAAGACATCGCAGTCATGTTGAAAACCAACCTTCGCCTTTTTGTCATATCGCAATATTATTGGATGGTAGTATTCGCAGTATTCACGCAGACTATCCACGTTCATCATGTAGACTCCGCTATTTTCTACTGGCATTTCTTGCTGATTATTTGGATCGGGTTCAACCATCGAATCCGCATCTCCGTGGATCGTATTGATAAAATCACATATTTCCTGATTGAATCGTCTTGTGGTATTCGCATATGAAGTAACGCATAAACCCTGTGCTTCAAGCATGAGAAAATAGGCTCGAACTTTCTCGTCTCTATACTGTTTATTCTTCAGTGAATTATTTGTCCTATATGTTGCCTGCTTGTAGTCGCCTACACATGTTATAGGTATTTTGGACTTGAATAGCAAAGTTATGACTTCCAAATCCCAACCAGCATAGTCTTGGAGTTCATCAATAAATATGTGGGAGTATATTTCTTGGATTCGCCTAATCACTTTTCCGCTAGAATGCTCATTGCATAGCCAAGCTAAATGGCTTGTCCTGTCAGGAACAACATCGCCACGCTTATTCACGTAATATTGTACGTGGGTCTGGTTATACCATTTAGGCGGTGCTTCTGTATCATAAAATGCAATGGAATTTACAAAATTTTCTGGAAATGTAACTGGAAACTCTTGCTTATAGCGCTTTTCTTTTAGTTTAAGTGAGCACTGGTATGGTTTTATAAATTCAGAGAGAAGAGTACTGTACCATGATTTGAATATGACTCTGTCATCCAATACACCGCCGTTTTGCTTCCGGTACTCATTCTCTAAAGAACGAACTCCCTCGTTTGTATATGAAATAAGCAGCACATATTTATTGGTATTATCTATGGCGGTTTTGGCTTGTGAACACAGTGAATATGTTTTTCCATGCCCCGCTGCCGCAAATACTACTTGATTATTCATCTCTATCACCCACATTTTCACTATCTATCCCGATGGCTTTTAAAATATATGATGGGTAGTTTATCTTCTTCTCACTGGTAAAGACACGCATACTCCAGTCAGTTTTGTTTCCTATCATAAAGCTCTTAATGCTGTCTGGATCTCTGCTTTCTATGTCCTTTCCTAAGTAGATGATGGATTTGAACGATTCAAAGGTATCAAGATTTGCTGCAAGGACAGAGGGTTCAAGCGTGTTTAGGGTATTATCAGATTCCACACAAAGAGTAACAAGGCCTGTGTATTTTTCGTAGCGCTTACGAACAGCTTCAGCGTTACCGTCATTATCTGTAACTACAGTCAGCGGTTTACTAATTAGAGAAGCAAGCTCACAATATCGTTGGAACGCCAAGCTATCGACAGCGACTACGTCAATTCCGTCTTCTATCGGTTGTTTTCCATAGTTATCAATATATGCTCTTTGCAGTATCAATTCGTCAGCCGGTCCTTCAACCAATATTGCCTTATTCGCCAAAAGAATTCGTAGCGTGTTATAGCCCGGTAATTTTAGAAAGTAGTTGTAAGTATCACTGCTTAATGATTTGAATGGTGTTGTCCTTGCATTTGCAACAAGATGAAGGCACTGCAGGCCCAGTTTATTTGCGACAAAGCTGCTATGGGTTGAAATAAACAACTGCTTTCCGTTGCTATCAGACAGTTTAGAGATGAGAATAGACATGTTTGAGTAGGAAAGGTTATTTTCGGGTTCCTCAATTATTAAAATATCAACATCCGTATTTTGAAGCAGGAAAATTTCCGACTTAAACATATTTTGAGTGCCGAAACCCGAATTTTCAAGAGGAATGCCATCTAATGAAATAGACATATCTCCCTTCCATTCATCAATTCCACTTTCTCTTAAGTTTAGTCCTATCGTTTTGCCATCAAAGCTGTGACCCTCTTGTAGTTTTTGATTAAGCCGTATTACTGCTTGATTTTCAGTAAATTCATGTCGATTTGCTCTATAAGCATGACGCAACTCGGTCATATCTTCTTCCGAGAGATATTCGTTTATGCTGGTAGAAACAAAGCGACTCAGCACCGGACCATAGTCTTTCTTTGTAGTATCAATACATGCCACTTTTCTTGCCGTTGTCTGGACATAGTATTCTGGATTTGCAAAAGACCTGAAATTGACCCTGTAGTATTCAACAGGGATGTCTCTGACTTTTCCTTCAACCAGGAGTTGCTTGTATGCTGGTGCATACTGGGTGTCAAATATTATTTCCAGTTTGACACCCTCAGCATCCTCATGAAGTGAATTATTTGTGCCTCTATACTTTTTTATTGCAATTTCATCTTCATCGGGAGAAGCAAAGTATACCTCAATTTCAATGGTGGGCAAGTCAGGCGTATTACCAGCCTCAATAGATTCCTTGAATTTTTGTCGGACTTGAGCATTAAACCAATCCAAATTAAGCCGATTTGCGACACTGCTACCGTTAATTTTACCGGTCAGAACCATTGATAGGGCCTCTAAGATGGTGCTTTTTCCCGAATCATTCTCTCCAACAAAGATATTTATATTCTCGTTCATTTCAATGGTAACATTCTGAAAAAGCTTGTAGTTGACAATTTTTAGCCTGTTGATTTTCATATTATTCATCAAACTCCATCTGAATAGTCGGGGTATAAATGCTGCAGTTATCTTACTCAACACCCCTGCCAGTAGTATACGATGGGCTATCGCCGCTACTTTTTTCAAAATCGACTTCTGTTATGGAACCACATTTCTCGCAGCGTAAGTAGCATTTTTGAACCATTCCATTCTCGTCTGAGTCATCACCATCAATGCTGACCTTTTTGCTCTTGCATATTGAACAATGATACTGTGCAAGATGGTCAAATACTTTTTGAAGAATATTTTCGTAAGTGCCAACAAGAGCGATGCAAAGAGTGACACAAGTTGATTCAACGCAACAGACATCGTCTGTTGAATTGGATCAATAATAGTGCTTAAAGTCCTCGCAAAACTGCTCAATATGTTTTGAGTATTTTTCTATATCCGTTTTGATCTTGTGAGTAAATACATTGATTTTTTCATTCTGCGGAGCAGTTCGAACTTTTTCATCATAAAAATTACAAAATTGGGTAGCAGAATACTCTCTAAAATTTTCGGCAGAAATGCCAAAGTCCTCTGACAAGACCATTGCAGAATGCTGTAAGTTCTTCAACGTTTCTTGCTCCCATGTTGTTAGTAGATTCTCATATGCAGCCAACACTTTATCACAAGCGGCCCGAACTTCATATACATTATGTACGTAAGCACAAAACAAGTCCGCGGGTTCGTCTATAGGAGGGTAATCTACCAGTTGAGAATGCTGCATTTTAACGGATAGCAAAAGCTCATATAAGGCATATTTCTTGATTTGGGAAACATCTTCTCTCTGCTTTTTTGCAAAACCAATTGCAAAGAAAAACAATGTTGCACTGAAAACAATCATTGTAGAGAAAATATTTGTCAAAATTTCCTTGATTCTTGGTATATCAAATACAAAATTCAACGTAACAAGGTCTTTTAAGGACACATCCGAATTAGCACCTATGAGTCCAATAAAACTCAGAATCAATCCGGCTATACAAGCTAATACATAATAACGCGAGCGTTTCATGTAGTTTTCTCCTATCTGTAAGTCCAATCGTCTTGCCAGTTTTTTAAGATTTATCTGTAGGTCATTTGAAGTTCGACAACAAACAATTGTATTTGGTAGGCTCTTTCTGATAGCCGATACTTTTGAAAGGTTTATTCCAGAAAAGCGAATTACTTGCCATTTCATTTTCTTTTGTTCTGATTTGGAACCTTTTATTCTGATGAAGATTTGTTCGTAAGTATTGTATAATGCCAATCCATATACAACCGGAAGATTGAACACTAACAGTACCAGCGGGAGCAATAGTGATTTTAAGGTGTCAAAACTTAAAAATTGATTTGGAGCATGGATAAGGCTGTAAATTGCATTAATCAACAGTATTATTCCCCACAGTACCAGCAAACCATCAAAGAAGCGTTTCGCAGATCGGTGCTTTTTATCTTGTCCAGCCAATACTTGTAGGACTGAAATCAAAACTGTTAAAGGGATAAGGATAATTTCCGTTATTAAACTGAAAGTCCAAAATCCTACAAAAAACTCAATTGCAACTACAATAGCAACATTTTCCCGAATTAGCTTTGAAAAGAATCGTCCACCGTCTGCTTTCTCAATCGCCTTGGCAAAAAGAGGAAATTCAACAAACAATACCCAAAAGACAGTGTCTTTTAACAAAGTGAGATCCCAAAGTCCTGCCCAATTTAATGCGAACAACACCAAACCCAAAAAGCTGAGAAATACAATGTAAAATATCACAAATTTCTTGCAAAACAAAATTGGAATAGCAGTTTTTATAAATTGTCTTGCAGGTTTAGTAGGGAGAATGACAGCAAGACCAATAATAACCCAAATCCCGATAGCTATCTCTCGATTATTAAAGAATTCTTGGATTACTCCCATTTCGTTCACCTTTATAATCTGGCGTCGTGATTAATCAGTGTAGAATTACCGGTACCAGCAGAGCCATAAATCATATCGACGTGAGAATTGGCAAACATCTGCCGAAGGGTTTCTTTCTTTCCATCATATTACGCTGTTTGTATCGGGAATTGCTTTATCAATTCTGAGTATCTGACCGCGCGCCTTCTTCTTTACTCAGTCCATTTTACCATAATCTTTCGATCAACATCAACCACGATCCGTTCAATACAATCAATAATCTCGCTCAACGGGACTTCCTTTCTGCTAGCTTTCAGCAGTTTGCAAAACACCTGATACTGTTTTTCATAGGCTTCTTTGTCTGCAATCGCCCTGTTCAGTTCCGCTTCGGCCTGCTCCTTTGCAGGCCGTGCAGCCGCAATGGCTTCTTTAGAACCTTCACCCATGACATACTTTTCATATTGCTTCATGCTGAAATCAGTAGCTTCCTCATATTTGAGAGAAGCTGCTTCAATGATGGAATCCATGCCTTGTATTTCCTGCTTATATTGATCTTTGGTAATAAAGTGATGATCGATGTACTGTTTTAGCTGGTAGTACACAGCACTGAGTACATCTTCCCCTCTGGCATACATTCCTGTACATTTATCCGCACCTAACCGATTTTTTGAAATGCAGGTGAAGAAATACCAATCCGCATGGTTCGTTCCGCGCTTTCGCTGCATCTTTCCTCCGCAGCAGGCACAAATAACTTTGCCTTTGAAAACATTCTCGCTCGCCTCCGGTGTGGGACTGATATTAAATGAACGGGCTTTGAATTCACTTTGGATTCTGTCAAAGGTTTCAACGTCTACCAGCGGTTCATGGGTGCCCTTTACAACTCGCTTTTCCTTGCCTTGTATGAGCATCCCAGTATAGGTTCGGTTAGTCAAAATGTATTTCACAGATCGACTGTTCCAATCGTCCGTTCCATCCGCAAAACTCCCGGTCAGTCCATTGGAACGGGCGTATTGGATCGGAGTGGGTAATCCTTTTTCATTCAAATAGCGGACGATACCTGTTACGCCAGTTCCGTTTGCCGCCAGCTCAAAAATCTTCCGCACTGTGATGGACGCAATCGGGTCAGGGACTAACTGATCGTGGTTTGCTTCGGACTTTTGGTATCCAAAGGGGGCTCTCGGCCCAACAAATGTTCCTCGGTCTATTTTCATTTGCAAAGTCGCCTCAACTTTCTGTTTGATTTCTACTGCAACCTGTTCGTTAAATGCGTTCTTTATTGGAATGCGAATTCTAGCTCCATGTGGGTGGGATTGATCGGTCAAGCCGTTTACTGTGTCGAAATCGTCATTAATTGAAACAAAACGAACACAATTCATAGGGAAGAAGCCCTCCAGATAATATCCAACTGCGATGTGATCTCTGCCTAGGCGGGAGAGATCCTTGACTACAACACAGTCAACCTCGCCCCGTTCAATGTCTGCTATCAGCTCCCGAAACATCGGTCGATAGAATGTTCTGCCGCTCCATCCTGCATCAATGTACCATCGCGATATGGGATGCTGGTTTTCTCGCGCCCATGCCTCAATAACTTTCTTTTGGTTTTCTATGGAATCATCGCCGCCCTTTCCTGTGACAGACAAACGGATGTACCCGGCAGTCTCTGAATGCAGATGTGGCAGCGTTACAGTCTGACGCTTCCGGCTTTTTCGTGCCATGCGCAGTCCTCTCCTTCTAATGCAAAACAGGCTACGGCAAAACCATAGCCTGTCTGCATTATAGCATATTCTGCTTTCCGCTACCACGAGTAATGCCCTGTTTTCCGCTTCCACGAGCTTAGGCACACCTTCGCGACCATGGCCCTGCAAAACGGCGTGGACATCAAGACCGTCAGCAGTATGCTTGGTCACTACTCGGCGGGGTTCACGCTGGACACCTACGCCCATGTGACCACTGACGCTCAGCTCAAGGCGGCGCAAACAATGGGCAATATCCTCTCCCGTGCCGTCTGATGGTTCCCGCTATCCGCTCCCGTTGGGGTCGGCGTTTGGGTCAGAAAAAAGCAGTACCAAAAAACGGAACTTATGAAAAGCAAAAATCCTCGAAATCAGATGATTTCGAGGATTTTTGGTACGCCGTGAGGGATTCGAACCCCCGGCCTTCTGGTCCGTAGGTTGTCTCAAGGGCAAATCGGAGTCATTTCGGCTCCGATTTGTGCTTTTTGCCACCATTCGCTCGGCGGATTTTCCGTTGTTTCCGTCCAGCCCCGCCCGCTTTTTTCGGATTCTGGGTCAAAACTGGGTCAGACACAGTGCGCCCGCACCCACGCCAACAGCGCCTCGTAGTCCATCGCACCGGAGGCGACAGCAAGGCCGACCTCGACGACCTCATCATTCGTGCAGTCCAGCCGAATACCGTTGACCTCCAGAAAGGTCAGCATCACATACATACCGATGCGCTTATTGCCATCCACGAAGGCATGGTTGGAGATGAGTGCATAGCCCAGTCGAGCGCCCTTTTCCTCCTTGGTGGGGTAGAATTCCTGCCCGCCAAAACCGGAAAAGACATTCTCCAGCGCGGACTCCAGCAGAGCCTCATCCCTAACGCCAATGCTTCCGCCAGTTTCCTCCGCGATGAGCTTGTGAAGCAGCAAGACCTTCTCTTTTGAGAATTTGATCATTTTGCCAACTCCATGAACGCGGGCTTATATTTCTTCAAAATTCTTGCCGCCACAAAGTCGATCTTCTCATCATCTGTCATGTCGATCAAAGGCGAATTGTCCAAATCGACCAACATATATTTGGGGCGGTTATTTTTGAAAATCACAGCCTGTCCATTCGTTTCGGCGATGCGCGTCACGCGGGAAAAATTCTGATTGGCCTCTGTCACGGAAACGATCGTGTTCGTATCAATGGTCATAGGAACACCTCCTTGCAGCACCTATTATACGCGAATTATAGGTAAAAATCAACCTATTTTAAGGCAGGTTTTGCATCCAGCCCAAATGGAATGGGGCGGCAGATGAATGCTTGCAAGGCGCAGGCAGAGGAGATTGTAAAATCTACATATTTTAAGAAGGAGCCTTCGCTTATGTGAAAGCTCCTTCTTTGCACACCTTACTTTTTCAGCTTTAAGCCATCGTGGAACGCCTCTCCCACGCGCT
>ERZ838516.4545-NODE-4545-length-10634-cov-2.339352_pt1 | contig 10634 bp, 9 predicted proteins | sample MGYA00519910_ERZ838516 | MGnify/ENA primary metagenome ERZ838516 (study PRJEB31850, sample SAMEA3708837) | human gut metagenome | biome: human gut; feature: human-associated habitat; material: faeces | place: China | collected 2014 ... | reverse complement strand
TTTCAAAGCTTGGCGACACTGACTACCGGGCCGATACGATCGAGCTTCACGAGGAAACGCCGCTCTTCGTTCCGGTTTCAGTCCTGAATAACCTTCGTCGGTCGCTCGTCGAAAAGTTTGAGGAAGCGAGGCGCGGCGCCTTTACGCGCTGGGAGCGGGCTCCCGTGAAGGTGGTTCCCTTCCCCGTGAAGACGCTTGACTACCGGGCGAACGTCTATAACAGCCGCGCGAAGGCGTTCTATGAAGAGCGCGGCGCGACCGTCACCCAGATGGCGTTTGAAACCGGCGAAGTCCGGGGTGAAGCTGAACTCATGCACTGCCGTCACTGCATCCGATATACGCTCGGTATCTGTCCGAAGGAAGCGATCAAGCGGGGTGAAAAGATCCGCCCGACCCCGATCGTTCTCACCTCCGGCCCGATGAAATTCATCGCCCGCTTCCACTGCGGCCCGTGCGAAATGACACTCCACGGTGAACGGACCCGCGGGTGACATCCCGGTCTCCGGCGAAAGAGCCGGCAGCGCTTCATCCATCCTGCTGCCGGTTTCATTTAGGACTTCAGCCGTAAAGACTACCTCTTAGAGCATTTACCGTAAATGCGGTATTAACAAAATCCATTTGTAGCAGATAATGGCTTTTACCTGTTATTTAATTAAAAGAAGATTCAAATGGATTATGCGTTCAAAGGCGGAGTGCTCTTCGTCAACGCAAGCGCCATTCAGGCGCTCGCGCTCGCGGTGCTCACGTACTATTTCGGCGTCTGGGTGAAGAAGCACGTCAGCATTCTCGAGAAGTACTCGATTCCGAGCCCGGTGGTCGGCGGCATTCTGTTCTCCATCGTGCTTTCGATTCTCGACGGCATGAACATCATGAAGGTGCATTTTGATTCGTCGCTGCAGACGCTTCTGATGCTTGCCTTCTATACGACGATCGGCCTTATGGCGAGCCTGAAGCTGATCAAGAAGGGCGGCACACTCCTCGTCTCCTTCTTCATCGCGGTTTCTGTCCTCGTGGTGCTGCAGAACCTCGTCGGCATGACGATCGCTCAGGCGATGGGGCTTGATAAGCATTACGGCATTCTCGCCGGTTCCGTTTCCATGATGGGCGGTCTCGGCACGGCCGCGGCCTTCGGTCCGTTCTTTGAACACACCTACGGCGTCACGGGCGGCACGGCGGTCGGCATCACGGCTGCCACGTTCGGCATGGTCGCGGCGCTCGTCCTTGGCGGCCCGTTCGGCGAATGGGTGATTCACCGCTACAAGATTCAGACCCCGAAGCAGCCGCATGAGCCCGAGGAAAAGCTGATGCTGCCCTCTGACACCGAAGTGTCCATCACATCCGAGCAGCGCGCGAACACCCCCACGTTCACGGACGAACTGATGAAGGCCGGCTCCATCGTCGCGCTCTGCATGGCGCTCGGCACTGTGGTTTCGAGCTACCTCGGTCAGTACATCACGCTCCCCGCCTATATCGGCTCCATGATCGTGGCCGCTATCGTCCGCAACATCGGTGACTTCACCCACTCCTTCTCTGTTGAAGGCAAGGGACTCAACGCTGTCGCTGACATCAGCCTGATCCTCTTCGTCACGATGGCGATCAACTCGCTGAAGCTCTACGAACTCGTGAATCTCGCGATTCCGATGATCGTGATTCTCGCGGCCCAGACTGTGCTGATGCTTGCCTTTGCCTGGCTCGTCTTCATCAAGCTCTTCGGCAAGGAGTACGACAACGTGATGCTCGCTGTGGGCGGCATCGGTTTCGGCATGGGCGCTACGGTGAACGGCCTCGCGAACATGCAGGCGATCGGCGAAAAGTATGGTTCTTCGGCCCGCGCCTGGCTCATCGTGTCGATTGTCGGCGCCTTCCTGATTGACCTTGTGAACGCGCTCGTGATCACCTACATGGGTACGCTCTGAGTGTGATGTCTTCCGGGCGGCTGCGGCCTCCCGGAAACCACACTCCAAAAAAACGCTCTGGACCGGATAGATCCAGAGCGTTTTCATTTGTTTGAAAGACAGCGCGCGGCTTTACGCCTTAGGCGCCGTCTGATCGATGATATCGAGTGAGGCCTCAATCTGCAGGCCGTCAAACTTATTCGCGACATCCTTATTCGCGAGAATCATTTCGTACACCGCATCCATCGCGGACTGCGTGGATTCACGGATCGGGAATCCGGCCATCGTGCGGCCGATGAAGACCGAGGAGAAGATGTCGCCGGTTCCGGAGAAACTGAGCGGAATGAGCTTATAGGGAAGGATGAAATGGTGATCCGCCTTCGCGTCGTCCCCGCCGACAACGGAGCCTTCCCCTTCCACCTGCATGCTCGTCACCACGACAGACCTCGCGCCCTGATCGCGCAGCTTCGCGATCAGCGCCTTCGCGTCATCCATCGAAATCGGTTCCTTCGAATAAGGAATACCGGCGAGCAGGCAGGCTTCCGTGTAATTCGGAAGCAGGAAGTCCGAGACCGGGATCAGTTCCCGCAGGAAGCCGACCGTCTCCTCAGGAAGCCCCTGATAGAGCGAACCTTCATCGCCCATGATCGGGTCCGTGAAAATCAGAGCTCCGGCGGCGCGCTGCGCCTGGCAGAAGGCACGGACGAGCGAAGCCTGTTCAGCGGACGTCATGAAACCTGTCGACACCGCATCAAAGTGGAACCCCAGATGCTGCCAGATGCGGAGCGTATCCCGCATGTAGTCCGTCGTATCGAGGAAAGCGTATTCACCGTACGCGAAGTTATTCGACACCAGCGCGGTCGGAAGGTTATAGAGGTCGTAGCCCAGGTGCGTGAGCACCGGAAGCATGGCGGAAAGCGCCACTTTGCTGTAGCCCGCCACGTCTGTGATCAGAAGCACCTGCTTCCCTTTTCCGTTTTTCTGCATCAGTTCTTTCCTCTTTTTTCACTCTGCTCCGCGGCCGCTTTTCCGGCCGCCTTCGGACTTTTACCCCGACGGCTGTGTTTAGCCTCCCGCTGCGCGGCAGATTCTCTTTCCGTCGTTCGGATCAGCCTCTCGCGTTCGAGTTTCGCCTTTTCATCCATCATGCACTTACCGTAGGCGAACATCAGCGCCAGCACGCCGACACCCCCGATGGTGAGAGGGCTGTCTGACAGGTGAGCGGCAATCCAGGCCGCCGCGAGTCCCACAAAAGCACTGACGGCCGCCGGGGCGAATCGGATTTTCGGCATTTCGGTAAACCTTTACGCGTAAACAGCTGATCGGTCCATTCTATAGGGAGAGCGAAGAGCCTGTGCCGAACCGCGCGTAAGCGGATAAATCGTGGCGCTCTTCCCCCTCCCTCCCAATCTACCGGATATTAGCGGCAGATCTGTCAAAAACTCTTCAAAATTCAATCACTCAGAAAACGGCTCCCCGGAAAACTGAAAGGCCCGGCATCTCTGCCGGGCCATCCCCCATCCGGAAGCCGCCTCAGATGAAGCAGCACCAGAAACTCATCAGCGGATGATCAGAATCGGGCACTCCGCTTCGGCCGCGACACGGGTCGCGACGGAGCCAAGCACCGCGCTCTTGAAGTTCGTGAAGCCGTGAGACCCCATCACCACGAGGTCAAGCTTTTCCTTATTCGCGTAACGCGCGATCGCGTCACCCGGATTCCCAACGAGCCGCACGGCGCGGGGCTGGACCCCGATATCCTGCAGCGCGGGAATCGCGCGGGCCGTGGCGTATTCAAACTCCTGCTGCTCGTACTTCTCCGCGTCTTCCATCGAGACCGTCGGCGCGTCACAGTCGTTCGCCGCGGTCATCAGATCCGCGTAGAAGTCTTCCACCGCGCTCAGCACTTCAAAATCCGCCTTGTTGCCGAAAAGCTCACGGTTCTTGCCGATCCATTCAATGGCCTTCAGGCTGTATTCGGAACCATCGACCGCGATGCCGACGCGAAGCGCGTCCTGGGCGGGAGCGGGTTTCTCACGGACCAGCAGCACCGGGGTATCGCAGCCCGCAAGCACAGCGTTCGTGACAGACCCCATGAAGAGCTTCTTCACGTTGGTCTTACCCTGTGCCCCCATCACGACGAGGTCAGGCTTATAGGCGCCGATCTCTTTCACGATTTCTTCGGCAGGCGCGCCGACCACACATTTCTCTTCGACCTTGATGCCCTTGATGCCAAGCGGCGAGCGGACCATCACAAACGCCTTTTCGGCACCTGCCTTGATCCAGCTGTCATACACATCTGTGTTCCAGATCTCCGTCACCACACGGCCTCGGGGAGCCGCCACATAAAACGCCTCAACCGCGGGCTTCTTCCCGATCATCGACGTACGGGACGCAATAAATTCAGCCGCATAGCGGCTGTAGGAGCTGCCGTCAACAGGGAGCAGTATTCTCATATCCATCTCCTTCCATTCAGTTGGCCGGCGTGCTCATTCTGACTACAGGCACTACCGTCCTGATAATTGTCTTTTTTGCAACCTTTCCTTCACTCTCAAGTATACGCTTGTAAAAATAAGCTGTTAATAATTCGAGGTAAATGTTAGTTTTTATCCTATAAGGGGTAGATCGGCTCTTTAAGGCTTTGTCAGGCGATGCTGAGGAGATCTTCCCATCGCGTCGTGTAGCAGGGAGAGAGCATCCCGCGGCACATCTCCCAGCGGTCTGAGGCGATCGAACTCCCGGTCACGATCGCGGATTTTCCGAATCGTCCCGTCAGGTCGTCCAGCGTCCGCATAAGGCGGCGGCTCCGGTCGTCCTCTTCTTCCGTAAAAAGATCCGGCTGCGGCGAGATCCCGGGCTGTCAGCATGACGCCCGCCTTCTTGAAGGCGAAGCCGTCCCGCCACTTCGCGCGGACCACCCGGACCGCGGCGTCGGTGATTTTCAGCGTATCCGCGGTTGCCCGCGGGAACGCCGCCACACCGGCCGCGAAGTACTGGGGAACGTTCGGGTTGAAAATATTTGTCTGAAAAAAGACTTCAACCAGTGAAGCTGCCATTTTCTGGGAGCGCATCTTCCGGGCGGCCTCCGCGGCGTGCGTCGCGACACTCGCCTCGACCCGGTCCGCGACCGGTTCCGTAAAGGACCGCGACCGCATGATCTGCTGCTTCGGGGGCGGCGCGGCTTCAAGCGCAAGGCACGGGTGTCCGAGGAGCTCCTCATGCGTTCTCGCGAGCGTCACGCCGAACTGCTTCCGGACGAGTGAATTCGGAAGCCGCGTGAAGTCATAGGCAGTTCTGACCCCCATCCCGTTAAGCCTCGCCCCGATCCGGCGTCCGATTCCCCAGATTTCCTCCACCGGAACGAGCTTCATCGCGCGCTCCTGGCGCGAGGGCGTGAGGCTCTCCCAGTCGAGCACGCCGCCAAGCCCCTTATAGGTCTTCGCGAGATGATTCGCGAGTTTCGTAAGTGTCTTCGTACGGGCGGAACTGACGCAGGTCGGAATCCCGACCCCCCGCAGCACCCGGCTCCGGATCGCAGTGAGAAGCTCCGGGATCTCCTTCTCCACCCCGGTGAGGTCAATAAAACATTCATCAATCGAATACGGCTCAATCGCCGGCACGAGCCGCGACACCGTTTTCATCATGCGGGCGGAGAGATCGCCGTAGAGTTCATAGTTTGATGAAAACGCGACCACTTTCCCCGATCGGATCAGATCCCCGATCTTGAAAGCCGGCGTGCCGTTTTTGATGCCGAGCGCCTTTGCTTCGGCGCTCCGCGTGACCACGCAGCCATCATTATTCGAGAGCACCACGATCGGTGTCTTCAGCAGATCCGGCCGGAATACCCGCTCGCAGCTCGCGTAGAACGAGTTCGCGTCGACCAGCGCAAAACGAGGCTCCAGCATCTTCCGCCCCCTTCCTCACTCCTCTTTTCCCGCGCCGGTCTTTCAGCGGCGCGAGGCCGCGGAGAAGCTCTGGATCACATTCGTCACAACGCCGATGAAGGACCACTCATCGCACTCGCCCGGAATGATCGTCCGGTAGAGACCGCTGCTGTTCTCGGGGTGCAGCTCCATTTTCCCGTCCCGCTTCACAAGACGCTTCACGGTGAAATCCGTGTTGATCCGGGCGATCACAATGTCGCCGTCCCGGGGCTCAAGAAGGCGCGAGACAACGAGAAGACAGCCGGGCGTGATGCCGGCATCCACCATGGAGTCGCCGGTCACGTGAACGACAAACGTGTTCTCGGGGTTCGGTGCGAGAAGGTCATTGAAGTCGAGCGGCTCATGCGCGTAGTCATCTGCCGGGGACGGGAAACCGGCCTGGACGCTTGAAACCTCATACTCAATCTCGGCGTGGGAGAGCTCCGTCTTCATCACCATGGCGCCAGGCGGAAGCTCCGCCGCGCTTTCGACATCAAGCACGTGACGCATCCACATATTGCCGCCCGCTCTCCTGAAGGTCTCTTTCTGAAGCGGTGTCACTGAGACCTGAAGATGCTCCGTGAGCCCCTTCCCCTGACCTTTCTTCCGGCCGGTGCCGGGTCTTCTGCCGCCCCACCCGGAGCGCGGCTTCGCGCCGTCTGCTTTCTTTTCCGCCATTTTCGGAATCCTCTTACTGACGACCGTCCCCGCAGGTTTTTCGACTCCCGGACTGTCATCATGATTAATTCAGTATTTTTTTCAAGATAACTTTACCTCACTTCCCGCCCGGCGGAAAGCGGAGGAGGAGAAAAGCGTCAGAGCTGGCAGCGGGAGAGATGGGAGAAGTTCGAGGCGCGCATCCGGCACGGATGGCAAAAAAAACAGCCTGGGCAGGAAGGAGAGGAATCTGCCCAGGCAATAATGCAACAACCATTGGAGTTACGTTCCTATATTACGGATTTTCTTAAGAAAAAACGATAGATCGCTAGACCCAGCAGGGATCCTCCACCGGTAGTAGATCGTCTTAGGTCTCAGGTCCTAGAGGAAAAGCATTGAAGAACACGGCGGAACACCGCCGCTCCCCAGAGTTTATATTTTCAGGATTTCATATAAAAACAATTTTTTATTATTTTTCATCTGCTTAATATATTTGATACCAAATATACGCTATCCGAAAGTATCTAGGAAAATGTCTCACTTGTTTCACAAATAATATTTTTGAACCTAAAATGAATAAAGTCTATACATTCAGGATGTGACCGGTTTCATAGCCTGCCTGAATCAATTTTTACCAGGACAATAAAAATGTATAACTTTCTCCTTGCCTTTACGGTGTGCGGCGCTGCCGTGATCATCGGCGAGCTGGTGTCTTCCTGGACAAAAGCCTGGGTGCCCTCCGTCTTCGTGACGGCCTGCCTTTTCCTGCTCGGCTACTGGACGGTCCTCCCCCACGACCTCATCAAAGACTCCTACCTCATCCCGTTCGGCGGCACAATCTGCGTGATGGTGATGATTGTTCACCTCGGAACGATTATTTCCATGAAGCGGCTGCTGGAGCAGTGGAAGACCGTGGTGACGTGTCTTCTCGGACTCCTCGGCATGTGCCTTGCTGCCTTCTTTATCTGCCCGTTCTTCATGGACCGGACGCTCGTGATCGCCGGTCTCCCCCCGCTCACGGGCGGCATCGTGGCAGCCACCATGATGCAGAAAGCCGCTATGGAGGCCGGTCTCACGGTTGCCGCGCTTTTCGCGATTTCGATGTACTGCATTCAGGGTTTCGCGGGCTACCCGCTCACCGCTTTCGCGCTGAAGAAGGAAAGCCGCCGGCTTCTTGAAGGCTATCGGAACGGCACTCTGAAGGCGTCAGAAGCGGACCGCGAAGCGATGCAGAACGCGATTGAGCTCGCGGCGGGCGGCGACAACGTGAAGCGCCTTCCGCTTCAGGTGCCGGAGAAGTACAACAGCTCGATCGTAATTCTCACGAAGCTCGGCCTCGTCGCCTGGGTTGCCTCAGTGATCGGCAAGTACACCGGCGTGTCCGGCGCCATCTGGGCCCTGATCCTCGGTGTCATCTTCTGCACGCTCGGGTTCCTTGACCGCGATTCGCTCCACAAGGCGAACTCCTTCAACATCATGATGCTCGGCCTCATCTGCTTCGTTTTTGATGGGCTTAAGGACATGACCCCGGAGCTGCTTTTCGGCATGATCGGCCCGATGATCGGCTTCATTATCGTCGGTGTCGCCGGCATGACGCTCTTTGCCTTCGTCGCGTCGAAGATCCTGCACCGCAGCTTCTTCCTCTGCTTCGCGAACTGCCTCACCGCGCTCTACGGTTTCCCGTTCGATCAGATCATCACGGATAACACCTGCAAGACCGTCGCGAAGACCCGTGAAGAGTACGATTTCCTCATGGGGAAACTCTTCCCCTCGATGATCGTCGGCGGTTTCGTCACGGTGACGATCACCTCTGTCTTCATCGCGGGCATCTTCGTGAAGATGTTCTGATGAAGGCCGCAGCCCTCACTTGATTTTGCTTTGCTCGAGGCCCTCCCGTCAGACCGCGGAGGGCCTTATCACATTGGATTTCTCAGGTTCCGGCGTCACGCGCCGGGCCTCTGTGTCAGTCAGAAAGGAATTGAAAATGGATCTGAAAGCTTTGGCAGAAAAATTCAACCCGTACCAGATCGAGATGCGCCGCTATTTCCACGCGCACCCTGAGCCGAGCACAAAAGAAGTGGAGACCGCGAAGAAGATCCGCGAAGAACTGACCCGAGCCGGGATCGAATGGCGTCCCTGCGGCAAGAACCTGACGACCGGCACGCTGGCCACTATTCACGGCGGGAAGCCCGGCAAGACCTTCCTGCTCCGCGGTGATATCGACGGCCTCTCCGTGAAGGAAAAGACCGGACTCCCCTTCGCGAGCCAGAACGACGGCTTCATGCATGCCTGCGGGCACGACTGCCATATTTCGATGCTTCTCACCGCGGTAATGATCGCGAACAGCATCAGGGACGAAATCCCCGGCACGATCAAGTTCATCTTCCAGCCGGCTGAAGAAGTGGCACTCGGTGCTCTCGACATGATGGCGGACGGTGTTCTGGACGGCGTCGACGGAATGTTTGGCATGCATGTGTGGTCCGAACTCCCCGCGGGACAGGTGTCGCTTGAAGCGGGCGGCCGGATGGCGGCCACCGATCAGTTTGAAATCACGATCACCGGAAAGTCGGGCCACGCGGCACTCCCTCATAAGTGCGTTGACGCCACGCCCTGCATGGCTGCCACCATCATGGATCTGCAGACCGTCGTGAGCCGCCAGGTGAACCCGGTGAGCCCGCTCGTTCTCACGGTCGGCAAGGTCACGTCCGGCACCCGCTGGAACGTGATCTCGGGTTCGAAGGCACGGTGCGGTCGCTTGACTCCGAGTCCCGCGATATGGCGGAAGAGTCTGTCAAGCGGATCGCCGCGAACACCGCGGCTTCCTACCGCTGCACGGCCGAGGTGAAGTACGACCGCCTCTGCGACAACGTCTATAACGATCCGGAAATCACCGCGTTCGGACGCGAAGCCGCGAAGACAATCCTCGGGCCTGACGCTCTTCCCAATACGCCCCCCACAATGGGCGGCGAAGACTTCGGCTTCTACTGCAGCAAGGTGAAGGCCGCGTTCGCGCTCTTCGGTGTCGGAAACGCCGCCTGCAACGCCTGCTATCCGCAGCATTCGGACCACTACACGGTGGACGAGTCAACGCTCGTGAAGGGTGCCCTGCTCTCCGTTCAGACGGCGCTTAATTTCCTGAACGCCAATAAGTAAAGCGGTCATCCTGACCATCTGCCGCTCAGATTTCCTGACCTGAGTGACACAGAACCTCCTCCGGGGCCTCCGCCCCCTGAGGAGGTTTTTTATGAGGTATTGCCGGCCGCCGCCTCATCCGTCCGGTTCCCTCCCGGTTAATATGGATAGAACACAAAAATTCCGAGGGAGGGCATCGAGATGAACTTCAATTCGCTTCGCGACGCGTATCGCGAGGAAGTGATCAGGACGCGCCGCGCTTTCCACGCGGCCCCTGAGCTCAGCGGGCACGAGTGGAACACGGCTGAACGGATCCGCGCCATTCTCACCGGCGCCGGCATCCCCTGGGAACCCTGCGGCAAGGAGCTTCCGGGGACTCTTGTCACGATCGACGGGATCGGGGCCGGAAAGACCATTCTTCTCCGCGCGGATATCGACGCGCTCCCGATTGAGGAAAAGAATGATGTTCCCTATAAGAGCGGCACGAAGGGCGTCATGCATGCCTGCGGGCACGACTGTCACATCGCGATGCTGCTCGCCGCCGCGAAAATTCTCTATGAACACCGGACCGTATTCCCGGGCCGCGTGAAATGCATCTTCCAGCCGGCTGAGGAAAACTCCCGGGGCGCGCTCGACATGATCGCGGGCGGGGTGCTGGAAGGCGTCGACGCGGCGTTCGGGATTCACGTCGCCTCCTCGGTCCCCTCCGGAAAGGTCTCTCTTCGCAGCGGTCCCTCCACCGCCGCGACCGATTTCTTCAGAATCACGCTTCATGGCAGAAGCGGTCACGCCGCGCGGCCTAACGAATGCATCGATGTCGCGCCCGCGATCGCGGCCCTCATTCTTGAACTTCAGACCATCAGGAGCCGGGAAGCGAATCCGCTTTCCACTCTCGTTCTCACGATCGGCACCATTCATTCAGGCTCCCGCTGGAACGTGATTCCCGGCGAAGCCTCGATCGAAGGCACAGTCCGGAGCTACGACCCCGCGGTCCGGGATCTCGCGGAAACGTCCCTCAGGCGGATTTCAG
>ERZ838516.4544-NODE-4544-length-10635-cov-3.882703_pt1 | contig 10635 bp, 10 predicted proteins | sample MGYA00519910_ERZ838516 | MGnify/ENA primary metagenome ERZ838516 (study PRJEB31850, sample SAMEA3708837) | human gut metagenome | biome: human gut; feature: human-associated habitat; material: faeces | place: China | collected 2014 ... | reverse complement strand
TCAACGAGGAGGATGCACAGATGAAGATTCAAACAAGATATTTTGGGGAAGTAGAAATCGGCGATGAAAAGATCGTACATTTTGATAAGGGGCTGTTTGGTTTTGAAGAATACAAGGATTACACGATCCTTTACGATATCGATGGGGAGGAACCGCCGTTTTTCTCATGGTTGCAGTCAACAACGGAGCCGGGACTGGCATTTCCAATCGTAAATCCACAGCGGGTAGATGAACAGTACAATCCGATCGTTGAGGATGCATTATTAGAGCCTGTTGGCGAGATCAAGGAAGATGATCTGGTTGTATTTTTGTTGGCAACGGTACCGGCAGATGTGAAACGCACATCGGTAAACAAAAAGGCGCCATTGATCATTAATGCGGGAACGCGTAAGGGCGTGCAGATCGTTGCTGAAAATACAGATTATGAGGTGAAACACTTTATTTTGCAGTAATACATGGAGAGGAGACAAAATTATGCTGGCGTTAGCAAGAAAAGTAAATGAATCCATTATGATTGGAAATGATATAGAGATCACAGTGTTGGAGATTAAAGGCGATCAGATTAAACTGGGTGTGAAAGCTCCTAAATCCGTGCCGATCTATCGCAAAGAATTGTATGTACAGATTCAGGAAGAGAATAAACAGGCAGGAAGTGCCGTGGATGTAGAAGCACTGAAAGGATTGTTTCAGAAATAACATGCCGAACGGTTAATTTATTTTCGGAAAATCCGATATATTATATAGAAAGCGGGTACAGGATGTGCCAAGACGCTTAAGGGACTTGCAGAGTATAGCACACGGAGGTGTAAGAAAATGGATATGGATGTTATAAGTGGAGTAAACAGGACTACGGAAAGTGCATCGCCGGATGTAACCCGTGTAGATGCAGGTAAGGCGGTTGCCGTACAGAAGACAACGGCAGCACCAAGTAATGTTACAGGACAGACAACAGGGCAGACAAGTGGACAGGAGTCTGATGCAAAGCAGGGAATGCCATTTGATGGGAAGGATCCTGCTAAGAGTACAATAGATTCTGCGGTTTCCAGTGCAAATAATCGCATGGTGAGTACCCGATGCGAGTACTCGTATGATGAGGCAACCAAGCGAGTGTCGATCAAAGTGTTTGACAAAACAAGCGATAAGCTGATTCGCGAAGTGCCGCCGGAAGAGTCTTTGGAAATGCTTCAGAAGATGTGGGAGTTGGCTGGTTTGATCGTGGATGAAAAGCGCTAATGGTAAAAATCAGAATGTAAATAATTACATAGTGCGGTTATGTCGGCGATATATAGGCACTTAGAAAGGTGAGGATATTATGGCGATTAGAATGTCAGGTATGATTTCCGGTTTGGATACGGAATCGATTGTAAAGTCTTTGATGGAGACACAGCAAGCTAAGAAGACCAAGATAGAGTCTAAGAAGCAGAAATTAGAGTGGAAACAGGAGATTTGGTCCGGTCTGAATACGAAAATGTATAGCTTTTATAAAGATTATGCCGGTAAGCTTCGTTTTCAGTCTAATTATCAGACGAAGAAAGCAACATCTTCCGATTCAACGAAAGTGACAGTATCTGCAAATAGCAGTGCGACAAAAGGTACCTATCGCGTCAATGTGAAGAGTCTTGCAGCGGCACAGTATGTTACAAGTGCCAAGATTTCTTATTATGAGACTACTAATGATCAGGGTGAGAAGATTACAAACAAGGTTACTTCTTCCACAAAACTTTCTGATCTTGGCATGACGGCTGATGGCACGAAGCAGATTCAGATCAAGACGGCAGATCAGACAGTCAGCATGACGGTAAATGCAGATACTACGATCAGTGATTTTGTTGATAATTTGAAATCGGCAGGCTTAAATGCATCTTTTGATGAGGGACAGGGCAGATTCTTCATCGGTGCAAAGGATAGTGGTTTAGATCAAAAGTTTGAGATCAAGATGATGGCATTTACGCAGGAGCAGTTAAATGCGCAACAGACTGTGAACAATGCCGTAAAATATGATAGTTTGACAGCAGCACAGAAGAATAGTGTGCTGGACGTATTAGATAGTATACAAAATGACACATCTTCGGATAAGATTGATTCGGCAGTTGCGTCTCTGATGGAAGTATCGGATGCACAGGCAAAATCTGAGGTGACCGGATATTACCGTAACCAGATTGTTACAGAATTGGAAACAAAATATTTCAAAAAAGATGAAAATGGCAATAATGTGATAACGGACGATGCCAAACAGGCATTGATCAACGCCGGGAAGCTGGAAGAAAAAGATGATGCGTCACATACACAAGAAGAGCTAGTCACATTAGCAAAACAATATATACAGGAAAATGCGGATAGTCAGATTGCCGGAGACGATTATCAGAGTAAGATTACGGAAGCGTTGACCAATGGTCTCAGTAATGATGAGATTACGATCCAGTCAGAAGAAACCCGTAAACGGACGATCACTGATGCAGTAACTGACTATGCAGCAGCTATGGCAAAAGGGGCCGGGGTCGAGCCGGGATCCTCAGCAGAACTGCAGAAGATTGGTTTGGATACGATTGACGGTTCGGCAGTGCAGGAATCTGCTTCCGGTGTCGGCATGGTTGTTGTTGCAGCGGCAGATTCTGTAGTACAGGTAAATGGTGCAACATTGACGAGTTCCAAGACTTCTTTGAATGTAAATGGCTTATCCTTAGATCTTATGGATGTGACAGACGGAGAAGTGTCTATTACCGTTTCTGATGATACCGATGCGGTATACGATTCGATCAAAGAGTTTGTGACACAGTATAATTCGATTCTGAAAGAAATGAATACATTGTATAATGCGAAATCGGCGAGAAACTATGATGTGTTGACTGATGATCAGAAGGATGCGATGTCTGATGAAGAGGTAGAGAAATGGAATACAAAGATTAAGGATTCTTTGCTTCGTCGTGACAGCACTCTTGATGGACTTATTACAACGATGAGAAGTATTACCGGTAAATCGATCACTGCTTCGAACGGGAAGAAGTATTCTTTGGCAAATCTTGGTATTACTACAGGAACAGATTATAAAGAGTATGGTCAGCTTCATATTAAAGGAGATGAGGATGATTCGGTTTACTCTGATTCAACGAATACGCTGCAGGATCTTTTGAAAGAAGATCCGGACGTTGTGGCAGAAGTGATGGCAGGGCTTACCAACAACTTGTATGATGCATTAAATGAAAAGATGAAATCGACAACGATGAGCAGTGCTTTGACGTTCTATAACGATAAGGAAATGACAAAGCAGATGACTCAATATAAGAAAGATATTAAGAGTTGGGAAACAAAATTGCAGACGATGGAAGACCATTATTATAAACAGTTTTCAGCGATGGAAAAAGCATTGGCAAGCTTGAATTCACAGCAGTCATCCTTGTCAAGTTATCTTGGCAGCAACTAATACATGGAGGTAGATAAGAGGAATGGCAACATATAACAAGGCAGCAATGCAGTATCAGCGTAATGCGATTCAGACGGCATCACCGGCTAAGTTGACATTGATGTTGTATGATGGTGCGATCAAGTTCGCTAATATGGCGATTGAGGCAATCGATAAAGGCGATATTGAGAAAGCGAATAATAATATTATTAAAGTTCAAAATATTATTGTAGAGTTTCGTTCAACGCTTGATATGAAGTATCCGGTGGCGAAGGATTTTGAGGTCGTCTATGATTATATTTACCGTCGCTTGGTTGAGGCTAATGTCAAAAAAGACAAAGCAGTGTTAGAAGATGCGCTGCACCATATTAAGACAATGCGTGAGACGTGGAAAGAGGTAATGCGTATTAATAATGTGGTATGATCGATAGTGCAGAACAGATGTCAGAGGCATTGCTTTCTGAGCACAAGGTTATATAGAGTAACGGCATAGTGAAGTAGGAGAGTATTGATGGAGACGGCAACAGTATATTTATCCGCGTTGCAGGAATCGCTGCAAAAGAAACAACGGATCATGGAAGAACTGTTTACATTGACGCAACAACAAAGCGAAGTTTTGCAACAGGAAAACATGGACATAGATGTTTTTGAACAATTAATGGCACAGAAAGAAAAAGCGCTGGGAGAAATCAATATTCTGGATAAAGGGTTTGATAGTGTATATCACAAAGTCAGCCCATATCTTGAGCAAGATAAGCAGAGTTATCGCAGTGCAATCTTGGAAATGCAGAATTTGATCCGTGTCATTACTGATTGCGGTGTTAAGATCGAGGGGTTGGAACGCAGAAATCGGGAAGTGTTTCAACGGTATCTGTTGAAACAGCGCCAAGAGATTGGTAATTCCAGAGCGAGCAGCCGAACGGCAGTATCGTATTATCAGAATATGCCAAACCAACATCATGCTTGGCAGTCATATTTTTTGGATAAAAAGAAATAATAAGAAGACAACCTTTATGGTAAATAGAGGTTGTCTTTTTGTATTAACGCAACCTTTCAGCTCTAAATCGTACTCTCAGCTCTTATAATAAAGAGAGATTACAGAAGCAAACTAACCATCATGAAAATAATGACCGATAATGAACGAGCATGAGTGAAATAGAATGAATAATGGTTCGAATTATTTTGCCAATATGGCAAAACCGGCATAAAACACACGAAATATCTAGAAGGATGAAAAAAATAAGAGTAGTATTGTGCAATCTGCACAAAAAACAGTATGAAGATTTGTGATTGATTATGATTGATTATGAAAGAGTATGCGGTTATAATAAAATTATCATAAAGCAAATGATCGATCAGGCAAAGAAGAAAATAAATAGCTGAAGACAGCGGAAAGGAAGTTGTATGGTATATACAGTAACATTTAATCCATCAGTGGATTACATTGTGTCGGTGAACGATTTTGAACTGGGAATGACCAATCGCACTGCATCCGAACTGATGTTGCCGGGTGGCAAAGGAATTAATGTTTCTATTGTCCTTGGAAATCTCGGGATTGCGAACATAGCACTGGGATTCATGGCCGGTTTTACAGGAGACGAGATTGTGCGAATGTTGGAACAGGCAGGAGTTCAGTCGGATTTCATCAAACTTGAGCATGGTATATCACGTATCAATCTGAAATTAAAGAACATTGATGGAACAGAGATCAATGGACAAGGACCGGATATCGGACAACAGCAGATTGATCAGCTGATGGGTAAACTTGATCAGCTCAATACAGATGATGTGCTTGTTTTGGCAGGAAGTATTCCAAGCTCGATGCCGGATGATATTTATCAGCAGATCTTGAAACGTTTGTCTGATAAAAATATGACAATCGCAGTTGATGCCACTAAAGATTTGCTGCTAAATGTATTAGAATATCATCCGTTTTTGATCAAACCGAATCATCATGAATTGGGTGAGATCTTTGGGGTAACATTGTCAGAGTGGAGTGATGTTATTCCATATGCAAAGAAGCTACAGGAACGTGGAGCTAAAAATGTATTAGTTTCTATGGGTGGTAAAGGGGCAGTTCTTATTGCAGAGAATGGGAAGATCATTGCAGGAGAATCCTCTAAGGGCGTAGTCAAAAACACAGTAGGAGCGGGAGATTCCATGGTTGCAGGCTTTATGGCCGGCTGGATGCAGAAGAGAGATTACGAACATGCATTCCGTATGGGCCTTGCCAGTGGAGGTGCCAGTGCTTGCTCTGAAAATTTGGCAACAAGACAGGAAATTGAAACGGAATATGAAAAAACCGCAGTGCATTATTTATAATGTATGGGAAGGAAAGGTGATCATATGAGAATTACAGATTTATTAGACAAAAACAGCATTTGTCTGGATGCTTCGCCAGCGGACAAGACAGAGGCATTGAATCAGATCGTGTCACTTATGGGCAAAAGTGGTAAGATCAATGATATTGAAGCTTACCGCAAGCAGGTTTTTCTTCGTGAAGAGGAGAGCACGACCGGAATTGGTGAGGGCATTGCGATTCCACATGGTAAATGCGATGCAGTTACAAAGCCGGGACTTGCAGCAATGGTAGTCAAGGATGGTGTTGATTTTGATTCTTTGGACGGCGAACCGGTAACGTTACTATTTTTGATCGCAGCACCAAACACAGAGGACAATGTCCATTTGGATGTACTTAGCAAATTATCAGTGCTTATGATGGATGAGGATTTTTCAGAATCACTCCGCAATGCTAAGACAGTCGATGAGTTTTTGAACATTATCGACAAGGCAGACGATGAGAAACCGGACATTGATGAAAGGTTAGAGACAGCTCAGGCAGCAAAGGTGTTGGCCGTTACTTCCTGTCCGACAGGAATTGCACATACGTATATGGCGGCTGAAGGCTTGGAGAAAGCAGCAAAAGCAGCAGGGATTGCCATTAAGATCGAGACACGCGGATCTGGTGGTGCTAAGAATGTGTTGACACAGCAGGAAATTGACGATGCGGACTGTATTATTGTAGCAGCAGATGCACAGGTGCCAATGGAGCGTTTTGATGGTAAGCGTGTGATAGAATGTCAGGTTTCAGATGGAATTAACAAGGCAGATCAGTTGATCGAGAGAGCAACGTCTGGAGATGCTCCGCTATATCATGCAGCAAATGCTCCGGCCCGCAGCGAGAACGCAAAATCCGGTGGCAGTATTGGACATCAGATCTATACACAACTTATGAATGGTGTATCACATATGCTTCCATTTGTCGTTGGAGGCGGTATTCTTATAGCATTAGCATTTCTGATCGATGGTTTGTCAGTCGATATGAATTCCTTATCTGTTGCGGATCGTGGAAATTTTGGTACGATCACACCGGTTGCTGCAACATTAAAGGGAATTGGTGATATTGCCTTTGGCTTGATGCTTCCGGTATTAGCAGGATTTATCGCCATGGCGATCGGAGACAGACCGGCATTAGCACTGGGATTCGTCGGTGGAATGATGGCACACAATGGAACCAGCGGATTTTTGGGAGCGTTAGCCGCAGGATTTTTGGCAGGTTACGTGATCAAGGCGCTGCGCATAGTATGCGAAAAAATGCCGGAAGCATTGGAAAAACTTGCACCGGTATTGATCTATCCGGTTGTTGGTATTTTGGTGACTGGATTAGCAATGAACTTCGTTGTTGAGCCGGTCATGGGTACGATCAATACAGCATTAAATAGTGGTTTGAAAGGAATGGGAGATTCCAGCCGTATCCTGCTTGGCCTGGTACTTGGTGGAATGATGGCGATCGACATGGGTGGTCCATTCAACAAGGCAGCCTATGTTTTCGGTACTGCGGCAATCGCAGCAGGTAACTACGATATTATGGCAGCCGTAATGATCGGTGGTATGACACCGCCTTGTGCAATTGCGTTAGCAACGTTACTCTTCAAGGATAAATTTACGAAAGAGGAAAGAGAAGCAGGACCTACAAACTTTATTATGGGACTGGCTTTTATTACAGAAGGTGCCATTCCATTTGCCGCATCGGATCCACTTCGTGTACTTCCTTCCTGCATCATCGGAAGTGCTGTGGCAGGCGGAATCAGTATGGCGTTCAAGTGTACGCTGATGGCACCACATGGTGGAATCTTCGTATTCCCGGTAGTGGGACATGCTTGGATGTACCTCGTAGCTTTGGTGATCGGAACAGTGATTTCTGCATTGCTCTTGGGAATCTTAAAGAAGAAAGTGGCTTGAGCGATATAAAGTATAAGAACTTGAAACACGATATATTTAATAATAAGTATCTCATGAAGAAATGGCGGATATGCGTCTTAGCACACTTGGCGCATATTCGTCCTAACAGTAACAGTGTGCAGAATGGAGGATTATCATGAAGGAATTTAAGTATACGATCACAGACCCGGAAGGAATTCACGCACGTCCGGCAGGAGAACTCGTTAAAGTTTGCAAAGAATTTGCATGTAAGATCACATTGACGAAGGATGGAAAAACGGCAGACTGTAAAAAGATCTTTGGCTTGATGGGTCTTGCTGTCAAGAAGGAACAGGAAGTTGTTGTTACATTTGATGGAGAAGATGAAGATGCAGCATATACCAAGGTAAGTGCATTCTTGGAAGAAAATATGTAGTCATCGTTCAGTTGCGAGAGGAGGGTGCGTTGTGGAACAATATCAAGGCAAAAGTGTATTTGGCGGCGTTGCAATTGGACGGATTCACATTTTTAGTAAAGGACAACAGCAGGTAAAACGTATCAAAGTACAGGATACAGAGGCAGAAAAAAAGCGTTATCGCGAGGCGGTTCAGACAGCAATTGCGGAATTGCAGGGATTGTATGATAAGGCACTTAAAGAAGTTGGAGAAGCCAATGCAGCAATTTTTGAGATGCATCAGATGATGCTGGAAGACGAAGATTTTACAGAATCGGTTGAAAATATTATTGATAGTCAGTCTGTAAATGCAGAGTATGCCGTAGCATCAACCGGTGATAACTTTGCCCAGATGTTTGCATCTATGGATGATGAATACATGCGTGGAAGGGCAGCAGATGTTAAAGATATTTCCGAACGTCTGGTTTCTGTTTTGAATGGTGCGAGCAGACAGCAGATGGATGCAGACGAACCGGTGATTGTAATGGCAGTCGATCTGGCACCTTCTGAGACGGTACAGATGGACAAAGACAAGGTGCTCTCCTTTGTAACAACGCAGGGATCCGTCAATTCGCATACAGCGATTTTGGCTAGAACGATGAGCATTCCGGCACTGATCGGTGTGGATATGCCGTTAGATGCAGAATTGGAGGGCAAATTTGCCATTGTTGATGGTGATAACGGAACGGTTTATATTGATCCAAGTGAAGACGTGCTTGCACAGATGCAGGAAAAGAAGGAGCAGGCAGAGGAAAAGAAGCAGCTTTTACAGCAGCTTAAAGGCAAAGAAACCATTACAAAGGATGGCAAAAAGATCAAATTGTATGCTAACATTGGCAACAGCAAGGATCTTGCGATGGTATTGCAAAATGATGCCGAGGGAATTGGCTTATTCCGCAGTGAGTTTTTATACTTGGAAAAAGAAGATTATCCGACGGAAAACGAACAGTTTATGGTATACAAGATGGTTGCTGAGACAATGGCTGGTAAGCAGGTAATTATCCGTACATTAGATATTGGTGCGGACAAGCAGTGTGATTATTTTAACATGGATCCGGAAGACAATCCGGCGCTTGGTTATCGTGCGATCCGTATCTGTCTGACCAGACCGGAAGTGTTCAAAACACAACTTCGTGCCTTGTATCGCGCCAGCGCATTTGGTAATATATCTATAATGTATCCAATGATCACCAGTGTGTGGGAAGTAAAGCAGATCAAAAAGATTGTGGAAGAGGTTAAAGAGGAACTTCGAGCACAGAATATTGAATTTGGCGAGGTTGCGCAAGGCATTATGATTGAAACGCCGGCAGCTGTTATGATCAGTAGAGAACTTGCGAAAGAAGTCGATTTCTTCAGTATCGGAACCAATGATCTGACCCAGTATACACTTGCGATTGACCGACAAAATCCGAAGCTGGATGATTTTTATGATGCACATCATCCTGCAGTTTTGAAAATGATCCATATGGTTGCTCAGAATGCACATGCTGAGGGCATTTGGGCCGGTATCTGTGGTGAGCTTGGTGCAGATTTAGAATTGACAGAACAATTTTTGCAAATGGGAATCGATGAGTTGTCGGTATCTCCGGGAAGAATTTTGCCAATTCGCAAGATAGTCCGCGAGAGTGAATGTGGATGTGAGTAAACCAGGAGGCAGCGATAATGCTTACAGAAGAAAGATACAATATCATATTAGAACTTTTACGTGAAAAACGCAGTGTGACGGTAGCTGAGATCAAAGACAGACTTGGAATATCAGAGTCAACGATTCGGCGTGATCTGAATGCATTGGCACAAGAAGGAAAATTAACCAAAGTATTTGGTGGTGCGGTTGCGCCGGATAATGTTTCCAACGGAATAGAGTTGTCCGTTCCCCAGAAATTGCAGGTCAATGAGCGGGAAAAAAGGCTCATCGCCGGTTACGCAGCAGCGATGATAAAGCCACATGACTTTGTGTATTTGGATGCAGGAACGACAACCGGATATATGTTGGAGTATCCGCTGGAGACCAGTGCAACCTTTGTTACCAATGCAGTAAGTCATGCCAGAAAGCTGGCAGTAGCCGGATATCGTGTGCTGTTGGTTGGCGGAGAACTTCGTGGTACAACGGAAGCGGTTGTTGGTGCACAGGCGGTGTTATCACTTCAGGAGTATCATTTCACTGTTGGATTTTTTGGAACGAACGGATTGAGCAGAAGACAGGGTTATACAACGCCGGATGGCAGCGAAGCGCTAGTTAAAAAGACCGCGCTTCGTCAATGTGCGAAGGCTTATGTCTTAGCAGATCGTGCAAAATTTGATGAAGTCAGTTCTGTGACATTTGCTGCCTATAGTGATGCACAGATCATTACGGATTCCATACCGGATCATTACAAAAAATATGGTAATATAATACAGGTTTAGGGGACGCCCTAAACCTGTATTTATCTTCTGAACATTGTAAATATGATGTATAAAAAGTATATTGTCAGCATAATTGATACAGATAATATAACGAAAAACAACATCATCTCCAAATATTGTATGATTACAGAAAGTAGAAATTAAGAAATTTCCTCTGTTTTCTTCTTTCTGTATTCAT
>ERZ838516.4539-NODE-4539-length-10643-cov-41.304873_pt1 | contig 10643 bp, 9 predicted proteins | sample MGYA00519910_ERZ838516 | MGnify/ENA primary metagenome ERZ838516 (study PRJEB31850, sample SAMEA3708837) | human gut metagenome | biome: human gut; feature: human-associated habitat; material: faeces | place: China | collected 2014 ... | reverse complement strand
TTTCTCAAGGATATACAATAGGTTTAGGTGAGCAATTGATGAAAGTTGTACATGGCTTGTAGGAAAGAATCTATATGAATAATCGTTAATTCTTGTCCTTAATGCGTTTTTTCGGAAAAGAATGATTACGTTTGCAGCAAATTATGGCTAAATATATTTTTTGCATATTAGCATGCGCATTTCTAGTATTGGGATTTAGTAATGTTTCCGATAAAGAATTGCAGGGATTTCAGAAAGAAACAGGAATCTCGGCTAATGATATGCAATATAAAGCAGAGTCATGTTGCTGCATTTCTTCTGCCGGCTTTGACAAGTCGGGCAAAGATTCTCGTTCACAGTTTGTTGACGAAACATCCAATTGTAAAGTTAGTGACTGCATTTTTGACAATATCTCTTTTCCGAGAAGTATTGTTCCTTTCAAGAACCTGAAGTTCAATACCAATACTGTGATTATACAGATATTGAGCTCTCTGAATGTTCTGCTTCCGGAGAATCGTTTGGGTCATACCGACCTTGATGTTAATTACACTAAATATTCGTGTAAGTATTACGTTTACACATTGGCGCATATTCTTATTTAGACTCTACTCTTGTCTTTGGGTAGGGTGAGGTGTGCCTGTTATTCTGATCCCCTCTGCCACTTTTTCCTTTATTTTATTTATTATCTATTTTATTCATGTCAACATGGAAAACAAAGAATGTATTTCCTGTGACTTGGAACAAAAGACGGGTATTAATGTGTCTTATTGCTACCAGTGTGGTAAGTGTACGGCCGGATGTGTGCTGTCAGAGGAGATGGATTATGCTCCCAGCTATATTCTCCGGTTGTTGCAGACAAAAAATGCTCAAAATGACCGTCGTGTGTTAAGTTCCAATGCCATCTGGATTTGCTTGAATTGCGAAAACTGTATTGCGAGGTGCCCTAAAGAGATCAACATTCCCAAAGTGATGGACTATCTGCGTGAGAGATCCCGTAAAGAAAGATGCATCCATAAAGAATCACGTCCTGTCGTAGCTTTTCACTCCGCTTTTCTCGAATCAGTGAAAAGAACGGGAAGGCTCTACGAAGTCGGATTAGTTGCAGGGTTTAAAGCCCGTACCTTACGTTTGACACAGGATTTGAATGTGGCCCCTGTAATGTTCGTCAAAGGGAAGCTCAACCTTTTTCCGGAACGGGTAAAAGATGAGAATAAGATCAAAAAGATATTTGCACAAACCATTGAAAAGACTCAAAAGTAGCTATGAAAATCGGTTTCTATCCGGGATGTTCGCTAAACGGAACTTCTCGTGAATACAATGAATCAGTCAAAGCACTGGCACAGGTGATGGGACTCGAACTGATCGAGTTGAAAGACTGGAATTGTTGCGGCGCAACGGCAGCTCACTCCATGAGTAAACAACTGTCTCTGGCCTTACCTACCCGTGTGTTGGCTTTGGCAGAACAACAGGGATTTCAAGAAATCGTTGTCCCCTGCGCTTCCTGTTACAATCGTTTGAGTGTTGCTCAATACGAATTATTGAACAATGAAGTATTGAAGGATGAAATACTGACTACAGTTGGAATGCGCTACCTCGGTAATGTGAAAATATTGAATGTCATCCAGATGATAGAGAAATATATGTTGGATGCATTAAAAGAGAAGATAGTACGTCCTTTTGCTCATCAAGTGGCTTGTTACTATGGCTGCTTGCTGGTGCGTCCCCATAAAATATTAAACTTCGACCGTCTGGAAGATCCGCAAAGCATGGACAAAATCATGTCTCTGATTGGTGCCACTCCTATTGACTGGGCTTTCAAAACGGAGTGTTGCGGTGCGGGCTTGTCCGTTTCTCGCACAGACCTTGTAGGACGTCTCTCGGGAAATATTCTGAAAGATGCTGACGACCGGGGAGCGGAAGCTGTGATTGTGGCTTGTCCGATGTGTCATTCTAATTTGGATATGCGTCGCCCTGCTATTAACCACTATCTGGCAAAAACTGTTACCATACCGGTTCTTTATATCACACAGGCTATCGGACTGGCTGTCGGACTGACTCCCAAGGAATTGGGACTGGGACGTCATTTTGTAGCTGTAAATTTGAAGGAGGCGGAAGTATGTCTAAAATAGGAGTTTTTATCTGCCATTGCGGTGAAAATATCAGTGCAACTGTCGACTGCGAAAAAGTGGCCGAGGCGGCAAAAGAAATGGAAGGCGTTGCCTATGCCATTGATTATAAATATATGTGTTCCGATCCGGGACAGACATTGATTAAGAACGCCATTAAAGAATATGGATTGGATGGCGTTGTCGTTGCTGCCTGTTCTCCGCGAATGCATGAACCTACCTTTCGGAGAGCATGTGCGGAAGCCGGATTGAATCCTTATCTGTGCGAGATAGCTAATATTCGTGAGCATTGCTCTTGGGTACATGAGAAAGGGGAGGCAACTACCCGTAAGGCTGTTGATATTGTCAAAAGTCTGGTTGAAAAGGTAAAGCGGAATCATCCTTTGGTTCCCATTCAGGTTCCTATCACCAAAAAAGCACTGGTGATTGGAGGAGGAATTGCCGGAATTCAGGCAAGTCTGGACATCGCCAATTGCGGACATCAGGTCATTATGGTAGAGAAAGAACCGTCCATCGGCGGACACATGTCACAGCTTTCGGAAACTTTTCCTACATTAGACTGTTCGCAGTGTATTCTTACTCCCCGAATGGTGGAAGTAGCGCAGCATCCGAATATCACTCTTTATACGTATGCCGAACTGGAGCATGTGGAAGGCTTTATCGGTAATTTTAAAGCCAGTATACGCCTGAAAGCGAAGAGCATTGATGAGAAATTATGTACCGGTTGCGGACTTTGTACGACTAAATGTCCCAACAAAAAGATACCGAGCGAATTTAATGCCGGTTTGGGAATGCGTACAGCTATTTATGTTCCTTTTCCGCAAGCAGTGCCCAATAAACCGGTGATTGATAAAGAACATTGTACCCATTATCGCAATGGTAAATGCGGAGTCTGTGAAAAGCTATGTCCTACGGGGGCTATCCGTTTCGGACAAGAGGACCGTATTATCACCGAAGAAGTCGGAGCGATTGTAGTAACTACAGGATTCAATGTGTTGAATACAGACTTTTTCCCCGAATATGGATATGGAAAATACAAAGATGTCATTACCGGATTGCAGTTTGAGCGTCTGGCATCGGCTTCCGGTCCTACATTCGGAGAGATTCGCCGTCCGTCTGACGGACAGATTCCTCAAAAGATTGTATTTGTAGCCTGTGCCGGTTCCCGTGATCCGGCCAAAGGAATTCCTTATTGCTCTAAGATATGCTGTATGTACACAGCCAAACATGCGATGCTTTATCAGCACAAGGTACATGGTGGCGAATCGTACGTGTTCTATATGGATATTCGTGCCGGAGGAAAGAATTATGAAGAATTTGTGCGCCGTGCCATTGAAGAGGATGGAGTGAATTACGTCCGTGGTCGCGTCGCCCGTATATATGAGAAGAACGGTAAATTGATTGTTAAAGGAGTAGACACCCTGTTGGGAGCATCACCTGTCGAGATAGAAGCTGACATGGTAGTGCTTGCTACAGCGGGAGTTGCCAACAAGGGAGCGGAAGAACTGGCGCAGAAGATGCACATTTCTTATGACCCTTATCAGTTCTTTGCCGAATTTCACCCCAAACTGAAACCGGTGGAAACGAATACAGCCGGAATCTATCTGGCAGGAGCCTGTCAGGCGCCGAAAGATATTCCCGAAACAGTGGGAATGGCTTCGGGAGCCGCTGTGAAAGTAGCAGGATTGTTTTCACAGGCAAATCTGGTTCGCGAGCCATTGATAGCCGTTGTCAATCGTACTGCTCCTCCGTTATTCAGTACTTGCGTAGGATGTTTCATGTGTCAGACAGCTTGTCCTTATCAGGCCATCGAACGTGAAGAAATAAAAGACAGGAATGGAAATGTAATAAAGACCGTAGCTAAAGTAAATCCCGGACTTTGTCAGGGTTGTGGTACTTGTGTTGCTTTCTGCCGTTCCAAATCTATTGATATACAAGGATATTCCAATGAACAGGTCTATGCCGAAGTGATGGCATTGCTGAACCATTAAAAAGAGAGTAAGCTATGAACGAAAATAAGATCGAGAATAATCAGGAATTTGAACCGCGCATTGTAGCTTTTGTCTGTAATTGGTGCACGTATGCCGGGGCAGACCTGACAGGTACGAGTAGGTTGAAGTATGCGACTAATGTAGAAATTGTCCGCTTCCCCTGTACGGGAAGAATTGACTTTATGTTACTGTTGAAAGCCTTTGCCGGAGGTGCTGATGGAATTATCGTTTCGGGTTGTCATCCGAATGACTGTCATTATACATCCGGAAACTTCCATGCACGTCGTCGTTGGATTGTATTCCGCGGACTGCTCGACTTCCTGGGAATTGATGTACGTCGTATCCGTTATTCATGGGTGTCGGCGGCAGAGGGGGCCAAGTGGGCTGATCTGGTGAATGAGACAGTTGCCGGAATCCGTGAACTGGGACCTTATCTGGAGTATCAGAAAGCTTCGGACTATTTGGAAAAGGAGGCTATCTATGAGTAAACTGACAGAAAAAGCAGTTGCTTTGTTACAAAAAGGAGAAGTGAATCTTGTGATAGGCTATGAAGAAGGAAATCACGGAACACGTCCTCTCTTTTGCCGGCAGGCTGAAAATGCCGACAGACTGATACTGGACGACCGTTGCACGAATAATATCGCAGTTTATCTGACAAAACGGGAATTGACAGGAACAGGCAAAGTGGCTATAACAGCTACAGTACCGGCATTACGGACGATTGTTCAATTGGCATTCGAAAACCAGTTGAAAGAAGATAATCTTCTGGTATTGACCGTTGATGGACATGGAGAAGTTATCCAGTTTAAAGGATTCGATGGAATAAAAACATATCTGGCAGACTTTCCCTTGACTATTAGTGAGGAGAATCTTCAACTGATTGATCGTCTGAAAAAGATGAGTCGTGAAGAGCGGTGGAAATATTGGATGGAGGAAATGTCGAAATGCATCAAATGCTATGCTTGCCGGGCTGCCTGTCCATTGTGTTATTGCAGCCGGTGTATTGTGGAGGTCAATTGTCCGCAGTGGGTACAACCCTGGTCTGCTCCGCTGACAAATATGGAGTGGCAGATTAACCGCGTGATGCACATGGCAGGACGCTGTATCGGTTGTGGCGCTTGTAAACAAGCCTGTCCGGTGGGTATTCCTCTTCATTTGATGACACAAAGTATGATGGGAGACATTCAGGGCGAGTTCGGGGTTGCTCCCGGTGCTATCAATCCTGCGGGAAATGTACTTTCTACCTTCAAGGCAGAAGATAAAGAGAACTTTATACATTAAAAGAAAGTAATGGAAAATCTACATATCAGTAAAAGCAGTCTGCAAGAATGGTTTCACCAGATGGTGAAAAAGGAAATGCATATTTTTGCTCCTGTGCATTCAGGAGATAAAGTAGACTTCAAAAGAGTGACTTCTTACGATGAGGTAGCGACGGACTATGTGCAGACTACCCAGTCGGCTAAACGCTTTGCGTTCCCGAAAACAGAAGTTCTGTTCTCTTATCAGAAAGACGGGAAAGAAGCTACTTTGCAGGAAGCGGATATTCATGCCATTCCCGAAACGATTCTCTGGAAAATCCGTCCTTGTGATGCAGCAGGGTTTGCCCCCCTTTCCGGCATTTTTAATTGGGATTATAAAGATAAACTATACAATGCCCGACGGGAGAAAATGACATTAATCAGCTTCAGTTGTGCACAATGCGATGAATCATGTTTCTGTACTTCCGTTCACGGGGGGCCCGGTAATACTGCCGGCAGTGATATTCAGATTACGGAGTTGCCGGATCAGAGTGCATTGGTGGAAGTCTTGACAGCAAAAGGCAAAGCATTGATTAAATTCTTTGTGAAAGAATATACACCTGCCGAAGAAATTGATAAGGAACAATATCTGGCATCCGTTCCCACCCGTTTCAATGTTGATGATGTACGTGAGAAGTTGGCGGGAGCATTCGACAGTCCTGTTTGGAAACAACAGTCCGAACGCTGTTTGGGATGTGGCGCATGCGCTTATGTTTGTCCAACCTGTGCCTGTTTTGATATTCAGGAAGATGCCAAAGGTTCGTCCGGTCATCGTGTCCGTTGTTGGGATTCTTGCGGCTTTTCGCTGTTTACCCTCCATACGTCCGGACATAATCCGCGCCCGACACAAAGCACCCGTTGGCGTCAGCGCATTTTGCATAAGTTCTCCTATATGCCTGAACGGATACAGGAAACCGGTTGTACCGGATGCGGGCGTTGTTCGCGTGCCTGCCCGGTAGATATGAATATACTTGAACACTTAATATCGATATCAAGCCATGAATGAGCAGTCGAATATATATCTTCCGCACCTGATGGTGATTGAGAAGATAACCCATGAAGCTCCGGGAGTCAAGACGTTCCGGTTAAAATTTAAAGACGAGAAGGAAGGAGAAGCTTTTCACTTCAAAGCCGGACAGTTCGGTGAATACTCTGCGTTTGGTGAAGGGGAGTCAACTTTCTGTATTGCTTCGTCGCCTACTCGTAAAGGATATATCGAGTGTACATTCCGTCAGGCAGGACGGGTGACTACCGGACTTGCCAAACTGGAAGAAGGAGCTACCGTTGGTTTTCGAGGACCTTTCGGAAACACATTTCCGTTGGACGAGTGGAAAGGAAAGAATCTGTTGTTCGTTGCAGGTGGTATAGCACTTCCGCCGATGCGTTGCGTCATCTGGAATGCATTGGACAGGCGGGAAGATTTTAAAGATATAACGATTGTTTACGGAGCCAAGTCTGTTAACGACTTGGTATATAAAGAAGAACTGAAAGAATGGGAAAACCGTCCGGATGTCAATCTGATAACTACGGTTGATCCTGGGGGCGAGACTCCCGACTGGACAGGAAAGGTCGGTTTTGTACCTTCAGTGCTTGAGGCTGCTGCACCTGCCAGTGCAGATTCCGTGGCAATAGTTTGCGGACCTCCGGTGATGATAAAGTTCACTTTTCCTGTATTGGAGAAGTTAGGCTTTGCCGATGAGAATATTTATACCACCTTGGAGAACCGGATGAAATGTGGTGTTGGAAAATGTGGACGGTGTAATGTCGGGAAGTTGTATGTCTGCAAAGACGGTCCTGTATTTACCAAAGCCCAGTTGAATGATATACCTCCTGAATACTAATGATAAGGTATTTAAGGACTAAAATATTGTGTTTTCCGTTGTGAAACGGGAGTTACGTCGTATAAAAGCAAGGATATATACCGAAGTGATTTCAGGCAAATAATATCCGCCGATTGTTTTTATATGGTGATGAGGAATGCCCAGTGGGATTAACTTTCATGTGTGTCTAAATTTTATAATGGTTTCACCATTGGGCGCCTCTTCTTTATTTTGAATATGATTGTACAACCTAATTTTTATATTACTATGATTCATTTATTACTGTCTACTCTTGCGATGATGGGGCTTACTTTCCTCATCGGTTTTTTTGTCGCTGCGGTCATTAAGTTGATTGCTTATGCGGCTGATTCATTTGACTTTTATAGTTCCCACCGTTTGGAACTACTCCGGTTACGACGCTGGCGGCAGCATCGGCAGAAGGTGGAAAGATTAGTCCGGCAGATACCTATTGCAGATGAAGATGCTTTAGGTGATTCTCGTGAAGACTACAGTAGGGGGATTGACAGAAACTTTACTGGCTACTCCGGCTATTATCATGGAGTGAGTCCGGGAGCTTCAGAAAATAATCTGGTGAATTATTATTATTCGCAGGATACCCGTGAATTCTTTCTGCGGGAAGAAGAGCAGGCGCATGTCAATAAGAAGAACTCAAAGAAACTTACTAACAACAAACAATAAAAGGAAACTAATTTATGGAAAATATAGATTTTGCTACCTTATTTCAAGGTATTGGTACAATGATGGCAAGCGGATGGGTACTTGCTTCTGCAAGAGTTTTTCTGGCACTGCTCGGTCTGTTACTAATCTATTTAGGTTGGAAAGGTATCCTCGAACCTATGGTGATGATCCCTATGGGACTGGGAATGGTAGCTATCAACTGCGGAACACTGATTATGCCCGACGGCACACTGGGTAACCTCTTTCTTGATCCAATGCTTTCAGATACGGATCAATTAATGAATACCATGCAGATAGATTTCCTGCAACCTGTTTACACTCTGACGTTTAGTAATGGACTCATAGCTTGCTTTGTCTTTATGGGTATCGGGACGCTTTTGGATGTCGGATTCCTGCTTCAGAAACCATTTGCAAGTATATTCCTTGCTCTGTGTGCAGAATTGGGCACTTTCCTGACAGTTCCTATTGCTTCCGCTCTCGGCCTGACTCTCAAAGAAAGTGCATCAGTGGCTATGGTAGGTGGAGCAGACGGACCGATGGTATTGTTTACTTCACTGGCATTGGCAAAGCATTTGTTTGTGCCTATTACGGTGGTTGCCTATCTTTATTTAGGATTGACGTATGGAGGCTATCCTTACCTTGTGAAACTGTTGGTTCCCAAACGTTTCCGTTCTATTAAGATGGTGACAAAGAAGGCTCCGAAGAATTACGATGCCAAAGTGAAACTGGCTTTCTCTGCTGTTCTTTGTGCTATTCTCTGTTTCTTATTCCCGGTAGCTTCTCCTTTGTTCTTCTCTTTGTTCCTGGGGGTTGCTGTTCGTGAGTCGGGTATGAAACACATTTATGATTTTGTGAGCGGTCCGCTGCTTTATGGATCGACTTTTATGTTGGGCGTGTTGCTGGGTGTACTTTGTGATGCACATCTGCTGCTCGATCCGAAGATATTGAAACTATTAGTATTAGGCATTGTAGCATTATTACTTTCCGGTATCGGAGGAATAATCGGAGGATATATCATGTATATTATTAAACGGGGTAATTACAATCCGGTCATCGGTATTGCGGCTGTTAGCTGTGTGCCGACTACTGCAAAGGTTGCACAAAAGATTGTAAGCAAAGATAATCCGGACTCATTCGTCTTGGGAGATGCCTTGGGAGCTAATATCTCGGGAGTAATTACTTCGGCTATTATTACAGGTATTTATATTACGGTGATTCCTTATTTATAAATAAAGGTATAGCGGTTTTTCTTGATACCGCTGGTGGTAATGCAAAATAGAAATGGTGAACAAAAGGCTTAAAGCTGTATGTTCACCATTTCTTAGTATATAGTAGAGAGGCGATAACTTACATTCCTTTATATAAAGCCTCCACTGTTTCTTTGACTCTTCGCACGGAAGTCACATTTCGTTCGTACTCGTTGATATGTACTGTTCCTCCCATTGAGACAACTTCATTTCTGAATTTCATTTCACTTTGAATACTTTCGCGTGCCGAGAAATGAAACTCATTGATTCCGGTTTCTGCCGCAATCTGCGCAATATTATTTTCATTTACTCCACAGCCGGCAAGTAACGTAATTCTTCCCGCAGCCAGTCCTTGCAATTCTTTTAAAAGACCGATACCTTGTTCAGCCGTAGGTTGCTGCCCGGAAGTCAGAATACGGTTGCATCCCAGCTCTATGATCTCCTCCAGTGCCTTTTGAGGATTACGACATACGTCAAATGCCCGGTGGAAGGTGACTGACAGCCCTTTAGAGGCTTCCATTAGGATCTGCATTGATGTCAAGTCTACTTCGCCGTCTGCTGTCAGGCAACCGAATACGACTCCGTCTGCCCCCAATCTCCGTGCGATTTCGATGTCTTTCAGCATTGTTCTGATTTCTATATCCGAATAAAGAAAATCTCCTCCACGTGGCCGGATAATAACATGCAGGCGGGTATGAGTCAGTACTTCTCTTGCAATGGCTATTTCACCATAGGAAGGGGTTGTCCCGCCTTCCGGTATTCCGGCACATAATTCCACGCGGTTGGCACCACCTTCCTGTGCAGCCAGGCAGCTTTCCACTGAATTCGTACAAATCTCAATTTGATACTTTTCCATAGTCGTATACTAAAAAAGGGCGAATTTCTTCGCCCTTATATGAATCTTCTTTTGAATGGTTTCTTTATTTAGCGAAACTAACCGCACGTGTTTCACGAATGACGGTAATCTTCACTTGTCCCGGATAAGTCATTTCATCCTGGATTTTCTTAGCGATTTCTCCTGACAGGCTTTCTGTCTGCTTGTCGTCGATCTTATCCGCACCAACGATAACACGGAGTTCGCGCCCTGCCTGGATAGCATAAGTCTTTGTTACACCCGGATAAGCCATAGCCAGTTGTTCGAGATCGTTCAGACGCTTGATGTAAGCCTCTACGATTTCGCGGCGTGCACCCGGGCGTGCACCGGAGATGGCGTCACATACCTGTACGATAGGAGCCAGCAAACTGGTCATTTCCGTTTCGTCGTGGTGAGCACCGATAGCGTTGCAAATATCCGGTTTTTCTTTGTACTTCTCGGCAAGTTTCATACCCAGCAATGCGTGTGGCAATTCTGGCTCTTCATCAGGCACTTTACCAATATCATGCAGCAAACCTGCACGTTTTGCTTTCTTCGGGTTCAGTCCCAGTTCCGATGCCATCACAGCACAAAGATTGGCTGTTTCACGTGCATGCTGCAACAAGTTCT
>ERZ838516.4534-NODE-4534-length-10650-cov-32.976593_pt1 | contig 10650 bp, 5 predicted proteins | sample MGYA00519910_ERZ838516 | MGnify/ENA primary metagenome ERZ838516 (study PRJEB31850, sample SAMEA3708837) | human gut metagenome | biome: human gut; feature: human-associated habitat; material: faeces | place: China | collected 2014 ... | reverse complement strand
TCCACGCGGACGCCGCCCCCGACAGCCCCCAGCGGAAGGTCTACGACTGGCTGGACACCGATGAGGGACGCAGGTGCATCGAGAAGGCGGGGTATGTAGCAGTGGATTAAACCTCTCCGTCATCGCTGCGCGATGCCACCTCCCCTACCGAGGGGAGGCCTTGGCATTTCGTGAAGCTTCGCCTCTTCGCCAGAGGCTCCCCTACCAGGGGCAACGGCGACGACCGCCGCCAGCGGCGGAAACAGGGAGTCGCCGTTGGGGCCGCGGCCAGCAGGATGCAAGCGGCAGCGCAGCAGACGCTGGGAGCCGCAACCCGGCCTTGTCTGCGAAGCAGACTGAGAGGTTGTACAAAGGACAGCCTGCCAATTATACAAAAGCGTCCCCGGGATTTTTTCCGAGGACGCTTGCTTTTTATTACACCACCAAACACCACAGCGGCGTCGTGATGAGCGACAGCACCGTGGAGATGGCCGTACACTTGCTGGCGAAGGTGGAGTCTGCGCCGTACTTCTCGGCGAGGATGGTGGTAGTGCCGCCCATCGGCATACCGGCCAGAACGACGGCCACGCCGGTGGCCAGCTGGCCCACATGGGCCGCGCGGCATCCCACCAGCACCACCAGCGGCATCAGGAAGAGCCGGATGATGCAGTAGATGATGGCGTCCTTGTCCAGCAGCGGGTGAAGGTCGCGGCTGCCGATGATGGCCCCGATGAGGAACATCGACATGGTCATGTTGCAGCTGCTGGTACACTGGACGGCCTTGCCGAGGAAGGTGGGCAGCTGCCACTGAGTCAGCATGATGACCATGCCCACGAACACCGACGCGATGCAGGGGTGGGTGATGGTCTTGCGGAGCACTGCGAGGCGGTGCTTTTTCTTTTCCTCGGGCGTGGCGGGGGCGGCGTCCTGCATGAAGTAGGACACCCCCACCGACCACATCACGATGCGCTGGGGGATGAGGTAGAACGACGTCAGCAGCAGCCCCACCCCGCCGAACAGCCCCTCCGCCAGCGGGCTTCCGAGAAAGCCCGCGTTGGAGCAGACCGTGCCGTACTGCATGACGGCCTTCCGCGCGAAGGGGTAGCGGTTGTAGCACACCGCGCAGACGACACCGTAGAGCACCTGCAATAAAATCGACAGGATGAGGATGTCCCGGGTGCTGCGGAAGATCTCCGCGTTGAACTCGATGCGGAACGACTGGATGATGTTCGCAGGCAGGATGATGAAGAGCAGCAGGTCGGTCAGACAGGCGCGGCCCTGGTCGGTGATGAGCTTTTTCTTTGCCAGAAAAACGCCGGTGGCCAGCAGAAGCATCATCTGCGCCTGCAGGTCCAGCATGGTGGAAAATTCGGGCATGGTATCCCCTTTCATTTGGACGTTCTTTGCTTAGCTGAACCAATTATAATCGCGTGATGAGCCGATTTCAATACCCGCGCCCCGCCGGGCGGCATGATTTTTCTGCATACCTTGCAGAAAAAGAGGCCAAGACCCATTCTGTCAGGTCTTGGCCTCTTTCCTGTTTCCTTTATAGGCCGAACAAATCGGCGTGTGTGCCGGTGCGGTACAAATACAACTCCGTATCTGTCTGGTAGTAGATCAGCAGCCAATCCGGCTGTATATGACATTCCCTATGGGGAATGTAGCTACCCGTCAAGCTGTGATCTCTATTCTGTGGCGGGAGCTGTTCAGGAACGGCCAGTACATTGACGACCTGCTGAAGCAAAGCCATATTGTAATGCCGCTTCTGGCACACTTTCAAATCTTTCTTAAATCTAGTGGAGTATTTTACTTCAAGCACTTTCATCCTCCAGCAACGAGCTGATCAGATTTTCAACCGGCCCGTTGTAGGTATGACCACCGCCGTTGTCCAGTTCTTCAAAGGCTTCCAGCGTGTCGGCATTCGGCGTTTCACTTTCATCCGGAATAGCAGCCCCCTGCAAGTAGGCAATAATATACAGCAGCTTGTTTTCCGGCACTTGGTCAATCAAGCTCTTCGCCAATTCTCTTGTACTCATAACACACCCATCCTTTCGTGTAAAGTTTCAGGCTTATAAGTATTATAGCACTTTTTTTCTTTATTGAACAGTCCTGCGTACCTTTTCCCAAAAAGCAAAAGCCCCACGACGCACGCCGCTTTTTAGCGGTATATCGTAGGACTTTTTGGAGCTGGTGACAGGAGTTGAACCTGCAACCCACTGATTACAAATCAGTTGCGCTGCCATTGCGCCACACCAGCGAGTATCGTTTGCACAGGGTACTTTAGTAGAATACCAGAAACCGCCCCGCTTGTCAATATCTTTGTCTGCCCCCGGCCCCGCTGTCGGCCCATGCAGCGCTGTCGTCAGGGCGTTTCAAGACATCTGCGGGGCGTTTCGAGACATCCGAGGGGCGATTCACGCACAAAAAACGGCGATTCACGCAGATTTGTTCACATTATGGCCGGAATGTGGTAGAATAAATCAGATTCAACATTTATGCTTCTTCCACAAGCTCCTGCCGCTTTGTTGGGAGCTTCTGTGCAAAACTCACACTTTTCAGAGGAGGTTTCTATGATTTCTTATCGCAAGCTTGCAATGCGCGTTCTGGGGCATCCGCTGCGGGTGCCGACAACCCCCCCCCGGCCCGCGTCTCACCGGGTGACGGCGCTGGCGCTGACAGCCGCAATGGTGGCCGGCATGGCCGCACCGGCGTATGCGGATGTCTATTACATAGGCGATGGTAACATCACCATCACCAAAGACGAAAGCGGCACCTATGTCAAGCACTCGGGAAATGATACTGCTACAAAGGACAACGACGGCAAGATCGTCATCAAAGGCGGCAAGCGCTCAGAGGATACCCCCGCCTCCGGCAGCGGCTCTTCTGAAGGCACCACCCCCGCAAAATCTCCCGCCAAATCCATGTCGGCCACGCCCCCATCAGAAGACAGCGACAGCGAAAACGAAGACAAGGTCTACCTCGGCGACACCAAGGGCAGCGGCGAGGAAAACGAGAACCAGCCCAGCGGCACCACCGGCGGCGAGGAAAACGAGAACCAGACCGGCGACACCACCGGCGGCGAGGAAAACAAGAACCAGCCCAACAACACCACCGGCAACGAGGAAAACGAGAACCAGACCGGCGGCACCACCGGCGGCGAGGAAAACGAGAACCAGCCCAGCGGCACCACCGGCGGCGAGGAAAACGAGAACCAGCCCGGCGGCACCACCGGCGGCGAGGAAAACGAGAACCAGCCCAGCGGCACCACCGGCGGCGAGGAAAACGAGAACCAGACCGGCGACACCACCGGCGGCGAGGAAAACAAGAACCAGCCCAACAACACCACCGGCAACGAGGAAAACGAGAACCAGACCGGCGGCACCACCGGCGGCGAGGAAAACGAGAACCAGCCCAGCGGCACCACCGGCGGCGAGGAAAACGAGAACCAGCCCGGCGGCACCACCGGCGGCGAGGAAAACGAGAACCAGCCCAGCGGCACCACCGGCGGCGAGGAAAACAAGAACCAGCCCAGCGGCACCACCGGCGGCGAGGAAAACAAGAACCAGCCCAGCGACACCACCGGCGGCGAGGAAAACGAGAACCAGACCGGCGGCACCACCGGCGGCGAGAAAAACGAGACTGATTTCACGAAAAAGACCCAGCCCAGCGACAGCCCTGTGCTGGGAAGCCAGATCACGTACACCGGCCCATCCCTCAATGTCGCCAACGCCAATGACGACGATGAGACCCCGAACGAATCGACCACGGTCTTGGAGCGTGCTGCGGAAAACTTCAGGAACACAGCCGAAAACGTCACCAACTACGTCATCAAAATCATCAACAAAGCCACAGGCAATGACAACACCCTCAACGTGACGCTGGAGAATGTCAACATCGATGTCAGCCGCGAGTACAAGGACGCCGCCCTCAGCGTCGAGGGCGAGGGCAACACGAAAATCACGCTCGTGGGCAGAAATACTCTCACCAGCGGCAACTACCATGCCGGCCTCGAGCACAACGAAAAGAGCGATGGTGGCAAGGACACCGGCACACTGACCATCACATCCGGAAATACCGATGGCAACAACACCGGCAGCCTGACTGCCACAGGCGCCGGTTGCGCTGCTGGCATCGGCAGCGTCTGGAACACCGGCAACTATAGCGACAGTGGCGCCGGCGACATTGAGATAACAGGCGGCGACATCACCGCCATCGGCGCCTCCGATGGTGCCGGCATCGGCAGCGGTTGCAAAGCTACCGGCAAAACCAATATCACCATCAGCGGCACTGCCAAAATCGAGGCGCAGACCGAGCAGGGCGGCGCCGGCATCGGCAGCGGCAAAAACTCTTCCGGCACTACCACCGTCAACATCACCAGCGGCACCGTAAAAGCCCAGGGCGGCGACTATGGTGCCGGCATCGGCGGCGGTGACAACAGCAGAAATACCAATATCACCATCTCTGGCGGCACCATCGAGGAGGCCGTGGGTGGCAGCACCGGCGACGGCATCGGCGGCGGCAACAATAGCAGTAATATTACCGTCACGATTCAGGGCGGCACCATCAAAAAAGCGCAGGGCGGCAAAGGCAACTTTTACGCCGGCCACGGCATCCACAGCGACAGCACCCTGAACATCTCCGGCGGCACCATCGAAAACGCGCAGGGCGGCAACGGCAAATATTACGGCGGCCACGGCATCTACAGCGACAGCACCCTGAACATCTCCGGCAAGGCCTTCATCCAGAACGCCACGGGCGGCAGCGGCAAGTACGGTGGCGACGGCATCCGCAGCAACAGCACCCTGAACATCTTCGGTCAGGCCTCCATCCAGAAAGCCACCGGCGGCACCGGCACAACTACCGCCGGCAGCGGCATCTACAGCAGAGGCGACCTCTCCATCTCTCAGAGCGCCCAAATCAAGAACGCCACCGGCGGCGACAACCAATCTACCGGCGGCAGCGGCATCTACAGCGTCGGTGAGCTCACCATCTCCGGCGGCACCATCGGAACCGCGCAGGGCGGCAACGGCAACAGCAGCCGTAGCGGCACCGGCGGCGACGGCATCTATAGCAAGACCATGGAGATCCTTGGCGGTATCATCCAAAAAGCCATCGGCGGCACTGCCAAGGGGAACACCAGCACCGGCGGTAGCGGCATCCACAGCGACGGTACTCTCACCATCTCCGGCGGCGAGATACAGCAGGCTACCGGCGGCGACAGCACCGGCAACAGTGGCAAAGGCGGCACCGGCATCCGCGGCGATCAAGTTGTGAAAATTTCGGGCGGCGCCATCGGGTCTGCCAAGGGCGGCAGCGGCGACAGCGGCGGCGCGGGCATCGGCACGGGCGCAAAACCCGCCTTCGCTACCGAGATCAACATCTCCGGCGGCACCATCACCGAGGCCACCGGCGGCACCGGCGGCGCAGGCATCGGCAGCGGCTCGAACTCCTCCACGGCTACCACCATCAACATCATCGGCGGCACCATTAAAAATGCCACGGGTACGGATGGCGGCGCGGGCATCGGCGGCGGCAAAAACTCTTCCGGCGCGACCAACGTCAACATCTCCCGCGGCGAGGTCCACGCTTCCACCGGCTACGGCAATGGCGGCGCAGCTATCGGCGGCGGCAAAAACTCTTCCGGCGCGACCAACGTCAACATCTCCGGCGGCGAGGTCAACGCTTCCACCGGCTACGGCAATGGCGGCGCAGGCATCGGCGGCGGCAAAGAGTCTTCCGGCGCGACCAACATCGAGATCACCGGAGATGCGCTCGTGTCCGCAGGTAGCAGCGGCAGCGCAGCCATCGGTTCGGGCGAATCCTCCACCGGCGAGACGACCATCAACATCCACGATACGAATCCCGAAAAGGGTGTCAAAAGTGCTTTTGCCTACGGCGGTGCCGGCATCGGCAGCGGTCGTTACGCCAAGGGCAAAACTTACGTCACCATCAGCAACGCGTCTGTGAGCACTCTGGAGACCCCCGCTGCTTCCACTAATACCTCGGGCGCAGGCATCGGCACCGGCTACGGCTCTCAGAGCAACGCCGACATCACGATAACAGAGAGCACGGTAAAGGCCGTCGGCGGCACCGGCGCAGCCATCGGCAGCGGCAGTGAAGGAGACGTCTTCAGTCCTCCTACAGGTGATCCGAACACCTTCAAGACCATTATCCGTATCACTGACAGCAACGTCACAGCCTCCAGCGGCCCCAGTGCAGCCATCGGCAGCGGCAGCTATTCTACCAACGCCACGGAGATCCACATCAACGGCGGCAAAATCGAGGCTTCGAATTATTCTGGTTCTGCCATCGGCAGCGGCGATAGCGCCAAGGGCAAGACCGGCATCCACATCACCGGCAGCAATGTCACAGCCACGGTAGACATCGGCACAGGCATTGGTTCCGGTACCAGTTCTTCCGGAGAGACCACCATTGATATTTCCGGCGGCACTGTTACGGCCATGGGCGGCGGCGACGGCTACGACGGCAGCGCGGGCATCGGTTCAGGCAGTCACTCCACCGGCTACACCCACATCACTCTCCACGACGGCGTGACCGTTAAGGCCACCGGCGGCGGTAATTCCTCCCTTGGCGGCGGTAGCGGCGCAGGCATCGGCAGCGGCAATAGAGCCAAGGGCAACACCGACATCCTCATCAAGGGTGCAACAAAAGTTACTGCCAAGGGCGGCTCCACCGCTGCGGGCATCGGCAGCGGCAACGGCAGCAACGGCAGCACCATCATCAACATCGAGGGCGGCACTATCACGGCTGAGGGCGGCGGCAAAGAGAACGGGTCCTGCCAGGCTTCCGGTGCCGGCATCGGCTCCGGCGGCAACGCCCTTAATAAGACCACCATCAACATCAAGGGCGGCGAAATCACGGCCACGGGCGGCGTCAGCCTTGACTCTCGCAATCACTCCGACAAGTGGCTCAGCGGCGCAGGCATCGGCTCCGGCTCCAACGTCTCCGGCGAGACCGAGATCAATATCTCCGGCGACAGCACCATCAAGAGCGCTTCGGGCGGCAAATACGGCGGCGCAGGCATCGGCAGCGGCAGCTACAGTGGCAGCAAACCCAACAACCAGAAGGGCGCTGTCACCATCAACATCACCGACGGCACCATTGAAAAGGCCACGGGCGGCGGCGAGTATGTGCCCAGCTCTAAGCGCTGGTATAGCGGCGCGGGCATCGGCGCAGGCCTGAATGCCGGCACCACCACCATCAACATCAAGGACAACGCCCATATCGTCAGCGCCACGGGCGGCAAATACGGCGGCGCAGGCATCGGCAGCGGCAGCGGTGACACCAAAAACGACAGCAAGAAGGGCGCTGTCACCATCAACATCACCGACGGCACCATTGAAAAGGCCGAGGGCAAGAACGGCGGCGCCGGCATCGGTTCGGGCTATTACGGTCGCTCTTCCACGGTCAACATCTCCGGTAACGCCGAACTCAAAGACGTCAAGGGTGGCAATCTCGCTGCCGGCATCGGCTCAGGCTATGACTCCGACAAGGTGGACGTCGTGATCGACGGCGGCACCATCAACGCAACGGGCGGCGATTCCGCTGCCGGCATCGGCTCGGGCCTTAATAGCCGCAGCAGCGTGACCATCAAGAGCGGCACGGTCAACGCCAAAGGCAACCAGCATAGCAACTCCGGTTCTTCGGGCATCGGCGGCAGCTACGCCGATGTCACCATCAGCGGCGGCAACATCACCGCCACCGGCTATGACACCGGCGCCGGCATCGGCGGCAGCTACAGCGGCGACTCCAGCAAAATCACGATAACCGGCGGTACCATCACCGCCACCGGCACCAGCGACGCCCCGGCCATCGGCAACGGCAGCGTCTCCATCAGCAATACCGGCGTCGAGAATGCCGGTGCCGAGCTGGACATCACCGCAACTGCCCCCGACGCCGAAAAGGCCATCCGAAGCAACGACGGCAAGAAGCTGGACGCTGTCATTCGCCTCGCGGAAAACGGCAAGAAGGGCCTCGTGAAGCTCGTAAAGAGCGGCACCGACAGCCTCTCGCGGCTCTTCCACAACGGTGCCTACGCGGCCAACCATTCCACTTTCCACTCCCACGACCGCGTAACGCCCGAGATGAGTGAGGCAGAAAAGGCCAAGTACGGCGACATCGCTTCTGTCCACAACTGGAAAGTCAGCGACCGTCAGGAGCCGAACTGCGGCAAGGACGGCTACATCGAATACACCTGCATGGTGGGCAAGTGCGGCGCCACCTTCCGCCACACTCTCCCCGCCACCGGCCAGCACACCTGGAACGAGGGTGTCGTCACGAAGGAGCCCACCTGCACTGAGCTGGGCGTGCGCACCTTCACCTGTACCGTCTGCCACAATACCCGGACTGAGGACATTGAGGCCCCCGGCCACGAGTACGGCGAGTGGGTCATTGACCGGGACGCTACCTGTATCGAGGAAGGCTCCAAACACCGTGATTGCATCCGCAGCGACGCTACCCAGACCGAGAGCATCCCCGCCACCGGCCAGCATCAGTGGAAAGTCCTCTCCACGACAGCGGCTACCTGCGGCCAGGACGGCACCGTCACCTACCAGTGCGAGGTCTGCAACAAGACGAAGACCGAAACGCTCAACGCCACCGGCCAGCACAGCTACGGCGCGGGCGTCGTGACCAAGGCGGCGACCTGCGCCGAGCCGGGCATCATGACCTATACCTGCGTCGTCTGCGGCGCTCCCAAGACCGAGAGCATCCCGGTGGATAAGAGCACCCACAAGTGGGATGCAGGCGTCGTCACGAAGGAGCCCACCTGCACTGCCGACGGCGTGCGCACCTTCACCTGTTCCGTCTGCGGCGATACCCGGACTGAGGCCATCAAGGCCCTCGGCCACGAGTACGGCGAGTGGGTCATCGACCGGGACGCTACCTGTGTCGAGGAAGGCTCCAAGCACCGTGACTGCATCCGTGGCGACGATACCCAGACCGAGGCCATCCCCGTCAGCAAGACCCACACCTTCGGCGAGTGGGTCATCACCAAAGAGCCCACCTGCACCGAGAAGGGCGAGCGCCAGCGCAGCTGCACCATCAGCGGCTGTGTCGTCACTGAGACGGAGGAGCTGCCCGCCCTCGGCCATCAGTGGAGCGACTGGACGCCTGTCAAAGGCGACAGCAGCCGCGAGTACCGCATCTGCGAGGTCTGCAATGAGGTGGAGTACCGCGATGTCTCCCACAACAGCGACAGCAGCATCTCCACCGGTCTGCGTGTCCTCGACCCGGCCCAGACCAATATCATCCAGAACGTCCAGCTGGTCCAGCTGAGCCAGATCAACCATACTCTCTACATTCATGTCGCTCAGGAGACGGCGTCCCTGCAGGGCGTCCTTTCCGATTTGACCGACCTCCGCTCTGAGAACATCGAGACCGTTGTCTTCTCCACCGAAAGCTGCACTTCTACCCTCTCCCTCTCCGATGTTGCAGCCCTCGGTGCGGGCAGCACACCTTTCGCCCTCAGCCACAGCGGCTCCACCTCCACCTTCACCGTGGGCGGCGCAGACCACACCGCACTGCTGAGGTAAGCAGATTGCCATCCTCCATTCCTTCCACATAACGACCAAGGCCCCCGCAGTTCTGTTCCAAACTGCGAGGGCCTTGGCGTTTTATTATGATAAAATCTTACTTCAGCTCCCGCTGTACGGCAGCGAAGTCCTCGAGGGTCAGGGCCTCGGGGCGGATGCGGGCGTCGAAGCCCGCCGCCTCGATGGCCGCGATGACCTTATCTTTCGGCAGTCCGAGGCCGCTGGCGATGGCGTTGGCGGCGGTCTTACGGCGCTGGCCGAAAGCGGCACGGATGAGGGCGAAGTAGCCGTCCTCGTCCTCCACCTGTACGGCGGGAGTGGGGCGGATGTCCATCCGCACAACGGCGCTGGTGACCTTCGGGGCCGGGTAGAAGCTGCCCGGCGCGGCGGTGAACATCAGTTTTGAGGTGGCGTAGTAGCTCACGGCACAGCTGATGGCGCTGGACGCCCGGGTGCCGGGGGCAGCGGCCAGACGGTCGGCGGCCTCCTTCTGCACCATGACGGTGAGGTTCTGGATGGGCAGGCGGTCGCCCAGCAGCTTCATGACAATGGGGCTGGTGATGTAGTAGGGCAGGTTGGCACAGACAGCCACCGGCATCCCGGGGAACTCCTCCTCGATGAGGGTGCGGAGGTCTACTTTCAGAACATCCTGCAATACCAGCTTGAAGTTATCCACGCCCGCCATGGTCTCGGCCAGCAGGGGCGGCAGGCGCTCGTCCACCTCGATGGACACCACCTTGGCAGCGCGCTGGGCCAGCTCTTTGGTCAGCACGCCGATGCCGGGACCGATCTCCAGCACGCCCCAACTCTTATCGACGCCGCTGGCGTCCACGATCTTGGGCGGCAGGCCGGGATTGATGATGAAGTTCTGTCCAAAGCCCTTGGAGAGCGCGAAATCGTATTTTTCGCACAGGGTGCGGATAACGGAGAGGTCGGTCAGCTCCGGCATAGTGGTTTTCCTTTCTGTTTCTTGCTAAAACAGCAAAACCTCTCCGTCACGCCTGCAGCGTGCCACTGCCCGGGTTGCGGCTCCCAGCGTCTGCTTCGCTGTCGCTCACATCCTGCTGGCCGCGGCCCCAACAGCGACTCCCTGTTTCCGCCACTGGCGGCGGTCGTC
>ERZ838516.4531-NODE-4531-length-10659-cov-2.574783_pt1 | contig 10659 bp, 10 predicted proteins | sample MGYA00519910_ERZ838516 | MGnify/ENA primary metagenome ERZ838516 (study PRJEB31850, sample SAMEA3708837) | human gut metagenome | biome: human gut; feature: human-associated habitat; material: faeces | place: China | collected 2014 ... | reverse complement strand
GGTACACGTCCTGTTCCTCCCCGTCAAGCAGGGGAAGGATGCGCTGCGCCGCCTCCGCCTGCGCGGAGGCGCGCACCAGCGCGACCGTATGTCTGTGCAGGTTGCGCGCGGTCTGCATGCCGCCGCACGCCAGCCAGGTGCGCACCATGACCTCATAAACGGCATCGCCCACATGGGCGAGCGCGAGGCTCGACATGCGGGCGATAGCGGCATCATCCAGCTTGGGATGAAGATAATCCATTACTTGTCCTCGGACGCCGGAGCGGCAGTCTCAGCAGCCTTTGCAGCCTCAGCCTTAGCCTTGGCGGCAGCAGCCTGCTTTGCCTGCATTTCCTTGAACTTCTTGACTTCCTCAGCGGTCGGAACCGGCTCGATGCAGCCCTTCGGGCAGGCCTTGGTGCACATCTTGCAGTTCTTGCACTTGTCGTAGTCGATCTTGGCTACGCCGTCGACAACGTGGATCGCGTCGAACTTGCAGGTCTTTTCGCACATGCGGCAGCCGATGCAGCCGTTCGAGCAGACCTTCATAACAGCCGGACCCTTGTCCTTGTTCACGCAGTTTACGTGAACCTTCTTGGAGACCGGGATGAGGTCGATGATCTTCTTCGGGCAGGTGGAAACGCACTTGCCGCAGGCAACACACTTGTCGGTGTCGACCTTTGCTACGCCGTCAACGATGTGAATTGCGTCGAACGCACACGCCTTGACGCAGGAGCCGAGGCCCATGCAGCCGAATGCGCAGGCCTTCGGGCCGCCTGCAACACGCATTGCAGCGTTGCAGTCCTGAAGGCCCTCGTATACAGCCTTGTCGACTGCGTTGCAGCCGCCGTTGCACTTGACGTGAGCGACATTGCGCTCGCCCTCAGCAACCTCAACGCCGAGCACCTTTGCGATCTTTTCCGCCGCAGCAGCGCCGCCTACAGGGCAGCCGTTGACCGGAGCGCGGCCCTCGACGATCGCAGCAGCCAGACCGTCACAGCCCGGGAAGCCGCAGCCGCCGCAGGGAAGCGCTGTGGAAAAGCACCGCCACCACACCGGCAAAGAAAAAACGCAGCCCCGCAAAGATCAGCTGCTCCGCCGAATCGGCGGAGGAAATAGACAACAGGCCGTAGCCGATCTTCACCGCCGGGAAGGCGCTGCCCCACAGCAGGCAGCAAAAGGCCGCCAGCAGGCAGATGACCATGGGGCGCTGCAGGGTGGAGGTCGAGATTTTTTTCATAGGGTAAATACTCCGTTGGATGTCCCTCTCCGACAGGAAAAGGTTCCCTGTGGTATGGCCGCAGGGAACCTTTTCAAATGAGGGGGTAGGGGATGAATAGATTACTTGGCAGCTTCCTCCGTGGCCACTGCCATCTCGCCGTAGTTGTAGCGAGGCTTGCCACGGTAGACGATGCCGCCGATGACCATGGCGATCACCGTGGGGATCAGCCAGGAGAAGCCCTGCTCCGCCAGGGGGATCATGTACATGACCTTGCGCAGGCCGTCCAGATTGGGATCCACCGCCAGAATGGCGTCGCCCACGCTGACGATACCGGCCGCGGCTACACCGAGCTTATACACACCGTCGTTGGGGATCCACTTGTCCACCAGACCCAGCACGGTCAGCACGATGCAGATGGGATACATGATGAGGAAGATGGGAGTCACGTAGTTGATGATGTTCTGGATGCCGAAGGAACCGAACACAGCGCCCACCACGCAGGCGATGCCCATCCACAGCTTGTAGGAAATGCGGCCCTTGGAGACCTCGTTGATGACGGAGGCGCCGGTGGAGCCGATACCGATGGCGGTGGTGAGGCAGGCCAGACTGACCGCCAAGCCCATGCAGACCTTACCGAAGCTGCCCAGCACCCGGCCCACCAGACCGCTGAGGAGGGTGGTCTGAGGCACGCTCAGGTCGTAGTAGTCACCGCCGCAGGCGCCGATGTAGGTCAGGATGATGTAGATGATGCCCAGCGCCACAATGGAGGTCAGGCCCACGATCAGGCCGCTGCGCTTACGCTCCAGAGGATTGGTGTGGCCCTTGTCCAGAATACCGCCGATAAAAATGTTGGCGCACATCAGGCCCACCGTCAGGTCGCCGGTCAGATAGCCGGTGAGCATGGCGGAGGTCAGGGGCTTGGATACGCCGGTATCCTGAGGCGTGCCGATGGGGGAGATCACGCCCTTCACCAGCACGATGGCCAGCAGGATCAGCAGGAGCGGCGTCAGATACTTGCCCAGCTTATCCACGACCTTGCCCTTGTCACAGCCGAAGAAGAACACCAGTGCAAAGAAGATGATCATCGTCAACCATGAGGGCGCATTGGGGAAGATGGACATGACGCCCATCTCGTGAGTGGTGGCGCCGTTGCGGGGCAGTGGAGCCCATACCCACCAGAATACAGCCAATGAGGTAGAAAACGTCGTAGAACTTAGGGTGTACGTGACCCATGAGGCACTTGACGTCCGTACCAACGTTGTTCACGCCCCAAAAGGCCAGCACGGGGAGGATCACGCCGGTGAGCACGATGCCCAGCGCGCCCCAGCCCCACAGAGTACCATCGGCCAGGCCGATCTGCGGCGGGAAGATCAGGTTGCCTGCACCGAACATGGTGGAAAACAGTGCCAGACCAACAATGATGCTGTCCCTTGTGATGTGGTTCTTCTTCATTTGATAGAGCCTCCTTTTGTGTTTTCTTGCGTTCCGGCGCATTTACCGCTGGAACACGATCTCTCCTTCTACCATGGTCAGATCCACCTGAGTTTCACACAGCTCCTCCAGCGGTCTGTCATAGATGTTGCGGTCCAGCACCACAAGATCGGCGTATTTGCCGACGGTGATGGTGCCGTACTTGGCCTCGTCGTAGGAGGCGTAGGCGGCTTCCTTGGTGAACATCTCCACCGCCTCCTCCAGCGTGACACCGTTTTCGGGATACCACGCCTCCATGCCGGGCTTTCCCTTGCGGGTCACGGCACAGTAGATGTTGGGCAGGACGTCGAAGGGCTCCACCGGGCAGTCGGAGCCGCCGCACATATGAACGCCCATATCCTCATAGCGCCGCCAGTTGTAGCTCTGGCGTCCCAGCTCTGCGCCCACGCAGTCGTCTACCACGGCGGAGTCGGCCTTGATGAAGATGGGCTGAACATAGGCCACCAGATTCAGCTTCCGGAACCGATCCTGCAGTGCCTCGTCCATGATCTGGCAGTGGATGATGCCGTTGCGGCGGTCGGCGTGGGGGAACTCCGTGGAAACCCGCTGGATGGTGTTGATCATCTGCTCCAGCGCCGCATCACCGATGCAGTGGGCCGTCAGATGGTAGCCGTTGGTATAGGCAAGCTTCGCCAGATCGTACAGCTCCTCGTCGGTGAACAGCAGCAGGCCCTTGGTGTCCGGGTCGTTGTGATACGGCTGACGCATGGCGGCGGAATGGGAGCCCAGAGAGCCGTCGCACAGGAACTTCACCGGGCCGAACTTGAAATGGCCCATGGTGTCGTTGGCCCGATAGCCCAGATCCAGGAACCGCTGCAGCTGGTCCGTGCGGCGGAAGCGGATCTGCTCGTTGACACGGATGGGCAGCCGCCCCTCCTCGTTGAGCTCACGATACGCCTGCAGAACATCCTCGAAGTCATCGTCGGCGATGAGGTTGAAGTCATCCGTGTGGACCTGCACGATACCCTTGGAGGCAGCCTCCAGACAGGTGGATTCCAGAATGTCCTTGATCTCCTCCACCGTATAGCGCTCCCAGCAGCTCTGGACGCACATGGCGGAATTTTCACGGACGTAGCCGTTGGGCAGGCCGTCGGGGCCGAAGTCCATGGTCTCCTTGGTGGTGGCCGCCCGCTCGTCCCACAGGCCGGCCAGCTGCAGCGCCATCGTGTTCATGCACACGATATGGCCGCAGGCCCGCTGCAAAAAGATCGGCACATCGGAGGCGATGGCGTCCAGATCGTTGCGGTCGGGGATCTTGTTGGTATCCGTCCAGTTGATCTGGTTGAAATTGCAGCCGATGACCCAGCGGTTGGTACCCCGCACCTTCTCGGCGCCCTCTCTGCACATCCGGACGACCTCTTCATAGGTGGTGGTGTTCACCAGATCGATGCGGCGGCGGAACGTTCCGTAGAACAGCAGATGCAGATGGGTATCCGCAAAGCCCGGCAGCATCAGTCTGCCCTGCAGGTCAATGAGGCGGGTCTGGGGTTCTTTCAGCGCCAGGATCTCCTCGTCGCTGCCCAGACGCAGGATCACACCGTCCTTGATGGCCAAAGCACTTACCTCAGGATAGGCCTTGTCCAGTGTGTGGATGATGCCGTTGTAAAAGATAGTATCCATCGCTCATGTTCCTTTCTTTTGTTTATATTTCACGCCTTGGCCGTGTGCGGCATGGCGTTTTTCACGATCCGTCCGTCCTGGATCACCAGCTTGACATGGTCACTGCGGCGCAGGACCCGAATGTCCTCGTCCGGTTTTCCGTCTACCAGCAGCACATCCGCCAGCTTGCCGGTTTCCAGCGTTCCCAGCTGATCCTCCATCTGCAGCAGCCGTGCGTTGACCTTGGTGGCCATGGTGATGACCTCCATGGGCGTATACCCCGCCACACACAGCCGCTCCAGCTCCAGCGTGGCCTCGCTGTACGGGCATCCGAAGGCAGCGTCTCCCAGAAAGTCGCAGCCGACGCCCACGGTGATGTGGGCCTTTCGTGCCATCTCCAGAGAGCGGTAGTGGGCCTCGTAGGATTTCTCCGTCTTTTCCTTCAGGTAGGGCAGCACGCCCTCCTTCCCCTGAAAATACAGCTTCGATGCGTGCATGATGGCCAGCGTCGGGACCAGATAGCAGTCGTTCTTCACCATCAGCTCGATGCACTCCTCATCCAGATAGAAGCCATGCTCGATGCACTTTACGCCGTTTTTCAGGGCCATCTTGATGCCCCGTGTGGCCTGTGCGTGGGTGGAGACATAGCTGCCCATGTTCTCCGCCTCCTCCACAGCCGCCCGAATTTCCTCCTGACTGAAATGGCTGTGGGGAGTGGCCTTGTCTCCCTGAGAGAACACGCCGCCGGTGGTCATGATCTTGATGAGATCCGCTCCGTTGCGGGCGTTGATGCGGCAGGCCCGCCGCACCTCATCCACACCGTTGACGATGAAGGCGGGGCTGTATGCCCGCTGGCTGGCCTCCAGCGAGAGCTTCTGATACACGTCGCCGTGGCCGCCGATCTGCGAGATGATGCGCCCGGCGCCGAAAATACGGGGGACATCCAGCAGCCCCTCGGCCACAGCCGGCCGCATCAGGAGCACGTCGCTGCCCAGATCCCGGAACGCCGTGTAGCCCTGCTGGCGCAGCTGCGCCATATCCCGCAGCGCACGGGCCATGCTGAGCTGCGGCGTCATGCTGATCCAGTCCACCGCCGTGGCGCTGCCCCAACCCATGTGGACGTGGGCGTCGATGAGACCCGGCATGATGGTGCCGTCCTCCAGCTCATACACCTCGGCTGTCGGATCGTCCGGCAGTTGACTCTGCTGGCAGACCAGCCGGATTCGGTTGTCCTCCAGCACCACGGCGCCCTTTTCGATGGGTGCGCCGCCGTTGCCGTCCAGCACTCGTCCCTTCAGAACGATCATGATCTTGCTCCTTTCCTATCCGGCCGCTTAACTGCGGCCGGCCATATGTCGTTGATTCTCCGCAATGATGGCCACAAGCTCCCGGTCCGTGGCCACCATGCCCGGATCGTTGAGCCGCCCCACGTTGGCGAAGGTCTGCTCGATGGTATTTCCGATGATGCCCACACCTGCGGGAACGAAGCAGCCCTCTCTGGCCAAATACGCCGCCTGCACCGCCAGCGAGGCGGCCGTGCTGAGCTTATAGGCGCAGGAGATCTTCGCTCCGTCGCAGAACATTCCGCCGATGGTCCCCAGCACCGTCTGCATGGCGTGGACCGCCGTGTCGTAGCTGCCGCCCAGCAGATAGCTGACGGCGGCGGTCATGCCGGTGGCCGCTGCAACGCCGCAGCCGCAAAAGGCGGTCATCCGCTTGATATGGGCCTTGATGTAGATGGTGAGCATGGAACTGATGGCCAGCGCCGTGGCGGTCTGCTCCTCAGAGGCTCCCAGCGCCTCCGCTGCGGAGAGGACGCCCACAAAGTTCGTAATGCCGTGGTTGCCGCTTCCGGCAATGGCCATGATGGTCACATTCAGGCCGCTCATCCGGGCCTCCCCGGCGGCGGCGGTGTAGGCCTGCGCCTCGGCAGAAACTGCCAGCGGGCCGGTCATCTGACCGGAAATCCGCTGCTTCAGCAGCCTGCCCAGCGGCAGCTCCGGATCCTCCAGATCTCTTCTGACCGCCTCCTGATTCCGCCGGGCATCCTCCAGCAAGAACCGGAAGCTTTCCGGCTCCATGGAGAGGATGGTCTCGTACAGCTCCTGTACGCTGTATCCCACCAACGGATAGACCGCCGCTCCATGGGTCCGCCCCTCTGCCTGCATCACAGGCGCTCCGTTTCGCAGGATCTCCGTCACGCAGGAGTAGTCCCCCCGGATCACCGCCTGCGCCTCCTCGCCGCCGCCGGAGACGATGGCCCGCACATACAGCGGCTCCGGCGTCTGGCCGTAGGCGACGTGTACCCGCCCGTCGGATACGATGGCCGCCGCCTGCCGCACGATATCACCGGTGACATCGGCCAGAATGGCCAGACCCCGTTCCGGTTCATCCAGCAGCGCACCCAGCGCCGCCGCCAGCTCCAGTCCGATGCGGTTCGTGCCGGGGATGCCCACGCTGACACCGTTTTTGTAGATGTTGGGGCTCACCAGCACATCGATTTTTTCCGGCCTGCGCCCCAGGGTATGAGCCGCCACGGCCACCGCCAGGCACACGCTGCCCGGATCGGTACAGCCGGTGGAGGACTCTATCTCAGAGGTCAATATATCCAAAAGCTTCTGCTTGTCAATCATCATCGGGGCCTCCTGCCTTGTCGTTTTCTGCCTTCTCTTGGCGTTCCGTGTAATTTTTCTACATCATAACAGATACAGTGTCCAATGAGAATGCCTCTTTGCACCCCTTTTTTGTAATAATTGCAGCAATCGCACCGACCACCTCCCCGACCAATCAGGACTTTTTGCACTATCTTACTTTTCTGCACCTACCGTACTGCAAAAAAGCAGGGGCTCCGCATACCGCTGCGGAGTCCCTGCTTCCTTCAATGGGTACGAAGCGGACCGCTTTCACTGGGGGAGTGACCAAAGTACTTTTTATACGCACGGCTGAAGTAGTTGGAGTCGCTGTACCCCACAGCCACCGCCGTGTCCGATACGGAGACCTGCTGGCGCAGAAGGCGCTCGGCCCGCCGCATCCGCTCCTCCGTCAGAGCATCCCGGAAGCTCTGGCCCGTCTGCGCCCGGAAAATACGCCCCAGATACGCCGCATTGACGTACTGCTCCTTTGCCACAGTCTCCAGCTTCAGCGGCTCCCGGAACCGCAGCTGGATGGCCGTCAGTGCCGCCTGCACCAGAGGATGCTCCGAATCCCGCACCAGAACCAGCTGGCAGCGCACATCCTCGCAGACGGTCTGTATCCTCCGGCACAGCTGCTCCACCGTGAAAATCCCCTCCGTGGTCAGCCGCTCCGGCGGTGGGAGGGCCGACTCGGCGCACAGCCTTGCGATTCCGGCCCACAGCAGCGTCAGCTGCTCCCGCAGGGCTCCGGCGTCTCCGTTGCAGGCCGCTGTCATGCAACGCCCCATGTGGCGGCAGGCCGCCTCCAGCCCGCCCTCCTCGCTTCGCAGCGCATGGAGCAGCTGTCCCTCCGCCTTCAGGGGGTAAGGCTCCGGCACATCAGAGGCCGTATCCCGGCACACCAGCGTTCCCTCCGGATGGAAAATGCGGCAGTCCGCTGCCCGGCAGGCCGTGCGGTAACTCTCCGCCAGTCCCTGCTCCGACGGACCGCCGATCCCCACGGCGGCGAGACCCTCCAGTCGCTGCCGCCATGCCGCCACCAGCGGCTCCGCCGCCTCCTCCGGCGACTGCTGCGGCGCCGTGCGGCAATAGCCGATGACCCGCCGGCCGTCCTGCTCCGTCCAGCCGGTGCCGTGGAGGGCCAGATTGGTCTGCGATACGACCTCCCGGTCGACTTCTTCCCGCAATATACCCACCACCGTCATGTTGGGCAGCAGGTTGGGGATCGGCGGCAGCGGCGACGAGATGCCGCAGGCCAGATAGGGCCATACCGACAGTCCTGTGGCGGCTCTGGCCGGGGACGACAGATGCAGCACATCCCGCACCCGCTGCAGCAGTACCGATGGCCGCACTGGCTTGAGCAGGTAATCCTGCAGATCCATGAACAGTGCCTTGCTGGCAAAGTCAAATTCGTGATAGGCGGTGAGGATGATGATCTTGCAGTCCAGTCGGTTGCTGCGTACAAATTCCGCCACTTCAAAGCCGGAGCTGCCCCGCAGCATGATATCCAGCAGGATCAGATCCGGACACAGCTGGCTGATGGCCGCAATGGCGGCGCTGCACGTGGCGGCGCTGCGAATATGCTCCGGCGGCGTCACCGTCTCCAGCAGCTGCGTCAGCTCCTGCCGCTCGGTATATTCATCCTCTACCACAAGAATGTCGATGGCCATTTATGCTTCCTCCTGTTTTTTCAGGGGACACGTCAGAACGATCCGGGTACCGCTGCCCAATGCGCTCTGTATGTCCACCTCCGCCTCCGGCCCGAAAAACAGCTTCAGCCGTTCCGTCACGTTCTGTACGCCGGAGCCTCCGGCCTGATGATCCCGGAGCTTCTCCAGCACCTCCTCCGGGATACCGGCGCCGTTATCGCTGACGGAGATCACCAGCTTTCCGTCCTCTGCGGTGGCCGACACCTTCACGTGCAGCGGGTGTTCATTCTCCCCGGCCCCGTGCAGGATGGCGTTTTCCACCAGCGGCTGGATGGTCAGCACCGGGATCATCAGCTGCCCGCAGGCAGAAACGTCCCCCACCTCGAAGGAAAAGCCGGGACCCAACCGCTGGCTCTGCAGGGTCAGATACTGCCGGGCGCACTGCATCTCCTCCGCCAGCGTGCAGATGGAGTCCTTGTAGTAGTACGCCCGCCGCAGCAGATCCGCCAGATCGCAGATGAGATCCGCCGTTTGGGGCGCTCCCTCCCGATAGGCTGTCCGCATCAGCAGGTTCAGGGTGTTAAACAGAAAGTGCGGACTGATCTGGGACTGCAAAAACTTAAATTCACTGGCGTGCAGCGTCCGCTCCAGCGCCAGCTTCTTCTCCACCTGACGGGCGTATTCCCGCCGGGTCTCCAGCTCCGCCTCGGAGGTGGCCACATACCCGGCAAAGACCTGCAGCATCTGCATCCTGGCATCCAGCTCCTCCGCAGAGAGCACCCGCAGCGTCCCCGCCAGCGCCACCATTTCGTCGTAATCCAGTTCCAGCTCCTGACAGTGCCGGCGCAGTGTGCTGTAAAACGCCTCCTCGGTATCCCGTGTGAGGAACTGCCCGTATGTCAGGCTGAGCCCTCTGGCCTCCGGCAGCGGCACCGGCACGGAGATCACGCTGATGCCCATGTGACACTGGGACACCGTACACCGCTGCTCGGCGTCCAGCCCGAAGCTGTGGTTGCAGGCCAGACAGTGCTGAGCGCCCTTTTCGCTGCTGATGACCCTGCGGCAGAAGCCGGTAAACACGTCCAGCCGCAGCGGCCCCTGATAGTGTCCCTCCTGATCGATAAAGGACACGCTCTGCCCCGTCACATTGGAAAATGTGCGGTCCATCTGCTGTAATAATTGATTCAGCGCATGGCCTGTTACCGCCATTTTGCTCCCTCCTCCATCATCGGCTCCCAGACCCTACCCGGAAGCGCTTTCCAAAAGGGGACTTGCCAAAACAAATGGCCTATGCTATAATCGTCCCCGACATTTGGCAGTCATCACTGCTGTACACCAGAAAGGAGATCCTCCCATGAAAAAAGCTATTTCCACCAACGGCGCTCCTGCCGCCATCGGCCCCTATTCTCAGGCCATCGACTGCGGCGAATTTGTATTCACCAGTGGCCAGCTCGGTCTGGACCCCGCCACCGGTAAATTGGTAGACGGCGGCGTACAGGCTCAGGCCACGCAGGCTATGAAAAATATCCAGGCGGTTCTGACCGCAGCCGGACTGACTCTGGATAACGTGGTCAAAACCACCGTTCTCCTCACGAATATCGCTGATTTCGCCGCCGTTAACGAGGTCTACGCCTCCTTCTTTGAGGGAACTACCTACCCCGCACGCTGCGCCTATCAGGTGAGCGCACTGCCCGCCGGGGGGCTGGTGGAAATCGAGACCATCTGCCAGAAGTGATCGCAGCACTTGCCTGCATTATACCCTCATTCCGGCTTTTCTGTCAACGAAAAACTCCGGTCGGATCGCTCATCTGACCCGGCTCTCCGCCCCATGTACAGGAACGTTTTCCCCTGTTCACTTCTGGAAAATCTTGGATATTCCTCTGCATTGGCCCGGAGATTTTCCCGCTTTATCCCAAGCCTTTGGCCCCCGGTCATGCCGGGGGCCTTTTCTTATCTACACAGCCACGCACAAGAGGGACGGTCCTTACGGACCGTCCCTCTTGCTTACAGGAAAGATATCGAGAGATATCGGGAAAAGCGGGATATCAGTTTTCCTTCTTGCGCCGCAGCATCAGACCGGCACCCA
>ERZ838516.4530-NODE-4530-length-10668-cov-2.535098_pt1 | contig 10668 bp, 8 predicted proteins | sample MGYA00519910_ERZ838516 | MGnify/ENA primary metagenome ERZ838516 (study PRJEB31850, sample SAMEA3708837) | human gut metagenome | biome: human gut; feature: human-associated habitat; material: faeces | place: China | collected 2014 ... | reverse complement strand
CAAAACCTCTCCTTGGGCTTCTACAGCTTGGCCAGCGTTATTCACGGCGTTGCCGGCTTGTGCCAAATTGGGAATAAGGTTGTTGACTCGAGCCAAAACCTTGCTGTCTGTGATCTCAACCAAACTGCCTTCTTCGCTGATAGCTTCGGCAGGTAGCATTTCTACTTGAATGACCAAATCATGTGCAGACTCACCTTGCGGCGCGGACAGGGATAGTTCTTCGTCTTCTTTGGGTGACACAGAGACTGTTGGTGTCACTGTGGCTTTCGACTTGGGTTTGAAAAATATACGCGCACCAATAGCAACGATTGCTATGAGGCAAATGCCAATTACTATGTACTCCATATATGGTTGTACCTCCTTTTCTACTCTATAAAAGAGGTTGTAAATTTCGCGAGATTACATCGGCAAGGATTATGCCTACGCATGAAATTCCTATCATAATTTATTATAGTGAAGATTACGCTCAATTTCAATCGCCGTATCGTCTGATATGCGAATTCTTGGGGGTTCGTTTGCTGTTAGGGATTGGTTAGGGATTTAGCGGCCTTCGGCATTCCTCCATACCAAGGGTGCAACGGCCATTTTACCTCTCTGACCACAGTTGAAATGTGGCCAAATGCAGTCTGAAAGTCGAACTTTTAACGCAGAAAAACCGCCTAAAAAGGCGGTTTTTCAAAGAAAGGTGGTCGGAGTGCAGGGACTCGAACCCTGGGCCTCCTGCTCCCAAACTTATCGGGAATACTTTTTCCGCTCGTTTATAGCGGTTTTCGGCACTTTTTAATTTGTTTCACTTACTCTTTGACGCTCTTATCTCCACTGTTTCCGGGTGTTCCGGCGCCGTATGTGGTAATCTATGTGGTCAAAAACGCTTCCCGCCCGGTTTCCGGTGAAGATTCACCGGTGCCGGATGGGAAGCGTTTTGCGTTTCAGACTGTCTGCATTGTAACTCTGAGCAGGGTGTTATGCAAGTGGTTTCTGTAAGGGGCGGCTCAGCAGCTGCGGTGCTATAGACAAAGAATAGCATCACGCCGTCGCTCTCTAAAGGTGAAACTCGCTTTCCCTCAATAACTATCACATTCCCGTAATTTTAGGGGCATTTTAAGGGAAAGCATATTGAAATACGAGAATGCATTTGTTCATATGAACAGTTGCTGCTTACACTGCCTTGCCCGAAGAAATACTGTTTTATATCTGAGACACCGCCATCCTTATCGCAGAACCACTCGTAATCAGAGTGGCAATTTTGGCAGTGGGCAATTACATCAAATCCGCCTGGTGAATGCTGGTTGTCGGCAATGCTCATGACCTCCAAGGGCTTCCCGCAGGCTGGGCACAGTCTGATTTTTCTTGCCTTACGAGTGGCACGCTCTCTCTGCTCTGTCTCAAGTGCACCTAAAAGGTCATGCCAAAGATTCGGATTCGGCTCGTGTTCTGCGTAATCTTCAAGATGCCGCCTAATCTCATCGGCAGCCAGTACGAGAAACTTATCATCCAGAAGCTGAATGTGACGCTTAATATAATCAGCGACTACCATGGGCATACAAGTATTCCTGCCCATCGCATACCGCATTGCCGACAGCAGGATCAAGCGAAAGTCAGAGTCGCAGATGGGGGCGAGCAGGTCCTGAGGGAACAGCAGAAACTCCTTGCCATTATTCATACATACGCGCAGTGGCCGCTGCTCTTCCGTTACCAGATTCAGTAGACTGTTAGCTTGATCCTTCAGTTCGTCAATGGTGATCGATTCGTAGTTCTGAAATGAGTTTACTTCATAATTCATCATTTGACCTCCAATCAGTTTGTCCTCGCTATGAGGTGTTGGCATTGTAGCTCTGACTGCACGGAGGTTCAACTGTTTTTGCCTTGCGCTTAAATACCGAGCGATTCCTGTAAATCGGTCATATTCACCCGAAGTCTACGACACTTTATTGAATGTCGGCTCTCCTTGTGCTATAATGTAAATTAGGTTTATTTTACATACTTTGCTGAGGTGAAACGCATGAAAGCAAGCTACAAAAAATTGTGGAAGCTGCTCGTTGACAAGGAGATGAGCAAAGGCGATCTTCATAAAGCATCAGGGCTCTCGTCCAGCACGATGACCAAGCTCAGAAAGGGCGAAGATGTGTCAATGGAAGCTCTGCGCAAAATCTGCATTTGCCTTGACTGCAATATCGGTGACATCGTGGAGTTTGTGGACGAAAACAAATGAGAGTCCGCTTTATGGTACAGCTAAAATGATATAATTACAGCGAGCTTGGAAGACAAGTTCAGATGGAGAAGCGCATGGAAAGAGCCTTAATCTATAATGGAACGATCACGGCGGAACAGTTCCTCTTTTATGAAATCCGCATTGCATCGAAATATTACCTCGATGGGACATCCGTAGAGGACGCTATCGAAGAAATCAAAAAGAACAATCTGTTTCAATACCCGACCGAGCGGCTTGTTGCCCGTATGGTGCGAAGCTGCTACAAGCGGCTGGACGCATTAGACGATGAACAGCTCCGGCAGGAATTATCATCGGCTCCGGCTGAGATCGCAAAGCAGATCAACCTCTATGCCATGATGCGCTACAACCGCATTGTCTGGGACTTCATGGTCGGCGTGATCGGAGAAAAGTTCCGGAGTCAGGACTTCGAGTTTTCGCGGAAAGACCTGAATGTCTTCTTCTCCCACTTGCAGGAGCAGAACGACGATATTGCCGGATGGAGCGAGTCAACGGTCAATAAGATCAAGCAAGTGCTGACGAAGATTTTAGTTGAGGTTGAGATCCTTGACACTTTCAAATCGACGCGGCTCAATCCGCTGTTCCTCTGCGAAGAGTTGGAAGAAGGCATTCGCAGAAATAATGATCTCGAAGCACTCGCAGCTTTTAACTGCTTTAGATAGGAGGCTCTGGCATGAGTGACATCAAGCAAGAGTTAGATAAAATCAGAGGACGTATTTCCGAACCAAGTTTTCTGAAAAACGAAGGCTTGAGCAACGAGGTCGGCATTCATGTGTTCTGCTATGATCCGGCAGACGAATTGATCGTCAGAGACTTCGTTTCCCGGCTGAAAGCGGAGAGCGGAGCGCCATATCACATCAAGGAATGTGACCTCTACGAGATTTTCCTGAGACTCTTGGAGGACAAGCGTGTTCTGAAATCCGTTGACGGGCTGGAAGAAAAGCGTGGGAAGGAATACCTGCTCAAGCAGCTTCAAAAGATCGCAACGCCAGAGGCTCTTCTGGAATACATGAAGTACGAGCCGCATGAGTACGGTGATGTTCTCTTCCTGACCGGCGTGGGAAAAATCTTCCCGTTTATGCGCTCTCATAAAATGCTGGACAGTATGCAGCATCTCTTTGAGGACATCCCTATTGTGATGTTTTATCCGGGATCGTTCAACGGGCAAGACCTCGGATTGTTTGGAAAGTTTCTGGACGGACACTACTACCGGGCATTCAACCTTTTGTAATTGGAGGAAAGCGGCATGAAAATACAAAGTATGTTCCAAAAGGACATTGACCGCCCTATCAACGGCGTTGTTAAGGTCATGCAGGATGACCAGCAGAGCTTAAAGGATGAACTGAGTGAATACATCATCACGAAGGAACTGCGGCGTCATTTTGCCACATTCTTTGATAACTACGTCAAGGCGATTGATACCCCGACCGATAAGATCGGCGTCTGGATTTCCGGCTTCTTTGGCAGTGGTAAATCTCACTTTCTGAAAATGCTCTCCTACCTTCTCTCCAACAAAGAGGTGGACGGCAAACACGCCTTTGATTACTTCGCGGACAAATTCGACGATCCGATGATGTATGCGACGGTGCAGAAATGTGTCCGCATTCCCACGGAGTCTATCCTGTTCAACATCGACATTGAGGGACCAATCAACAAGGACAAGACCGCCGTGCTGCGCGTCTTTGCGAAGGTATTCTACAATCACTGTGGCTTCTATGGCGAAGACCTCAAGGTGGCGAAGCTGGAACGCTTCATTGATAAGCAGGGCAAGACGGATGCTTTCCGCGCCGCATTCAAGGAAGTCAACGGGGAAGAGTGGGTCAACGCCCGCGATTCCGCCGCCTTCTTCGAGGATGATGTGGTTGAGGTTTTGCAGTCTGTTCTCGGCATGAGCGAGACAGCAGCCCGCAACTGGTTTAACGGCGAAGAGAACGCCGACATGAGCATCAAGCAGCTCGTCTCCGAGATCAAGGAGTATGTGGACAGCAAGGAAGGCAACTTCCGCCTTCTGTTCTGCGTGGATGAAGTCGGTCAGTACATCGGTGACGATGGTGATCTGATGATGAATCTGCAATCGCTGGTGGAAGAGATCGGTGATAAATGCCGGGGCAAGGTCTGGGTCATGGTCACGAGCCAGGAAGCGATTGATTCCGTTGTGAAAATCACCGGCAACGATTTTTCCAAGATTCAGGGGCGCTTCAACACCCGCCTGAGCCTGTCTTCCTCGTCCGTCGATGAGGTCATCAAAAAGCGTGTTCTGGCGAAGACAGAGGACGCAGATCACCTCCTGCAAATGGAGTACGAGAAAGAGGCTTCAGGCTTAAAGAGCCTGTTTGCCTTTGATAATCCGATCCTCGACATCAAGGGCTTTACCAGCGCGGCGGAGTTCAGCGCGACCTTCCCCTTTGTGCCGTATCAGTTCATCGTCATCCAGAAGGTTCTCGCAGAGATCCGCAAGCACGGCAACTCCGGCAAGCACCTTTCGGGCGGCGAACGCTCCATGCTGTCCGGCTTCCAAGAGGCGGCGCAGAAAATCGAAAACAAGGATGAAAACGCCCTTGTGCCGTTCTATCAGTTCTATGACACGGTACATACCTTCTTAGAGAGTGCCATCCGCCGCGTCATCGACCGCTGCCAAAATGCGGCGGATGCCAACGACGGCTTGGAGCAGCAGGACGTGAACGTCCTCAAGTTGCTCTACCTCGTCCGCTATATTGAGGACGTCAAGGCGAACATCGAGAATATCGCCATCCTGATGATTGACGATATTCACACGGACAAGATCGCCCTCCGTGCGTCCATCCCGGCTTCTCTGGAACGCCTTCTGTCTCAGAACTACATCTCCCGCAATGGCGATACCTATGCCTTCCTGACAGATGAGGAACAGGATATTGCCATCGACATCAAGAATACGCCGGTTGACAGCGCACAGATCGTCCAGAGCATTTCTCAGACGGTCTACGGCGAAATCTACCCGGCAAAGAAATATAAATACGGCAAGTACGACTTCGCCTATGATCAGTACGTTGATGAGACGTTGAACGGCGCGTCCACCGGCGGAATGCGGCTTCGCATCGTCACCGTGGCAAGCGATCTCCATGACGCTGGAAATCAGCGGCTCATCATGGACTCGCAGGTCAACAATGAGGCTATCGTTGTTCTCTCGGAGAACACGCCCTATTTTGACGAACTGGAACAGGCGATGAAGATCCGCAAGTATGTCAAGCAGCGGAATGTGTCGCAGATGCCGGAGAGCATCCAGCGGATCATCCGCGACCGCAATGACGAGGCACGGAAGCTGGAAAGCCATGCCCGCAGCCTGATTGAAAAAGCCATCGTCGAGGGAAAGTTCTACGTCCACGGTGAAATCCTCGACCTGAAATACGGTTCTGCGAAGGACAAGCTGGACGAGGCGATGAAGAGCCTTGTCGAGAGCGTCTATTCCAAGCTCAACATGGTCAATCAGTTTGTGGACAGCGACGCTGATATTCTCGCCATCCTTAACGGCGCGTATGAAGAGGTCGGCTTTACCGGGCTGGGCGCGAACAACGAAGACGCCCTCAATGAGATCAGTCAGTGGTTGGAGCTGCAAAACCAGAAGATGCTCAAGACCTCGATGGGCGATGTGCAGCGCCGGTATCAGGCGATCCCCTACGGTTGGAAGGAAATCGACATTGCAGCCCTGATTGCCCGTCTAATCGTCCAGCAGAAAATCCAGATCAACTATGGCGGCGCGGTTGTTGGCAAGGAAGAACGCCGTTTGGTGGACTTCCTGCGCAAGAAGACCGAGATTGACAAAGCCATCGTCGCGCGGCGTATTGCCCCCTCCGAAGAACTGATCCGCAAGAGCGTCAACTTCCTGCGGGACTATCTGGGCGCGATGGACATTCCCTCCGACGAGGACGGGCTGATCCGCTTTGTTCTGAATACCTTTGAAACCAAGCAGAGCCACTATCAGAAGCTCCTTGACGAGTTCTACTCCAAAGAGCGTTACCCTGAAAAGGAAACCGTCACCGCTGCCCGCGACCTGATGAATGATGTTCTGAGCCAGCGCAAGGACAATGTTGCACTGCTCAAGCGGATGGTGCAGCGGCAGGACGATCTTCTCGATTCCGCCGAGGATATGGAAGGCGTGGAGATGTTCTTCAAGGCGCAGCGGACGGTGTTCGACGATGCCAAGAAGCGCCTTGCCAGCATTCTCAAGGAAAGAGACTACTTTGCGGCGGACGCAGACACGTTGAACGTCATCAGCACGATGTCCACAATCCTTGCCATGCCAAAGCCCTATTCCCGTATTGGGGAGCTGCCGGAGCTTGTCCAGAAGGTCAAAACCGCCTACGACAGCTTGCTGGATATGAAGCGTGAAGAGGTTGCCGAGAACATCCGTCAGTGTATGCAGGATGTTCACCAGCTTGCCAGCGAAGCGCGGGACGCCGGGGCGTTGCTTCATCAGGCGGACGATCATTTCGCGAATAAGCGTGAAGCGGCGAAAACCGCGACATCCCTCACTGAACTGGACGCCATGATCACGCAGCTTCTTAACTACAAGGATACGATCTGCCGCCGCATGGAGGTCATGTCTGCCTCCCGTCAACAGGAAGTGCAGAAGCCCGCACCCACAGCGACCGCAAAGCCCGGAACACCCGCGCCGAAGCCCCCGAAGATCATGACCGTGCGCCGGTACGACCTCTGCTCGGTCAAGCGTCTGCAAAACAAGGAAGACATTGATAAGTACGTCGAGGCGATCCGTGAAAAGCTCGTGAAGACACTCGAAAGCTGCGACGGCGTGCAGATCAACTGATTATATTTAGAAGGGACAGAACGGTATGCAGGAAATTAGATGCCCTAAATGTGGTGAAGTATTCCAGGTCGATGATAGCGGATACGACCAGATTGCACAGCAGGTGCGTGATAGAGAGTTTGAGAAAGAACTTGATCGCCGCAAAAAAGATTTGGATGCTAAACGTGAACAGGAACTTGAGATAATTCGCTTGCAAGAGGAAAAAGAGCATACTGCGAGTATTACACAGAAAGATGCTGAGATTTCAGAGAAGGATCAAAAAATAGCAGAACTGCAGGCCAAACTTGACGCCAGTGAAACGGCAAAAAAACTTGCTGTTGCAGAGGCAGTTGAACAGAAGAACGTGGAATTATCTCAAAAAGTGACTGAGATTGCCAACCTCAAGGGTGAACTAAAGAGCAAAGATACAGAGAGCCGCCTGAACGAGAAGTCCCTTCAAGAGCAGTATGAGGAAAAACTCAAGTTGAAAGATGAGCAGATTGAGTATTACAAAGACTTCAAAGCACGGCAATCAACAAAGATGATCGGTGAGAGTTTGGAGCAGCACTGCCTGACACAATTCAATGCGATCCGAATGACGGCTTTTCCAAACGCCTATTTTGAGAAAGACAACGATGCCAAAACCGGCAGCAAAGGTGACTTCATTTACCGTGAGTGCGGTGAAGATGGTACGGAGTTCATCTCCATTATGTTTGAAATGAAGAACGAGGCTGATGAAACCGCCACCAAGCACAAGAATGAGGACTTTTTCAAAGAGTTGGATAAGGATCGAAACGAAAAGGGCTGCGAGTATGCGGTCCTGGTCACTTTGCTGGAGGCGGACAACGATTTTTATAATACCGGGATCGTGGATATGTCCCACAAATACCCGAAGATGTATGTGATCCGCCCGCAGTTCTTCATCCAGATCATCACGATTCTGCGCAATGCCGCCATGAATTCCCTGCAGTACAAGCGAGAACTGGAGACAATGCGGAACCAGAACCTGGATATCACCCGGTTTGAGGAGAAACTTCTGGATTTCAAGGACAAATTTGGGCGAAATTATACCCTGGCCAGCGACCGGTTCCAGAAAGCCATTGACGAGATTGACAAGACTATCGACCATCTGCAGAAAGTGAAAGATCATCTGCTGGCATCGGAGAACAATCTGCGTCTGGCAAACAACAAGCTGGATGACCTGACCATCAAGAAGCTGACCTGGAAGAATCCGACCATGCAGGAAAAGTTTGCGGAGGCACGGGCAGCAGAACTTCTGTCAAAGAATCCGGATCAGGCAGGATATGGACAGGATGCAGAGTAAAAAATGGAAAATCAGGATTGAAAGAATGAAAAATCAGAGAACAGAAACAAAGAGACTTATCTGGAGACTTAGAATGGCCATGCTGGCTTTTCTCGCTGCATCCCAGATCATGTTCCTTACCGCCTGCAGCGTCAACATTCCCATGGTGTCAGACAGTTCTGACACAGAGGGTTACACGGATGCCCAGACCATGCTCATCATTGCCACGGAACGCAACCGCTACCGCCAGGTCTATACCGACCAGATCTGGAATGTGGAGGTCAGTGAGGACAAGACACCGTTCCAGACGTATCTGTTAGAGCAGATACGCACCTTTTTAGGTGAGGTCAAATCCATGAATCTTCTGGCAGACGAGCAGGGACTGACGCTGACCAGTCAGGAACGGGAGCAGTTAAAGCAGCTGGCAGATGATTACTACAATTCCCTGACGGATGCGGATAAGGCTTATACCAAAGCAACACGGGATGATGTATACACGATGTATGAGGCTTATCACCGGGCCAATAAGCTGGTGGACGAGCTGACAAAGGACGTGAACCTGGAAATCAGTGACAGTGAGGCAAGGGTAATTCAGGTGCAGGAGATTGCAGTCAGCAACGAAGCAAAGGCACAGGAACTTTATGCGAAGGTGGCAAATGAGGGGGCAGATTTTGCAGCTACAGCCAGAAAAGAGTCCGAGAATCCGGACATTGAGGTATCCGTGGGGCGGGGCGAGCGTGATGCCGTCTATGAGGAACCGGTCTTTGCGCTGGAAGCAGGAGAAATCAGTGAGCCGTTTGTATGGCAGGGAAAATGGTATGTGGTAAAATGTGTCAGTGATTTTGATGAGGACGCAACACTGGAACGCAAGAACAACCTGGCATTGCAGCGAAAATCAGGCGTTCCGCAGTATCTACGATTCTTACGAAGCAGAGCACAGGGTGGAAATTGACGGAGCAATCTGGAACAAGGTGTCCTTAAGTGATGGGGCCGACTGTACTACGTCCGATTTCTTTGAGCGGTATCATGAGATGATGAGGGAGTAGCTGCGTGAGCAGGGAATGGTGTTTTGCAGAGTTGACGCAGGAGCAGGCAGCGAAAAAGGGGGATTTACGGATGATCGCATTAAAAATAGAAGATTTAAAAACCTTTACCGCACAGCTTTTTATGGGGGAGACCTTTGACTACTGGCTGGTGCGGGAGGCCAATATTGTGACGTTTAACAGCTTTACCATAGATGGGCGGATCCGCCAGGGATATTATTCGGATGAGGAGCTGGAAACGAACCGGATCGAGGAGCTTTCTTCCTGGAAGACGCTGCGCCCGTTTTGTTACTCCCTGATCAGAGGCAGGAAGCTGCCGGAGAGCTTTCAGATCACTCTGCAGCTCTCACCGGAGGAAAATGAGAAATTCATACGCCGGGTAAAGCCAGATCTTCCGGCAGACCAGATAGCGGCCCTGTATTTAAACATCCGTTATGAAAATCACGCGGCGGCCTGTGTGACCGGAACATCCCTGAAAATTTTTATGCTGGACAAGCAAATCGAGCAGGAATGGGATGAGACAGTACGGAGATATTTTAGGAAGCTGCAGATACCTTGCGTAGAAGTCTGAAAACAGAAACCTGATAAAAATTAAAATTTTCTAAATTATTAGCACTCAACACAAATGAGTGCTGATTTTTTATTGACTTTTCGATTTTGTGGTATTAAAATACCGTTATGGTAATTTGAAAGGCGGTTTGAAGGGCCGTCTTTCCATTCTGAATCGAAAAGGAGCAATGTATTATGAGCAGAACAGGTAATTTATCCATAAACAGTGAAAATATATTTCCGATCATCAAGAAGTGGCTGTATTCCGACCACGATATCTTCTACCGTGAGCTGGTTTCCAACGGCTGCGATGCCATCACCAAGTTAAAGAAGCTGGAGCTGATGGGCGAGTACACCAAGCCGGAAGACATGGAGTACAAGGTACAGGTTACCGTGAACCCGGATGACAAGACCATTGCCATTACCGATAACGGCCTGGGCATGACTGAGGCTGAGGTAGAGGAGTACATCAACCAGATCGCCTTCTCCGGCGCCCAGGATTTCCTGGAGAAATACAAAGACAAAGCCAATGAGGACCAGATCATCGGCCACTTCGGTTTAGGCTTCTACTCCGCATTCATGGTAGCAGATAAGGTAACCATCGATACCCTTTCCTACAAAGAGGGCAGCAAGCCGGTTCACTGGGAGTCTGAGGGCGGCCTGACCTTCGAGATGAAGGATGGCGAGAAGGCAGAGCAGGGAACCACCATCACTCTGTATTTAAATGAAGACAGCTACGAGTTCTCCAATGAGTACCGTGCAA
>ERZ838516.4522-NODE-4522-length-10682-cov-4.597723_pt1 | contig 10682 bp, 10 predicted proteins | sample MGYA00519910_ERZ838516 | MGnify/ENA primary metagenome ERZ838516 (study PRJEB31850, sample SAMEA3708837) | human gut metagenome | biome: human gut; feature: human-associated habitat; material: faeces | place: China | collected 2014 ... | reverse complement strand
GTGGCATACAATTCTCTATACTATAAGCAAATGGTTGAATGATTAAAATTGATTGGTTATGGGAATTTGTATATTTTTTATCGTAATGGCTATTTCGGGACTTTTGTTACCGCATTTCTTAGCAGAACCTGAAATAAAGTAGAATGAACCTAATCATCTTGATGATAGACAATTATTAATATAAACACGACGGATATACGTCAATATCCGTTAGTAAGAGCGGGAGTTTTATTCGTGTAGTTGGAGGTTTGAGGAGATTTATTACATTTGTTTCAAGCAGGTATCTCTTTTCCAGAGGGTTACCTGCTTTCTTTTCCTAAATTCCGTTAAAAACTTTTTTGTTTAGTCGATTAAGGCTATTTTCGTGTTAGAAATAAATCGACTTATGGCAAAGATTTTAATCGTGGATGACGATACAACATTTTGTATCATGCTGAGAAAATGGTTGGAAAAACGTGGATTTGAGGTAGATACTGCTTTTTCCTACAAGGACGCTGTAAAACAATTGGATAAAGCAGGATTCGATCTCGTGTTGACGGATTTGCGTTTGCCGGATAAGGACGGGATCGATTTGCTGCGGGTGATCAAGGAGAAAACACCGGAAACACAGGTGCTTCTGATGACAGGGTATGCCGATATACAGACCGCGGTCACGGCGATTAAACTGGGGGCTTTTGACTACGTGGCCAAGCCTGTTATCCCGGATGAGATTCTTAAAAAGTTGCAGGAAGCTTTGAAGTTGGAGGCAGAACCCGTTGCCAAGTCTGTTCCTGCAAAAGCGAAAACGACGAGCTTTTCCTATATAAAAGGAGTGAGTGAAGGTGCCGATCGGCAATATGAATATATTCATCTGGTGGGGCCTACCACGATGACGGTTTTGATTAACGGGGAGAGTGGTACGGGTAAAGAGTATATCGCTCGCCTGATTCACTCGATGAGTAACCGGAAGGACGGGCCTTTCGTGGCGGTTGATTGTGGGGCAATACCGAAGGACCTTGCTGCGAGTGAGTTCTTCGGGCATATTAAGGGTTCTTTCACGGGTGCCGTTACCGATAAACAGGGGTATTTCGTGACCGCATCGGGGGGGACTATTTTCTTGGATGAGATTGGTAATTTGCCTTATGACGTGCAAGTTCAGTTGTTGCGCGCACTCGAAGAGCGTAAAGTACATCCCGTGGGCGGAAATGTTGATATTCCTTTTGATGTTCGTATTATTTCAGCCACGAATGAGAATCTCAAAGAGGCCGTCGCGAGTGGTCGTTTCCGGGAGGATTTGTATCATCGTTTGAATGAATTTTCCATTCAAGCATTGCCTCTTCGGGAGAGAAAGGAGGATATTCTGATTTTTGCCAATCATTTCTTGGATAAGGCGAACGAGGAGCTGGGGAAACAAGTGGCCGGGTTTGATGAGGAGGTGATGCGTATTTTTAGAACTTACTCGTGGCCGGGGAATTTGCGGGAAATGCGTAATATCGTGAAACGGGCAACGTTGTTGTGTATGGGGAGTTTGATTTCCAAGACCTGTTTGCCCCCGGAGTTGGAGCAAAAGCCCGTGGAGCCTGAAAAGACATCCACAACGCGGCGGGAGATGGAAATCGAGCTGATCAAGGATGCTATGCAGAAATGCCGGAACAACAAGAGCGAGGCTGCCCGTATGCTCCAGATAGACAGGAAAACATTGTATAATAAATTGAAAAGTTTCGGTCTGGAGGACTTATGAAATATTTTGAGAGATTATTGACGTGTTTCTTTTTCCAGTAATTGGAGAACATTGTTTCCTTCTTGCAGGATCTTTTCAATACTCTCTCTTATTTTATTTTCCTCTGTATCCAAGGGCATTTTTTCTAGGAAAAGCAACGAGGGAATGACATCGTTAATCGCTAGTTGCTTGAACATGGGTAGCATTTTGTGTGCTAACTTGGCAATCTGTTCCGTTTCGTGTGATTCCAGATGTTGGGCCAATAGTTGGAAATTGGTCTTGCAATCCGATATAAAAGACCCGATAATTTGATTGGCGGCATCTTTGTCATTGTCGGCAAAGACCATGATCATGTCTAAATTATAAGGGGTGTTTTTATCAGAGGTTTGTGTTGTCGACTGTTTGGTTTCTATCGCACATCCTAACAGGTCGTTTACCCTGCTATATAGTTGTTCCGGGGTATACGGTTTATTTAGATAAGCTGAAAAGCCGGCTTCTTGATACTCTTTTTCGTGCATATCGTCACGGGCAGACAAGGCAATTGCCGGAATGTTTTTTATTTGTTGGTTTTGGGATTCACGGATTTGTTGCACGAGTTCGAACCCGTCCATTTCTGGCATCTGGATGTCGGATAAAACAATGTTATAATTCCCTTTTTCCAAACGGGATAGCGCCTCTTGGGGGTGCGTACACGTGTCACACTGGATGCCTGCTTTTCGGAGTAATTCTGTCGTGACGGTCAATTGAAGAATGTCATCATCGACGATAAAGGCTTTCATCCCTTCATGCCTAACTGGGGGTGAAGAGGGTGTTTCTGTCGGTTGGGATTCTTGTGCTGTGGCCTTTATCAACGGGAATTTAACCGTGAAGGTACTTCCCTCGCCTTTTTTACTTTCGAGGGTTAATTCACCATTTAGTAAATGGACGAGTTGTAATGTGATTGTTAAGCCAAGACCTGTGCCTTCCGCCCCGTTGTTATGCTGCGGGGTTAGGCGGGTGAATTCTTTAAAGATCAGTTCTTGTTCCTCTTCCGTCATTCCCGGCCCGGAGGCTTTGATTACAATGATAAACTGGTCGTCTTTTGTAGGGGAAATAAAGGCGGATAAAGAAACCTTTCCTTCCCGTGTGTATTTTATGGCGTTCGATAGGATATTCACCACGATTTGGCGAACTTTCATGGAATCCCCGAGGTAAAGTCCGTTCAGGGCGTTGCTAATATCGCTTTTCAATTCCAGACTCTTTTGTGCCGCTAAAGGAAGGAAACTATCCGCCGTCTCCTGTAACAGGCGTCCCGGGTTATATGGGACCGTGTTGATCTCCATTTTATTGGATTCCAATTTGGAGAAATCAAGCATATTGTTGGCAAGATGCAGGATATGTTCGGCTGTCCCCTTCATGTTTTTGAGAAAATAGTGCTGTCGCTCCTCCAGTTGGGTGTTATTTAGTAGTTCAATGTACCCGATGATGGAGCTTAGAGGGGATTTTATGTCGTGAGTGACAGTCAGCATGAGTTTCTCCCGGTTATGTAGTAACCGTTCCGTGTATGTTTTTGCTGCTTCCAGTTCCCGCCTGTATCGTTGACTTTGCGTGATGTCATTGATAATAAGAACGACGAAGAAGACTACCAGCACACAAGCGATGATCGCAATCCAAGATATGGTTCTGGTGAGGTGATGTGTCGTGATTTGCTGTTGTTCCAAGCGAATCATCGTGTTTTCGAGTTCTTCTTTTTCAAGGTCTTTCAGTACTCGCTTGAGGCGTTCCGTGATGTGTTGACCACTTTGGATAACGATCGCCTCTCGCCGGGAGACTTCCGCATCGATCTCTTCCTTTTGCTGCTGGTACTGGCTCCATGAATCCCGAATCACGTTCATTAATGTGTCCGTGTTGTTGTTTGTCGTGACCATACTGAGCGTGTCAACGATGCGATGGAGGGTCGTGTCGACTTTTAGGATGGAATCTCTTTTTGTTCGGAATAATCCTTTTCTTTCCCGGATGATATAGTTACTGTCAATGACTGTAATGATTTTTTCCCGGAGATCGGGGATGATATCTGCCGAATCTTTGAGCGTACCTATTTTTTCGATTGTTTTGTTGTAGAAATCCTCTGGGATGTAATATTTTTTGACGTAATACAAGTCTTTCAGATTCTTGATCCGTTTGCCTAGAAGTGTATTTATCGTGTCTATTCGTAGGTTCTGTTCCGAGCTGATGGATAGATTTTTCAAGGTATCCATGTTGTCCTTGATGTCCTCTATCAATTTCATATAGGTGTCAAAATTCTTTTGTGTTCCTGTTTGGGAAAAGGCAATTCCGGTATTTTCTGCCTCGTATAGTTTGGTGAGTGTGTTACTTATGATGAATAATTTTTGTTGCATGACGATTTCATCATTCCCTTTTTGGGTTAAGGCAATGGTCTGTTTGTAGATAAAGACAATTGCAATTGCTCCTAACAAGAGAATTAGGATATATCCCGTGATGAGTTTGAGTTTGGTAAATTTGAAAGGTCTTTGCATAGCGAACAGATTTATAGCAAATGTATAAAAAAATAGTCAACCAATTAGTAAGGTTGACTATTTTAGAAGTACTGATGTGCTACTCCTTAAAGTTCGTTTTTATAGAATGAATAAGTCTCTTCTATAATTTCCGGTGTTGCGGCATCCAATTGATATAAAATCTCCCGGCAAAATTCCAAAGGGGCATTACCGTTAGCCGTTACTATGTTATTGTCTCTTACGGCTTGATCGTTTATGTAATTAGTTTCACCCGTGTACTGGGTACCTGCATATTGTTTGAGGTAATCCAGCGTGTTACTTGTATGTTTTACGTGGTTGAGGAAACCATACATTCCGAGATACACGGAGGCATTACAGATTCCGGCAACCAGTTTGCTTTCCGCAATTGCTTTTTCCACTAATGATGCGATGGGTTTCGCCTCGGGCAAAAACCAGTTCATGCCGCCGATGAGTATAAGTCCTGCATGATCATCCGGTAGGTCGTTAATATCATAATCCGGCAATACCCTGAATCCACCTATCGAGGTAATGGGTTCTTTGGATAGTGACAACGTTTTCACCTTGTATTTAATCGGACATCCCGGTTTGACACCCATATTTAGGCAGGTGGAGATATAAGCACCTTCCCAGTCTGCAAAATTGTTTAGTAGTACAAAAATTACTTCTTTTTTATCCATTCTTTTAATATTTAGTTTTATCATTTTCTTCGCATCCCGGTAACTTGTACCCGATCCTTTTTCTTTCCTTAAATCCCCGGTCTTTTGTCTGCAGTTCCGCTAAGGTTTGATTTATTAATTCGAGTTGAATCATGGTATCATCATTGATGTCATTTTGATCTACTAGAACCTCTTCCATGTATTGTTTGAGTTCCTTTACTTGTGTTTCGATCCTTTCAACACGGCTTTCTATGGGGTTGGACAGCATTTGCCGGACTGCCACGAAAGCCCGCATTATTCCCCTATTTATTTCTATCGCAGGCTTGGAGTTCAAAACGCTACTAAGCATCGCTACTCCGAGTTCAGTAAAAGCGAAAGGAAGATATTTTATATTGCTTCCACGTCCCTTGTTCAAGGTCGCAAATTGCGTCCTTGAAAGTTCGGTTATTTCTTTTTTTGTAAGCTCAAACATAAAATCATCACCTTCAAACCTGTCTATATTACGCCTCACGGCTTCTTTGAGGCGTTTTGTTTCGACACAGTACATTTCTGCTAGGTCGAAGTCTAACATCACCTTCTGTCCCCTAATCTCGTATATTTTGCTTTGTATCAATTGTAAATTATCCATAATCACGCTCGTGTTGTTTATTTCTTTTCCTCTTCGCATCCCGGCAACTGGTACCCAATCCGTTTCCTTTCCTTAAATCCCCGGTCTTTTGTCTGTAGTTCCGCTAAAGTTTGATTTATTAATTCGAGTTGCATTCGGGTATCGTCGTTAATGTCGTTATAGTCGGAAAACACTTCTTCGATATAGTTTTCTATTGCATCCATTCGTTTTTCGAGTTCATCGATCTTATTTGTTTTGGGGCTGGCGATCATTTGGCGAATATCCACAAAAGCCCGCATTATTGAGATATTTACATTAATGGCTATATCACTATTGAGAATTCCGGATAACATCGCTAACCCTTGTTCCGTGAATGCATAAGGAAATTTGCGAGTTCCTCCCCAATTTGATATTCCATTTTGGAAGATCAAGTTGGCTTTTAATTCATCAAATTCTTCCTTTGTGAGCTGAAACATAAAGTCTGGAGGGAATCTTTTAATGTTTCTTTGAACAGCTTTGTTTAAATTACCTGTTGTGACTTGGTATAACTCTGCCAAATCTCGATCTAACATCACTTTCTGTCCCCTAATCTCGTATATTTTGCTTTGTATTAATTGTAGATTGTCCATAATTGCACTCGTGCTGTTTATTTCTTTTCCTCCTCTTCACATTCCGGTAGTTTGTACCCGATTCTTTTTCTTTCCTTAAATCCTCGGTCTTTTGTCTGCAGTTCCGCTAAGGTTTGATTTATTAATTCGAGTTGCATCCGAGTGTCTTCGTTTATGTCGTTTTGGTCGGTAAAAACCTCCTCGATGTATTCTTTCAGTTCCTTTAATTCGTTTTTTAGTTCACCTATATTATCAACAGGAGAGGTATGTATTAATTGACGCATTGCGACAAAGACTTGCATGATACCCCTATTTATCTCGATGGCAGTTGGTGAATTAAGAACACTGCTAAGCATTGCAACTCCTAATTCTGTGAAAGCAAAAGGGGCATATTTTATGTTGGATCCTCTTCCTTTGTTCAAGATCACAATTTGTGATCTTGAAATTTCTTCTTTGGTAAGTTCAAACATGAAATCTTCTCCTTCAAAACGTGCTGAATTACGTCTGACTGCTTGTTTAAGTACCCTAGTTTCAATGCCATATAGCTCTGCCAGATCGAAATCTAACATTACTTTCTGGCCCCTGACCTCGTATATTTTACTTTGTATGATTTGCAAGTTAGCCATAATTACGCTTATGTTGTTCTATACAAATGTAGGGAAAAACGAGATTAGTTTGTTGTTTTGGCTTATATATTGGCTATATAAAAAATAACCTGCTATAACATTTTGTGTTTTAGCAGGTTATGTAGTAAAGTGGTGATCCCCACGGGACTCGAACCCATATCAAAGGAACCGGAATCCTTCATTCTATCCATTGAACTAGGGGACCATATTATCCGAGTGCAAAGCTAATCAAATTTTTAAAAAAAGGGAGCAATTTGCTCCCTTTTTTAATGTATAATAGATAAACTATTTTACCTTTTTACGAGTAGCGTAGCTTACACGTAAAGAATTCGCTTTACGCAATTCTTGTTTTACGTCGGTTACGATACCCATTTTTGTAAACTGATCAACTTTTAAGTTATTCGTGATCATGTTCCGTTCTTCCTCTTTACGAGTTTCTTGTTCAGCGGCAACGAAACTACTGATTTCACTTACGTTTGCCAGCTTATCATTCAACTGAATACGAGGTTCACTTCCGTAAGTCGCCACGTACTGGTCTTTCGGTTTTCCGATGAAGATATTACTAACCAAAGATTTTTTCTCTAGCTTGCTAATCTCTTTTGCTTCGGGCATACCGTTATCAACCATCACGAGAACTTCTCGCATCGTGGTACTAACCATGAAGAAGAATAATAGCATGAACACGATGTCCGGTAGAGACGCTGTTGAAATTGCAGGGGTCTCTTTTCCGCCTTCTTTTCTAAATTTAGCCATTACTTCTTTCCTCCTTTCCCGATGTTTTTAGGTTCAGCCTCGGATATAGCGGTAGGAACAAGTTTTCTCACAGCGTCCATTTGTTCTTCCGTGAGTTCGCTATATTTCTTACCCCATTTTTCCATGGCTTTCATATCCCTAATTTCATTATATGCTGCTGTCAGTTCATCTTGAACGGCAATATACATTTTGTATGAAGTTCCTCGGTCACTTTGAAGAGAGATAATTCCTCTTGAAACTTCAGCTTGTCCGAAGAAAGGAATTTCCTTAACAACTTTACTCGGTAAATCTTCTCTGTTTTGCGGGTTCAAAATAAACTCTTTAGCCTTTTCCTTCAGGTTCTCAATTTGCATCAGTTCCCCGTTCACGGCCAACAAATCGTTCTTGTTTACCAACACTTGTAATATATTACGTTTGGCAACAGGAGGTGCAATCACCTGATCTGGTGGCGGCATCGGTGGTAACCGTCTGAATAATCCCGAATCCACATCCATCGTTGTTGTCATCAAGAAGAATGTCAACAGCAAAAATGCGATATCCGCGGTGGAGGAGGCATTAATTTCTGGTGTTTTTTTTCTTGCCATAATCTCTTTTTTATCCTTCAGGAAAATTATCTAACGCGTCTAATAATTTCTGTAACAACAATAGCACCAATAGCTCCTATTCCCAAGAAATAAGTTGTGATTAGGATGGTGTCAGTGAATTTTAAAGTTCCCGGAACGTTGTCCGCACCGCTATATCCCGGAATATTCATGATAGTTCCGTCAGACATCGAGTAAGCGATTAACACGAGGAGAATGATCCCTGCAAGGGCAATAAAGCTCTTCATCGCTTCCTTTGGTCTGGTGAATAATCTAGCAACCGGGAATATTAACGCTGCAACAATGGCAACGCCAAATAAAAGATATGACCACCATAGTAGTTGTTCCGTGTATACCGGGGTGGAATATTGTGAGTTTGGAAGTTCGCCTCCAAAATAAAATAACCCCAATAACACGATCGTAACGACGAACATTACGATGGTCATGATGTTTAATATTTTGTTTATTTTCTGCATGGTTTAGTGTTTTTGATTGTATTTGACAAGAATGTCTAATAAAGTTACGGAAGCGTCTTCCATGTCATTAACAATACTTTCAATCTTAGCAATACAGTAGTTGTAGAATACTTGAAGAATCATGGCCACGATCAAACCACCCACGGTCGTGATCAATGCAACCTTGATACCTCCAGCCACCAATGACGGTTGGATATCTCCTGCTGCTTGAATCTTATCGAAGGCGTCGATCATACCGATTACAGTTCCCAAGAATCCTAACATCGGGGCCAATCCAATAAACAAACTAATCCAAGACATTCCTTTTTCCAAAAGTCCCATTTGAACAGAACCGTATGATACAACTGATTTTTCAACCATGTCGATTCCTTGATCATAGCGGCATAACCCTTGATAGAAAATACTTGCAATGGGGCCTCTTGTGTTGCGGCAAACTTCTTTTGCAGCTTCAACTCCACCGTTGTTTAATGCATCTTCAACACTTACAATTAATTTTTTCGTGTTGGTAGAAGCCAAGTTCAAGTAAATGACTCTTTCGATAGCGATAGCCAAACCGAAGATCAAACACAAGATAACGAAACTCATGAAGGCGGCACCTCCCTCGATGAATTTTTGTTTCAAGGCAGCGTGGAAAGAAGTACTTTCGATTTGTGATTCGTCTTCTAACACGGTAGGATCTGTCGTTTCCTCTTCTTCTTGATAAGTTTCTGTCGTTTCAGTGGTCTCTGTTTGAGTTGTTTCATTCTCTTGAGCCATTAGCATAGATGATGCTCCAATAGTAAGCATTCCTAAAACTGCTATTAGTGCAAATAATTTTCTCATGATCAATTTAACTGATTTTTAGTTTATTAATAATTAAAATTTAACTCTATAATATCTATTTAAGCTGTTTCGTTCTTGTTTTACACCGTGTGCCGGTTAAAATCGGGCACCAAGGTATAAAAAAAATGTTAAAATCCAATATATTTGGGGGATATTTCTCCCTTTAAGCCGTTATTTAAATATTTTTTTATTTCGTTAGTGTCTTTATATTTGCCCAGTACATACATCATTTTGCATACAGCGGCTTCCGTGGTAATGTCGTGACCGCTGATGACTCCCGCGTTAAGTAGCTCTCTACTTGTTTCATACTTACCCATCTCGACGCTCCCACCTTGACATTGGGTGACGTTATACACGAAAATTCCCTTGGATAGTACTTCCTTGATCTTGTTAAGAAAAACTTTATTCGTGGGAGCGTTGCCTGACCCGTATGTTTCCAGTATGATTCCTTTTAACCCGGGAATCCCTGTTACTGCGTCAATCACTTCCGGTCTCATACCCGGGAATATTTTCAATATGGCGATATTCGTGTCCACGTCACAGAATGCACTTACGGGTTCCGTTCGCAGGGTGTAATCGATTGCACTGTAATCGTAATGAATATGTATCCCGATGTTTGCCAATGCCGGGTAGTTGAATGACTGGAAGGCATCGAAACTTTCCGCGTTTATTTTTGTCGTCCGGTTTCCTCGGAATAGTTTATCCCCGAACAGGATGCAGACTTCCGGGACAATGGCCTTTTCTTGATCGTAAGCGGCTGCTATTTCAATGGCCGCGATCAGGTTTTCTTTCCCGTCCGTTCTGATTTTCCCGATAGGTAGCTGGGAACCGGTAAAGATCACGGGTTTGGTCAAGTTATTTAACATGAAACTCAAGGCCGCGGCCGAGTAGGCCATGGTGTCCGTTCCATGCAGGACAACAAATCCCCGGTAATCATCGTAATTTTTCAAGATGATTGAACAGAGGTCTTTCCACAATTGTGGTTGGAGATCTGAGGAATCTATGATTTCCGGTAAGGTGTAACTATCTATCGTGAATCCAAATTCTTTGATTTCCGGAACCTCGCAAGCGATCTGGTCAAAATTGAAAGGGCATAACGCCCCAGTTTCGGGGTCGTTTACCATCCCGATTGTACCTCCGGTATATATGATTAACACGGGTTTTGTCATACGCACTAAGTTAAAAACTAAAACATTACAAGCTTTAAGCTCCCTCTGCACTTTTCGTCAGTAAATTACCTGTCTGCATCTTTTCTATGAACAGTTCGCACTACTGACGTGCAAATTAAATAAATTCATTGCATTATTCGTTGTTATTTCCTCGACTTTTTTCGTGTCG
>ERZ838516.4520-NODE-4520-length-10686-cov-2.240899_pt1 | contig 10686 bp, 9 predicted proteins | sample MGYA00519910_ERZ838516 | MGnify/ENA primary metagenome ERZ838516 (study PRJEB31850, sample SAMEA3708837) | human gut metagenome | biome: human gut; feature: human-associated habitat; material: faeces | place: China | collected 2014 ... | reverse complement strand
GTAATGACCGGCTCCAGCACCGCCAGCAGGCGGTTTGTGATGGTCTCCACCTCGCTGTTGAAATACTGGGCCACAACGTCCAGCGTGTCCACCAGCGTGCCGGAGCTTTCGCCCACGCCGATCATTTCCCGCAGCATGGGGGGAAACAGCTTTACCTCGCCCATGCCCTCGGCCACGGTGCGGCCCCGCTCCACGCTCTGTCGCACCTTACCGGCGGCCAGCGCGAACATATAATTGCCGGAGACCTCACCGGCCACCGACAGCGCCTTCGGCATCGGCAGACCGGCGGACAGCATGGCGGACAAGGCGGCGGCAAACTGGCCGGAGGCGCTCATGGTCCGCAGCCGCCGCAGGGGCGAGCGGGTCAGTGCGTAGTTCGCCAGCACGATGCGGCCCCGCTCCGTGCGGCGGAAGCTGTAATAGCCGATGCCCGCCGCGGCCACCAGCAGCACCAGCACCCACCACCACTTGACGAAAAAGCCGCTGACAGCCATAAGGCCCTTGGTAATGGCGGGAATGTCCGAGCCAAGCTCGGCAAATGTATTCGTAAAGGCCGGAACGGCCTTTACCATCACGATGATGACAACGATAATCGCCGTGATGATGACCATAGCCGGATAGGTCATGGCGCTGACCACCTTGGCCCTGGCCGTGGAGGAGCGCTCATAGTAGCCCTGCAGCCGCTGCAAACACGCCTCCAGCGAGCCGGACTGCTCACCGGCCCGGACGGTCTCCACAAACGTGGCGGGAAAGCGCACCTCCCGGTTGCTTTCGAGGCTGTCCGCCATGGAGCGGCCCGCGCCCACCTCCTCCGCCGCCTTTTCCAGCGCGCGGCGGAGCTGCTTGTTCCGGGTCTGAGTGGCCACCATTTGCAGACACCGCAGCGCGGTCAGGCCCGAGGAGAGCAGAATGGAGAGCTGGGAACAGAGCATCGCCAGCTCCTTTTCCCTGATGCGGGTATTGACGGGGCGGGTAAGCGGATTGCCCTGTTTTTCCTTTACCGGCTCGATTTTGGTGATGAACGCGCAGCGGTCCCGCAGTTGGGACACCGCCTCAAATTCGTCATAAGCCCGAATGACGCCGGTGACCTTCGCCCCGTCAAGGCTCTGGCCCCGGTAGCGATAAGTGGTCATATCCGCTCCCTCCTTTCCCGGTTATGCTTTGGTTTCTTTAATCCTCCGCCGTGCTGGTAATAACGCGGGCGGCCTCCTCCACTGTGGTGATGCCGCTCAGCACCAGATGCTGGCAGCTCTCCCGCATGGTGACAAAGCCGTTTTTCCTTGCGGCGGCGGACAACTCCTCCGTCTCCGCGCCCCGGCCAATCAAATGCCCCAGCTTGCTGTTCACCACAAGGATTTCCAACGCCGCCCGGCGGCCGATGTAGCCGGTATGATGGTACTCCGGACAGCCCTCGCCCCGGTAGAAGACGGTGCTGTCATCCTGCGGCAGGCCGAGGGCCTCCAGCTCCTCAATAGGCGGCTTGTAGGCCCGCTTGCAGTGGGGACAGATCTTCCGCACCAATCGCTGGGAGATGACGCCCCGCAGCGCGCCGGAAATGAGCCACGGCTCCACGCCCATGTCCCGCAAACGGGTCACGGCGGAAATAGCGTCATTGGTATGCAGAGTGCTCAGCACCAGATGGCCGGTGATGGCGGCCCGGATGGCAATATGGGCGGTTTCGCTGTCGCGAATCTCGCCCACGGCGATGATGTCCGGGTCCTGACGCAAAATGGAGCGCAGGCCGCTGGCAAAGGTCATGCCGGTCTTTTCGTTGATCTGGCACTGGTTCACGCCGGGGATGTAATACTCCACCGGGTCCTCCAGCGTCACGATGTTGACCTCCTCCCGGTCCAGGTCCTGCAGCATCACGCACATGGTGGTGGACTTACCGGAGCCTGTGGGACCCACCAGCAGAATGACGCCGCTGGTGTTTCGCAGCAGAGCGTTGTAGTTGTCAAGATCCTGCCCCTCCAGTCCCAGCTGGGATTTGCTGAGGGCCTGAGCGGACTTGTCCAGCAGACGCAGCACCATCTTCTCGCCATACACCGTGGGCATGGAGGAGATACGCAGGTCCAGACTGTGGCCCCGCACCGACTGGATGGCGTGGCCGTCCTGCGGGATCTTATGCTCGGCAATATTCATACCGCCCATGATTTTCAGGCGGGAGATCACGGTATTCTGCAGGTCGGCGGGCACCGTCAGGATGCGGCGGAGCAGACCGTCGATGCGCATCCGCACCACCATCTCGCCCTCCTGCGGCTCCAGATGGATGTCACTGGCCCGCTCGGTATAGGCCCGCTCGATGAGGGCGTTGACAAACTGGATGGTGGGGGCGGAGGTGCCCTCCTGCTGCTCCCGCGCGGCGGGCCGGGGCGCGGCATCAATGTCCACACCTACCTCGCGCTTCATTTCCTCCACGATCTTCGCCGTGCCCTCATTGCTGTAGAGCCGGCCGATGGCCTGCTCCACTGCCTTGCGGGTGGCAATCATGGGAATGACTCGCTTCCGGGAGGCAGCCTTGACCTCCTCCTGCGCCATGAAGTCCAGCGGGTCGCTCATGGCAAGGTACAGCGTATCCGCCGCCGCCCGCACCGGCACCACGCAGAAGCGCCGGGCGATGTTCTTCGGCACGAATTTCGCCAGCTCTATCGGAAGAGATACCTTCGTCAGGTCAATAAATTCAATGCCGAGCTGAATTTTCAGCGCGTCAATCAGGCTTTTCTCCGTAATGAAGCCATTTTGAATCAGTACATCGCCCAGACGCTGCTTTGTCCCCTTCTGCAGCTCCACCGCCTGCTCCAGCTGTTCCCGGGAGATGGCGCCGGTGCTGATCAGCAAGTCTCCCAAACGCATATAGGCCATATCCACACCCCCAGAAAATACCGGCACATCGCAAAAAGACAGACTGCCGCTTTGCCTCAGAAAAAAGCTGCGGCCAGTCTGTCATGTGAACGGCTCCGTTCATTTAGACACTATAGCTTTGCGTCCCTGCCTTTCGGCAGGTATGCCGAATATATACACATGCCAAACGGAAGTGTTTCCGTTTCTTAATAGTAGTTATTGTAAAGCAAACTGTCCCTTCCGTCAAGCAAAAATCGTGAATTTGCGCCAAAAAATCCGCTTTTTCGCTTCTCAGTCCAAAAGCGCGGCCACATGGCTCTCCCCGTACACGGGAATGCCGTTTTTCCTCAGCAGCTCCGCCGTGACCCCATCCCCGGCGGTCAGGGTGCCGGAAAAACTGCCGTCATAGATTTCGCCGCAGCCGCAAGAAGGGCTTCGCTCCTTCAGCACCGCCGCCTTACAGCCCAGCAGCTGATATAGCCGCAAGGCACACGCCGCCCCCCGGCGGTACTGCTCCGTCACATCCGCGCCGGTGTTCATCACCACACGGTCCCCCCGCCGCTCCGAGGGTGCCCGGGGCGTTGGCAGTCCGCCCAACTGCTCCGGGCACACCGGCACAAGGTCATGCCTGGCCGCCAGCGCCTCCGCCCACGGCTGGGGCTTGGCTTTTCCGTCATACCGGCAGGGGATTCCCAAAAGGCAGGCGGAAATCAGGATTTTCATTTTACCGTCCTCCCATGGCCCGGTGCTCCCGCTCCAGCTCCCGGTAAAGCCGTTCCGGCGTCCATGTGCGGTTATTCGGCGTCAGCACCGCCTTCAGGCAAATGATACCCGCCTGCCGCAGCGACACCAGAAGGGTGTCCAGTTCCCGGTCCAGTCCGCAGAATACCAGCATTTTCCCTATCGGCACACTCGATGCCCCGCCGGTTTTCCCTTGGGACAGCGCCTCCAGCGTCAGAGTGCAGCTCTCCCGGCCCACCGGCTGAAGCTCCGCGCCGCAGCGCTCTGCCGCCGCCGCAATTTTCATGATCTCGCCTAAATCCCGAAATCCGAACATCAAAATTTTCTTCATGCCTCAACCTCCAAGGGCTTTCCGTTCAGCACCGCCGACAGCAGCCGCTCCCCGTCATAGCACAGCTTCAGCGAGAAAAACGGCTCGTTGGAATCCAGCAGCCGCAGAAAAATGCGGTCTCCCGCCCACATGGGCAGCTTCCTCAGTTCCGCCTTGGGAATCCATTCCAGCTCCCCCTCGTCGCAGGGGTGGGGCGTTCCCGTCCAGCCGGTTGCCGTGAACAGGTGCATATATTCCGTGGGCCACTGCGTATTCACAAAGGTCACAAGGCCCCGGTAGCGGTACTCCGTCAGCGTCAGGCCCGTTTCCTCCCAACATTCCCGCACAAGGCAGTCCTCCGGGCTTTCCTTGTCCTCAAACTTTCCGCCGACGCCGATCCACTTATCCCGGTTGGCGTCCTGCTCCTTTTTTACGCGGTGGAGCATCAGATATGCTCCGCCCCGTTCCAGATAGCACAGCGTTGATTGCAGCATGAGCCCACATCCTTTCTTTCTTATTATATAGGAAAGCGCCGAAAATGAAAAGGCCCAATCAACCATTTTGCCCTCCGTCTTGCGGTTTTGGCAGCGCTGTGGTATTATTGCCTTTGAAAACAGGAGGCTTGGCCATGAGCGGTTTTATTTTTCAGTGCTTTTATGACATCGTTTGCCATATCCCCGCCGGGACCGTGGCCACCTACGGACAGGTCGCGCGCCTTGCGGGGATGCCCCGCTGCGCCCGGACCGTAGGCTACGCCATGGCCGCCAACCGTGACCCCTCTGTTCCCTGTCATCGGGTGGTGGACCGCTTCGGCGGCACAAAATCCTGCTTTGACCTCTACGGCCCCGGCACTCAGCGGGCGCTGCTGGAGGCGGAGGGCGTTGTCTTTACCCCGGAGGGAGCGGTAGACCTTGCCCGCTGCCAGTGGAATGGTCTCTTTTAAGCAAAAAAACACCGGCTGACAGGTGCGGCGCACGCCGCCTCCGTCAGTCGGTGTTTTCATATTACCTCAGTCCGGCAGCAGACAATCCACCGCCGCCCGGTCCGTCCGAATGGATTTGCACAGCGCGGAGACCGCCTTGTGCCGGGGATCATTCTTATAGGTCTCCAGCGCCGCCCGGTCCGCGAATTCCGAGATCAGCACAGCGTCATAGTCGCTGCTCTCCATACCCCGGAGGACCTGACAACTTTTCAGCTCCGGGATAGCTCCGTAAAGTCCCTGCAAGCCAGTGAGGAAAAGGTCCCGCTCCGCCTCCGTGCCGGGGCGGAATTTCCACATCACGATGTGCCGCAGCATCAAACGCCTCGCTTTGCGTTATAGGCGGCAATGCCCTTGCCCAAAAGCTGAATGGCCCGGCGCAGATACTCGCAGTTATGGACATAGGCAATGCGAACCTCACAGCGGCCATCGTCCGGGTCGGCATAGAAGCCGCTGCCGGGGGCGTACATCACAGTCTCGCCGTTGTCCTCAAATTCCTCCAGCAGGAAATACTGAAGCTTTTCCACATCGTCCACCGGCAGCGTTACCATCATGTAGAAGGCGCCGTCCGGCGTATGGAACTTGGTGCCGGGGATCTTGTTCAGCTCCTCTACCACAGCGTCCCGCCGCTTCTTGTACTCGTCCCGGACCTCCTTGAAGTAGGAAGGCTGCACATGCTCGTACATGGCGGCGGCGCCCGCCTGATCGAGGGTGGCAGTGCACAGACGGCCCTGGCACAGCTTCATGGCCTCGGCCATAAATTCCCGGTTCCGGGAAATGATGGAACCAATGCGGGCACCGCAGGCGGAAAACCGCTTGGAAATGGAATCCACCACGATCACATGATCCTTGATGTCCTCCATCTCGCAGAAGGTACCCATGGGCTCGTCATCGTAGATAAATTCCCGATACACCTCGTCCGCCACCAGGAACAGGTCATGCTCCTTGACCACGTCCGCGATGACCCGCATCTCCTCGTGGGTCAGCACCAGACCGGTGGGGTTGCCGGGGTTGGTCACCAGAATGGCACGGGTGCGGGGGGTGATCTCTGCTTCGATGCGGCGGCGGTCGGCGTAGAAGTACCCCTCTTCCGGGGAGGTGGACACCGGGTGGATCACGGCGCCGCAGGTGCGGGCCATGGTGTTGTAGTTGGGGTAGAAGGGCTCCGGGATGAGGATCTCGTCGCCGTCGTCGAGAATGCAGTTCATGGCGATCTGGAGCGCCTCGGAGCCGCCGTTGGTGATGAGGATATCCTCAGCGGCGAAGTGCATATCCAGCGCAGCATAGTAGTCCCGGATGGCCTCGATGAGGGCGGGGACGCCGGGAGAAGGTGCGTACTCCAGCACCGGCTGGTCAAAGCTACGGACGGCATCGAAGAACGCCTTGGGCGTCTCGATATCCGGCTGACCGATGTTCAGGTGATAAATGTTCCTACCCTTGGCCTCGGCGGCCACCGCATAGGGGTGGAATTTACGCATAGGCGACAGGCCGCATTTCTGCACTTTGCTGGAAAACTTCATGGGGACTCCTCCTTTTCTGATGCTGCGGGACAGGGGTTCCGCCCCCGGCCCGGTTACAGGAAAAGCAGAGCCGAAGCTCTGCTTTTCGGTGCAAAGTCAATGCTTCTCAGTTCATCTGTCTTCTGCGGGACAGATTCACTGTTCCGTCCTGCATATCGCCCAGAGAGTCCAGACTCTTGCCGGTACCCTCCGCCACGCAGGAGATGGCGTCCTCCGCCACGGTGGTGTGGATGCCGGTGCGGGCGGTGACCAGCTTATCAAAGCCGTACACCAGACTGCCGCCGCCGGTCATGACGATGCCGTTATTGGAGATATCCGCCACCAGCTCCGGGGGCGTGCGCTCCAACACGTTGTGAACCGCCTCCAGGATACGCTCCACCGGCTCCTCGAAGGCCTCCATCATCTCGGTGGAGTTGACGGTGATGGTCTTGGGCAGGCCCGTCATCAGGCAGCGGCCCTTGATCTCAATGGTGGCCTCCTCCTCCTTGGGATAGACGCAGCCGATCTCCATCTTCATCTGCTCCGCTGTGCGCTCGCCGATGAGGATATTGTGCTTGCGGCGCATATATTTGACGATGGACTCGTTGAACTGATCGCCGGCCACCTTGATGGAGGCAGACTCCACCACGCCGGAGAGGCTGATGACGGCAATGTCGCTGGTGCCGCCGCCGATATCCACCACCATATGGCCGTCGGGCTTGGTGATGTCGATGCCGGCGCCGATGGCTGCCGCCACGGGCTCCTCGATGAGGTAGACACGGCGGGCGCCTGCCTGACGGCCGGCGTCGATGACGGCACGCTCTTCCACCTCCGTGATGCCGGAGGGGACGCACACCATGATCCGGGGCGGGAACAGGTGGAAGCCGCCGGTGACCTTGCGGATGAACTCCTTGAGCATCCGCTCCGTCATGTCGTAGTCGGAGATGACGCCGTCCCGCAGGGGGCGGATGGCCACGATGTTGCCGGGAGTACGGCCCAGCATGGCCTGAGCCTCGGCGCCCACCTTCAGCAGGCGGCCGGTATTCTTGTCGATGGCCACCACAGACGGCTCGTTGAGCACGACGCCCTTACCCTTAATATAGACCAGTACCGATGCGGTACCCAGATCGATCCCGATATCCTTTGCCAATGAACACATACGCTGCACCTCGTTTTCTTCTGTTATGGGACACGGCTGCAGGCAGCCGATTCTTCTCTAAGCTACAATTATAAAGGCGCTTTCCGCATTTTGCAAGAGTGTTTTCCCGGTTTTATGGCTTCGTAAACAAATGTTCACAGTTTTTTAGGAAATCACATCCCGCCGCAGACAAGTCCCAGTGCTATTGTGCGCCGTTTGCGGCATTTCCATACCGGCGGTGTCTCGCCGCATGCCGCACTCCCCTTAATCAGTGCTCCTCCTCGGTGCGGGCCAGCGTCAGGCACACCACGTCGGCGGCCCCGGCCGCCCGCAGCACCCGGACGCACTCGGTGAGGGTGGAGCCGGTGGTGACGATATCGTCGATGAGCAGGAGACGCTTGTCCCGGATGTTCTCCGGCAGAGCCTCGTAGACTCCCAGCACGTTGGCCCGGCGATGCTCAGCGTCGGTGAGCCCCGACTGGGCGGGATTGTCCACCGCCTTGCGGAGGGTCTCCACCGGGGCCACGTGCCAATCCACGCACAGGCTGGCCGCCAGCAGACGGGACTGGTCAAAGCCCCGCTGCCGCAGGCGCTTGCGACTCACCGGCACCCACGTCACGGTGTCAAACTCGCCGGAATACCACCGGGCAGCGCAGTCGGCCATCAATCGGCCGAAGCAGTCCAGCCCGCCGGTGCGGCCCTGAAACTTGAAGTGAAGGATAGCCTCCCGGACGGGGCCGGTATAGTACAGCGGCGAGGCGCACCGCCCGAAGGTCCCCTGACGCAGGGCGTTCTCCCCGGTATAGGGCAGGGCCCTTTCGCAGCTGCCGCACAGCAGGCGGCCGCCGGTGACGGCCCCGCAGAAGGGACATTTCCGGGGAAAGAGAAAATTCCCCAGCTGCTTTTGCAACCGGTTCAGATCATCCTGAAGCGCCATCGCTGCCACCTCCCTGCATGAGTCTGCGGCGCAGGCCGCTGTATCGCCGGGCCTGCCGGTCGTTTTCCGCCATTTTTCCGGGGATCACATCGTCCCCCACCATTACCAGCAGCTCTCTGGCCCGTGTGATGGCGGTATACAGCACCCCCCGCACCATGAGAGATGCGGCGGCAGGTGCGCTGACCAGCACCACGGCCCGGTACTCGCTGCCCTGTGCCTTATGTACCGTCATGGCATAGGCCATGTCCAGCTGGCCCAGCAGATCCGGGGTATAGACGCTGGTGCGGTCATCGAAGCGGATGGTCACCAGCTCGCCGCCGGGGTCAATTTCCTGAATGACCCCCACGTCACCGTTGAAGATGCCGGTACCCATTTCCCCGTCATCCTTCTGCCAGAGAACGTCGTAGTTGTTGCGGGTCTGCATGACCCGGTCCCCCTCCCGGAAGATCAGTTCCCCCCACGTCTTCTGGTGCTTGTCCGGGGCAGGCGGGTTCAAAGCCGCCTGCAGCGCCCGGTTCAGGCTCACGGTGCCGGTAAGGCCCCGGCGGGTGGGGGACAGCACCTGGATCTGATCGGCGGGGATGCCCATGTTGTCCGGCAGGCGGGTGCGGCACAGGTCCACCACCGTCTGCACCAGACGGTCCGGGGCCCGGCGGCATAGGAAAAAGAAGTCGTTTTGGCCGCTGCCAAGCTCCGGGGGGCGGCCGCTGTTGACGGCGTGGGCATTGCGGATGATGGCGGACTGCTCCGCTTGGCGGAACACCTCCGTCAGGGACACGGCGGCCACCGCATGGGAGCGCAGCAGATCCCCCAGCACGTTGCCGGGGCCAACGGAGGGCAGCTGATCGGGGTCCCCCACCATCACCAGACGGCAGCCGGGCTTCACAGCCTCCAGCAGCGCCTGCATCAGTGGCAGGTCCACCATGCTCATCTCGTCTACAATGACGGCATCGGCCTCCAGCGGCTCCTTGCCGTTTTTCTTGAACACCGTCTCGCCGGTAAGCTCGTTATAGGTCATACCCAGCGCCCTGTGGATGGTTTGGGCCTCCCGGCGGCACAGCTCGCTCATGCGCTTGGCGGCACGGCCTGTGGGGGCCAGCAGCAGCACCTGAAGGCCCATGCCCTCGAAGAGGGCCACGATGCCCCGTGTGGAGGTGGTCTTGCCGGTGCCGGGGCCGCCGGTCAGCAGCAGCACGCCGGTGCGGGCCGCCAACTCCACCGCCTGACGCTGCTGAGGGGCATAGGCGATGCCCTGCTGCTCCTCCATCTCCCGGATCAGCTTCTCCACGCCCCGGCCCTGTGACCGGGGTGCATCCCGCAGGGCCAGCAGCCGCCGGGCTGTCTCGCTCTCTGCCAGATACATCCGGCGCAGGTAGCAGGCATCCACCCGTGCGATCTGCTCCTCCACCACGGCGCCACGGCTCTCCAGCGTATCCAGCGCCTGCTCCACCAGCTCCGGTGGGGCGCCGATGAGCTGCTCCGTGGCCGCCAGCAGCTTGGGCCGGGGCAGGAACACATGGCCGTTGCCCAGATTGTGCTCCAGCTCGTACAGCACCGCCGCCTCCGTGCGGCAGGGGCTGTCGCCGCCGAAGCCCATGCTCAGAGCGATCTCGTCCACATCGGCAAAGGCCACGCCGTAGCGCTCCCCCGCCAGCAGATAGGGGTCCGCCCGGAGACGGGGCAGCGCATCGGCTCCGTAGGTGCGGTACAGCCGCATGGCCAGTTCCACCGGCAGCTCGTACCGGGCCAGAAACTCCATGACCCGACGCAGTCCCGTCAGCTCCCGGAAGGCGGCGGAGATCTCCATGGCCCGCTTGGAGGTGATGCCCTTGACGGTGCTCAGCCGCTCCGGCTCCTCCTCGATAACAGCCAGCGTCTCGCCGCCGAACCGCTCCACCAGCCGCTCCGCCGTGGCAGGCCCGACCGGATCGCTATCCAGCACCTGCAGGGTGTTCTCACCGAACGCGGAGTAGATGCGCTCGGCCAGTTTGGGGCCAACGCCCTTTATGAGCCCGGAGGAGAGGTAGCTGATGAGTTCCTCCTCCGTCTCCGGCATCAGACGCTCCACCGTCTCGGCGGCGAACTGCTGACCGTAGGAGGGGTGGCTGACCCACAGGCCGTCGGCGGTGAGCTTTTCACCGGGGGCCACGCAGGGGATACATCCCACCACTGTCACCAGCTCGCCCTCCTCCGTCAGCAGGCCCAGCACCGTATAGCCGTTCTCCTCATTCTGGAAGATAA
>ERZ838516.4509-NODE-4509-length-10716-cov-2.962292_pt1 | contig 10716 bp, 11 predicted proteins | sample MGYA00519910_ERZ838516 | MGnify/ENA primary metagenome ERZ838516 (study PRJEB31850, sample SAMEA3708837) | human gut metagenome | biome: human gut; feature: human-associated habitat; material: faeces | place: China | collected 2014 ... | reverse complement strand
GGTAACCTGATCGCAGACCAGGCCGGTTGCAAGAATGCCTTCGCGTTCGACGTTTCGGCTGCGTGCAGCGGATTCCTGTTCGCGCTGACGACGGGAGCCAAGTTCATCGAGGCCGGCACGAGCAAGCGGGTCATCGTCGTGGGCGCCGACAAGATGTCGTCGATCGTAGACTATACCGACCGTTCCACTTGTCCGCTCTTCGGCGACGCCGCAGCTGCCGTGCTGCTGGAGGCCAATGCCGATGGCTACGGCGTGATCGACTCGATCCTGCATTCCGACGGTTCGGGCGAGATGCAGCTCTACATGAAGGCGGGCGGTTCGCGCTACCCGGCTTCGGTCGAGACCGTGCAGAACAACTGGCACACCATCATGTGGGACGGACACGCCGTATTCAAGGCCGCCGTGTCGAAAATGTCCGACGTTTCGGTGGAGATGATGGAGCGTCACAACCTCAAGGGCGAGGATGTCCGTTTTCTGGTGCCCCACCAGGCCAACCTGCGCATCATCGACGCCACGGCGCGCCGCATGGGCATCACGCAGGACAAGTGCATGATCAACATCGACCGGAACGGCAACACCACGGCCGCTACGATCCCGACGTGTCTCTTCGACTACGAGAAGGAGCTTCGCAAGGGCGACAACCTGATTCTCGCAGCCTTCGGCGGCGGTTACACCTGGGGTGCGACCTATGTGAAGTGGGCTTACGACGGAGAGAAGGCATAGCTTTCGGGCTGTAAATAGTTTTGCGGCGTCCTTCGGGACGCCGTTTTTTTTGCCGTCCAGCCGGAAAATGGCTATATTTGGCAGGGTGGGGAGCGCCGTTTCAGTTTCCTTTCGGATTCGGATGCTACCTTTCCCCCGGCTAAGAGCCGGGTTTTAGGGGGCGCCGGCGTAGACGCCGGTTTTAGAGGCGATGGCAGGCCGTGGAGCTGCCGATTCGGATTTTGCGCATCCATCCCCGGCCAAGTCCAAATAAATTTGCCATTGCGCTCGCCTTGCGCTATCTTTGCCCCGATTTAAAAACTAAAATCCGAAGTAATGTCTGTTGAAAGTACAGTTCGCGCGGTAACGACTTACCGCCTTACGGAAATGAAGCAGCGGGGCGAAAAGATCGCCATGCTTACCTCTTACGACTATTCGATGGCGAAGATCGTCGATGCCGCCGGTGTCGACGATGTCGAACGTGCGGCCGCACCACTCGCACTCGGCATAGAGCCGGTCGCGCGTGACGCCGGGCGTGTCCTCCACGATGGACAGGCGGCGGCCGCAGAGCTTATTGAAGAGCATGGACTTGCCGACGTTCGGCCGGCCCACGATCGCAACCAGGGGTCTGGACATGATTATCCCTCCTTATGGGGATTGTATTTGTAGTATTCCGCGCCGTCGGTGCTGCCATTGCCCCGGTCGGGCAGGTGCACCTCCGGCAGGATGCCGAACATGGCGTCGCAGAGGGCGAAGCCGTCGGCGTCCACGGGGTAGATGGGCACGCCGAGCGCGGCGCTGGCCTGCTCGAGCGTGATATCGTCGAGAAAATCCAGCTCGTCGTGGCGCACCATGTTGTTCGAGATCAGCAGCCGCTCGCCGAGATCCTTCCCGCGCAGCTGCGCGATGAGGTCCTGCCCGGTGATGAGGCCGGAGACATTGATGCTGCGGCCGAAGAAGTCATTTTCGATCGCGTAGACGTGTCCTTTTATTGTAGCATACTTTTCCTGCGCCGTACACAAAAGTTTTTCCAGAAACGGCGCTGCCGAAACGCCCGCCGCCACAGAGAACGGCACGCCGTCCGGCGGGTCGGACAGACGCAGCGCGGCCTGAAACTCCGTCTGCTGCAGGCGCAGCATGCCGACGCCGTTTTCCAGCTGGGTGAATTCCTCGTAAAATTCCTCCGGCGGCAGCTCGCGCCCCGCTTTCAGATACAGCTCGTCGGCGCAGAAGAAGACGCGCGCGCCGAATTTTTTGACGCATTCGTCGCCGAAGGCGTTGACGAGGTCGAGCGTCTCGGCCGCGTGCTCGGGCGTGAACGGCGTGAGCGGGTAGAGCCCCTCGCGGAACTTCGTCAGCCCGACCGGCACGATCGACACGCTGTGCACCTGCGGATAGAGCGCCGCGAGGTCGTGCATCGTGCGCTGCAGCTGCGCGCCGTCGTTCAGGCCGGGGCAGCAGACGATCTGGCAGTTCATGGTGATGCCGCCGTCAGAAAAGCGCCGCATGATCTCGAGCGTTTTGCCCGCGCGGGGATTGCCGAGCAGAAACGAACGCAGCTCCGGATCCGTCGCGTGCACGGAGACGTTGATGGGGCTGATGTGCAGGTCGATGATGCGCTGCACCTCGCGCTCGGAGAGGTTCGTGAGCGTCATGTAGTTGCCCATGAGAAAGCTCAGACGCGCGTCATCGTCCTTGAAATACAGCGTCGGGCGCATGCCGGGCGGCATCTGGTCGATGAAGCAGAACACGCAGTGGTTGGCGCACGAGTGGGCGTTGTCCATGAGGTAGGTCTCAAAGTCCAGCCCCAGCTCGCCGCCGAGGGGCTTCGACACGTGCACGGTGTGCTCCGTCCCGTCCGGGCGGCGCAGGCACACCGCCAGCTCCGGGTCATAGGCGTAGTATTTATAGTCCAGCACATCGGTGATCGGGTTGCCGTTGATGGACACCAGCCGGTCGCCGGGGTGGGCTGCGTGGCGCAGCGGGCTGTCGGGGTCGATGTGGCTGATCGTGCAGCGATGCATACGCCGCGCCTCCTTTGCGGGAATTCTTTTGCTATATGCCGGAAAACTCCGGCATATAGCAAAAGAAGAGGGGCAAACGCTCCTCTTCTCAGCTTCTTTTAGTCGTCAACCTTGATGACGTCGCGTCCGTTGTACTTGCCGCAGGTCTTGCAGGCGTGATGGGGCATGACGAATGCGCCGCAGTTCGGGCACTTCACAATCGCGGGAGCGGTGAGCTTCCAGTGGGACGAACGACGCTTGTCACGTCTCTGTCGAGACACTTTTCCTTTCGGGACTGCCATGATGACACCTCCTCGTCAGTCGCTGTTATGAGCAGCTTCCTCTTCTTCGTCAGTTTTATTATCCAAAAGCTGCTCTAATACAGCCATTCTTGGATCGCGGGGTTTTTGACACCGGCACGGCCCGAGGTTCAGGTTCGCGCCGCAGCGGTCGCACAGTCCGGCACAGTCGGGCTTGCACAGGCACTTGGTATCCATGCTGAGGATGAAGCTGGTGGAGAGCACCTCGTCCACATCGAGCCAGTCTCCGTCGAGCGTAAACACCTCAGGATCGTCGTCCTGCGCATCCGCCGTGATGTCGGCGTGCAGGTCGAGGTCGACCGTGCGCGGAAACTCCGCGCCGCAGCGGTCGCACACGCACAGCATCTCCGCATGCAGTTTGCCCTGCAGTGTGAGGATGCCGGCCGTATTGACCACCTTGCCCTCGGCCGTGATCGGCGCGGTGTAGGCCCGGACGGAGGGAAAGTCGAGCAGGGCCGTGTCCAGCTCCTGCGCAAACGGAACACTGCCGCCGGGAATTTCTATGATTTCTCTCAGATTCAGCTTCATAGCGCACCTCGCACAATCGCTTTAGTATTATAGATGATATCCACCCCAATTGTCAACAGGAATTTGTGTTGACAATACGCTGAAAATCCGCGATAATCGTTGCGTGGAGATGGTGTGTGACATGAAAGAGATCCAGATACGCAAAAATGACGCCGGCCAGCGGCTCGACCGCTTCGTCGGCAAGGCCGTTCCCCTGCTGCCGGAATCGCTGCTGCAGAAATATATCCGCCTCAAGCGCATCAAGCGCAACGGCAAGGCCGCCAAGCGCGACGTGCGTCTGGTCGAGGGGGACGTGCTGCAATTATACATCAACGACGAGTTTTTTGAAAAGCCCACGGAGCACAACGCCTGGCTGAAGATCGCAACGCCGCGGCTCGACATCGTCTACGAGGACGAAAACATCCTGCTGGCGGACAAAAAGCCCGGCGTGCTGTGCCACAAAGGCCAGGTCGGGGCCGTAATCTCCGCCGTAACACACCGGCACCTCCACCAGCCGCCCGGCCGCGGTGCTGCTGACCGGGGGCAAAGCGTCCCACAGGCGGCGCAGCGCGGGGATCAGGGTATCGGCATCGGTCTGCAAAGGGTCCAGCGTGACCAGCAGCGCCGCATAGGTGGGCACTGTTTCCACCACGCCGGGCAGCTGCGCCGCCTGCACAGCGGCATCCAGCGCCATAACCTGCGCGTTCACCTGTTCACTGATCTCACTGCCGCAGACGGCCAGCACGCCGCTGTCCCCCACGGGGGTAAACTGGATCATAACAAAAATCCCCTTTGCGTCCGGTATTTTGGGGCTGGTCAGGAAGTGTGCTGTACCTTTAGCGCACATTGTGCGCCCCTACGGTCCCTAAACGTGCCGTTTTGGGTTCACTGCTTCCTGACCAAGGCCAATGTGCCTATTATAGCACAGCCTGCTTTATGCCTGCTCAAAAAATTTCTTTGCCAGCACCGGGCCGAACCAGTGGTCCGAATTATGGGAATACCGCACCGCATACGCCGTGCACTGCCGCATCATGCTGACAATGCCAACGTTCATGCGGGTATCAAACCCATCCACACCCGGCAGCAGCGAGCCTGTCATATCGATCATGCCATTGCGGGAAAGCACCCGCATGACCTCGCTTTCCATCTCCTCCCGGTGCAGGATGTCCATATCCTTTTTCAGGTAGGCCAGCGCGGCCATCAGCGCATAGCAGCCCCAGTCAGAGCAGGTTGCCGTGATGATGTTATCGGTGCTGCTTGCGGCCAGAATGCCGCCGCAGCAGCCGTCCTGGCATTCGCCGGGGGCGGTGAAGGGCACATATTTTTTAATGTGCTCCCCAATGGTGCCCATGCCGATCTCATTGCCCAGATCGCCGATGGCCACATTGGGCACGCCGCGGGCGCGCAGTTCGTTCCACAGCACATCGCTTTTGGCTTCCAGTGCGGTCACATCCTTGCCCACCGCATTGTGGTAAACACCCTTGGCGTTGCCGCCGCAAGCTTCCACCGAGATCACCGCTGCGGGTAAAATCTTATCCGCCAGCGCTTTGGCCTGGGCGGGGGCTTTGGCCTTATCTTTGGTAAAGGCCACAACGCCAAGGCTCAGCGGCAGCTCCATGGCGGTATCCAAGTCCTCATACACATGCAGACCCACCACATTGCCGCATTTCTTAAAGGCTTCCACGCTGTCCTGCGGGCAGACGATGATCGGCTTTGCCCCAAAGGCCAATACCAGAGACCGCGCCAGCAGGATTGCGCTGACGGAACCGTCCATTTCCGGCACCTTGTGGGGCAGCAATACAAACCCGACCAGGATATACACCGGGTCACCGGGGTGGATGGCTTTGCACAACGCTTCGGCTGCGTGCATGGCGGTCGGCTCCCCGGTATATGCCCGGCTGCCCGCGTACAAAATGCGGCACACCCCGTAACCGCGGGGGTCCAGACACATGATGGCATCCAGGTTTTCGCCTACATTGCGTTTTTCCAGTTCGTCACGGGTCATGGTGTTTTCCCCCTTTTCAGCCCCACAGACTTTCGCAGCCGGTATAGTCATAGAACTCTTTCAGCACTTCGTCCTGGATGGCTTTCAGGGTAGCGGGGTCCTTGCCGCCGGCGGGCTTTCCCTCAAACTCGCAGGCATGCAGACAGAAGTTGGAGGAGGAGGTCACGATGATCTCATCCGCATCGCGCAGGAAATCCACCGTGAACGGTTTTTCCATCACGGTAATGCCCAGGCGGTAGCAGGCCTGCAGCATATGGGTCTTGGCAATGCCGCGCAAAATCAGTTCATCGTTCGGGTGGGAATAGAAAATCCCGTCTTTCAGCACTGAAACGTTGGAGTGCGCACATTCCGTTACAATATCCCCGCGGTGGAACACGGTCTCGCTCATACCGGCCAGCTTGGCGCGCTGAGCGGTCATAACGCTGGGCAGCAGGTTCAGCGTTTTGATGTTGCAGTGGTAAAAGCGAGTGTCCTCCTCAGAGTTCAGGCGGATGGGCTTGTCGGGGTCGTTCAGGGTGTTGGGCCGGATGGAAACCCACAGCTTGCCGGGCACGCCTTCCTCATACACATGGTTGCGGGGCTCCACACCGCGGGTGACCTGCCAGTATACAAAGTTGACCTTGCTGTCCCCCTTGGCCAGCAGGTCGGTCAGCAGCCTGCCCAGCTCGGCCTTGCTCATCGGGATGTTGATATCCAGTGCCTTGGCGCTGGTAAAAAAGCGGTCCAGGTGGTCCTGCAGCAGGTATACCTTGCCGTTCGCGCCAACGGTGGCATCGTAGCAGCCATCGCCAAAAAAGTGAACGCGATCATTGAACGGCACCATCAATTCTTCCGGTGCGCCGATTTTGCCATCATAATATGCAATGGATTCCATTTTCCCTTACTCCTCTCATCTTGGTTGCCTTTATGTTCAGCCGTTATTTGGCTTTCACATCAAATTTCAGTTCAATCACTTTTTTAATCAGCTCCACGCAGTTATCCAGCCCAATGGCGGCGGAATCCAGGCAGAGGTCATAATTTTCCACCCGCTTCCACTGGCGGCCGGTGTGGTATTTGTAATAGTTTTCACGGTAACGGTCCAGCTTGTCAATATAGTGCTTGGCCTGGCTGCTGCCAATGCCCTGGCGCTTCATCTCGCGCTCCACACGCCAGTCATAGGGGGCATCCACATACACGGTCAGCACGTTGGGCTTATCCCGCAGAACAAAGTCCGCCGCGCGGCCCACGCAGATGTAGCTTTCCTCGTTCAGCAGCTCCCGCAGCACCTTGGCCTGGTAGTTGAACAGGTTTTCATCGCTGATAAAGTTGCCGCTTTCCGGCGGGATGATGCTGCCGTCATACACCCGTTCCGAAACCCGGTACAGCATGGTTTTGCGGGTGTTCTCATCGGCGCGGGCAAACAGTTCCTCGCTGATGCCGCTGTCCTCTGAGGCAAGGCGCAGCAGCTTGCGGTCATACAGGTCAATGTCAAATGCCTTTGCCAGCTGCTTGCCAATGTAGCTGCCGCCGCCCGAACCACAGGTGCGGGTAATGGCGACTGCAAAATACGGATAATCGGGATACATTTTCCACCCCTCCTTACTGGCCCAGATAGGCTTTCTTCACGCGCGGGTCGTTCAGCAGATCCGCGGCGTTGCCCTCAATGCTGATGTTGCCGGTTTCCAGCACATAGGCGCGGTCCGAGATGGCCAGCGCCATCTTTGCGTTCTGTTCCACCAGCAGGATCGTGATGCCCTGCTTGTTTACTTCCTGAATGATGGCAAAGATCTCTTTGACCAGCAGGGGCGAAAGGCCCATCGAAGGTTCATCCATCAAAATCATTTTGGGCTTTGCCATCAGGGCGCGGCCTACGGCCAGCATCTGCTGCTCGCCGCCGGAAAGGGTGCCCGCCAGCTGGCGGCGGCGCTCTTCCAGGCGGGGGAAGCGCTTATACACATCCTTCATCGTCTCTTCCATCCCGGCCGGGTCGGCATAAGCGCCCATTTCCAGGTTTTCTTCCACCGTCATCTGGGGGAAGATATGCCGCCCTTCCGGCACATGGGCCAGCTTGTAGGTAATGATCTTGCTGGGTTCCGCCTTGCGCAGGTCGTGCCCGTCAAACATCACGCTGCCGGACGCAGCTTTTTCCAGCCCGGTAATGGTGCGCAGGGTGGTGGTTTTGCCCGCGCCGTTTGCCCCGATCAGGGATACGATCTCACCGTCATCCACATGCAGCGATATGCCGTTCAGCGCGTGTACCGCGCCGTAATTGACATGAAGGTCTTTTACTTCAAGCATCCGCTTCGACCTCCTCCTCTTTGTCTTTGCCCAGGTATGCTTCAATCACATGGGGGTCATTGGCGATCTCTGCCGGTGTGCCGGAAGCGATCGTGGTACCAAAGTCCAGCACCTGGATTCGCTCGCAGATTTTCATGACCAAACTCATGTCATGCTCGATCAGCAGCACCGATACCTTGAATTCGCTCCGGATATAATCAATAATCTCCAGCAGTTCCTCCGTTTCAGTCGGGTTCATACCGGCGGCCGGTTCGTCCAGCAGCAGCAGCTTCATGTTGGTGGCCAGCGCGCGGGCAATCTCCAGGCGGCGCTCACCATAGGGCAGGTTGTCGGCCTCCAGGTCCTCCTTGCCGGAAAGGTGCACCACCTGCAGCAGCTCTTTGGCGCGTGCGGTGGCGGCGGCTTCCTGCTGCCAGTACGCCTTGGTGCGGAAGATGGCCTGCGGCATGTTGTAGGTCAGTTCTTCCAGCATGGCAGCTTTGACGTTTTCGATCACCGTCATTTTTTTGAACAGGCGGATATTCTGGAAGGTTCTAGCAATGCCTGCATGAACGATCTGGTGGGTCTTTTTGCCGTTCATCCGCTCACCATTCAGGTAAAGGGAGCCTTCGGTCGGCTTATACACACCAGTGATCAGGTTGAACACGGTGGTTTTGCCTGCGCCGTTGGGGCCGATCAGCCCCACCAGCTCGGATTCGCCGATTTCCATATTAAAATCATCCACGGCTTTCAGGCCGCCAAACTGGATGCCAAGGTGCTGGCATTTCAAAACGGGTTGTGCCATGGTTCAGGCCCCCTTTTCTGCTTTTGCTTTTACCGTGCCGCGGCCGGTCAGTTTTTCCAGCGCGCGGGTCAGGCTGAACTCCCACCGGCCAAAGATGCCGCCGGGACGGAACAGCATGACCAGCACCAGAACCACCGAGTAGGCCAGCATGCGGTAGGTAGAAAATTCACGCATCAGTTCCGGTAAAGCGCTCAGGAGCGCTGCGCCGATGATGGAACCGGTCAGCGAACCGGTGCCGCCGATGATCACTTCGCTCAACAGCTCTGCGGAATAGTTAAAGTTGAAGTTGGTGGGGATCATTGCCGTCATGTAATGGGCATAAATACCGCCGCCGATGCCGGCAAAGAATGCGCTGATGGCAAAGGTCATGACCTTGTAATAGGTCACGTTGATGCCGGAAGCCGAAGCCGCGATGTAGTCCTCACGGATGGCCTGCACGGTGCGGCCATATTTGCTGCGGACGAACAGGTACATGATGGTAACGCAGACCACCATGATCCAGAATACCCGCGGGAAGGTGGACAGCTTGAGGATGCCGCTCATTGTTTTACCGCCGCCGGTGATGGAAAAGTTGCAGAAGCAGACGCGGATGATTTCGGCAAACGCCATGGTGACAATGGCGAGATAGTCGCCGCGCAGGCGCAGCGCCGGAATGCCGACCAGTACGCCCATGATGCCCGCAGCCAGGCCGCCGACCAGCAGCGCGACCAGGAACAGCCCCAGATCCGAAAGCCCTTTGCCTGCCAGCGCGCCGGATACAATGGCGGAGACATAAGCGCCGACCGAAACAAACCCCGCATGCCCCAAGGAGAACTCGCCCATAAAGCCAACTACCAGGTTCAGCGATGTGACCATGATGATGGTGTAGCAGGCGGTGGTGCAGATGCCCTGAATATAGGTGGTGGAGGTGCCGAACGCATTGGCGGCGAACAGCCCTGTCAACAGGGCAAACACCAGCGCCACGCCCACAGCGTTCAAAAGATAGGAGCCTTTTATTTTTTTACTCATTGCTCTGCTCCCTCCCTTACACTTTTTCGCCGGTGTTCTTGCCCAGGATACCGGCGGGCTTGACCAGCAGGATCACGATCAATGTGCCGTAAGTAACGGCTTCGTACCAGCCGGGGGCAAACAGCTTGACAAAAATTTCAATCAGGCCGACCAGAATGCCGCCGATCATGGCGCCGGGGATGATGCCAATGCCGCCCAGAACTGCGGCGATGAAGGCTTTCATGCCCATCATGGAGCCCATATCGGTGGTAACGCGGGGGTAGGTAGAGCAGTACATCAGCGCTGCCACCGCCGCCAGACCGGAGCCGATGGCAAAGGTCAGGGTGATGATCTTGTTCACGTTGATGCCCACCAGGGTGGAAGCATCCTTATCCTGCGGGACGGCGCGCATGGCCTTGCCCAGCTTGGTCTTTTTTACAAACAGCTGCATGCAAAGCATCATCGCAACGCCGATGCCAATGGTCAGCAGCACGTTCAGCGGCAGCGATACCCCGCCGACCGTAATGGTGGGCAGGCTGAAAATAGCCTGCACGTTGTGCGGCTTGGCGCCAAACAGCACCATGGCCAGGTTTTCCAAAAAGATGCTCATGGCCAGTGCGGTAATCAAGGCGGACATGGGCCCGGCCTTGCGCACCGGGCGGTAAGCCAGGATCTCAACCAGCACACCAACCAGCGCGCACACCGCAACGGCCACAATCACGGCCATCCAGGCGGGCATTCCCGCATCGACCATCAGCGGGATGGTGTAAAACAATGTGTAAGCACCGATCATGATAAAATCGCCGTGGGCAAAGTTGATCATGCGGATGATACCGTAAACCATGGTGTAGCCCAACGCGATCAGCGCATAAATAGCGCCCTGGTTCAGGCCGTTGATCAGGCCCTGAACAAATAATGATGCAGTCATGGTCCATTCACCTTTCCTATCATTTTTTGTGAATGTTTGATTCGGGGGAATCCAAAAAACAAAAAAGTGCGCACGGCTGCTTGCATTGCCGCGCGCACCATTGCGCCTTTGCTCTGGAGGGGGTGTTTAGGGGAATCTAAAAAACTTTAGGAAATACCGCATAATTCTAAGTGCCGATACGGCGAGCGAGGTGCGGCAGATGC
>ERZ838516.4493-NODE-4493-length-10752-cov-14.844723_pt1 | contig 10752 bp, 8 predicted proteins | sample MGYA00519910_ERZ838516 | MGnify/ENA primary metagenome ERZ838516 (study PRJEB31850, sample SAMEA3708837) | human gut metagenome | biome: human gut; feature: human-associated habitat; material: faeces | place: China | collected 2014 ... | reverse complement strand
ATGGTTCCGGTTTAGTAATGGTTCATTGGTCAATAGGCAGTCCTCCTTAAAATAATATTTAATATATATTAATAATATAGTAATATTTTAAATATGTCAATAGTATATTTTATAAAATAAAAATAATATGACTGACACTTACTTGACATTTATTGATGACAAGTATATAATACAAAATGACAAAGATAATTGTCAATATACATAAACTTTTTTTATAAAATTTTGGAGGTGTCTTATGATACTGCGAAATCGGTTAAAGGAACGCAGAGCGGCACTTAATGTTAATCAGCAGAAGATGGGTGCGTTGTGTGGCGTATCAAGGCAGACGATAAGCCTTATAGAAAGAGGAGATTATTCACCGTCGGTTACTCTTGCGTTGACAATTGCCAAAGTATGCGGCATTACAGTTGAAGAGGTATTTTATCTGGAGGAGGAAGAAAATAATGGAGAATCAGGAAATTAAAGAAGCTAACAGGAAAGCTATGCCTATGTTTATATTATTGGTAATTGCAGGGGCGGCAGCCGGTGGTATAATGGGATTTGTAATTGCAAAATATGGATTGCATGGATTTTCAGAAAATATTGAACGTGTGGCAGACGTATTTTCAACATTTGTTGCACCATGGATGATGTTTACAATAGCGGTTTTTGTTCCGTTAATATTAAGCCCTTATTATATGAAAACTAAAAAAATGCTTTTGTCATGGGATGGTGAAGATGAAGAAATATCAGATGGCATAGAGAAAAGATTGTCGGTTATTATCTGGGTTACGAGTTGTGGACTTATTATTTCATATTTTCTTATTGGGGCAGTGTATTCAAACGGCTTAGAAATATTTGATAATAATAAAGGCGTATTTTTACCGTTTAGCATAGGTATTGTAGCATTTATGGCTATTCTGGTTGAGGTTGTTATTTTTCAGCAGAAATGTGTGGATTTATCTAAAATTATGAATCCTGAGAAAAAAGCATCTGTGTATGATATGAGATTTCAGAAAAAATGGATGGAAAGCTGTGATGAGGCCGAGAAAATTATAGTTGGAAAATGTGCATTTAAAGCATACAGTGTGACTAATAGCGTATGTTCCGTATTGGAGATTGTTCTTGTTATTTGTGCACTTGCATTTGGAACGGGTTTTTTGCCGGCACTCGTTGTATGTATAATATGGCTGGTAAACACATCTGTATATTGTAAGGAAGCTATGAAATATTCAAAAGCAGGTAATAAGATAAATTATGTATAGTAAATCATAACAAAAGACAAGGAGAACAATAATATGACAGTATATCAGAGAGTTGTAATTATCGCAGCTGTCTGCCTTTGTATAGGTGGCATTATGATGTTATTAGATGTTCCGTTTATGACAAAAGGCATGAAACAAAAGTATACAGATGAATCTGTAAAATCATATTATAAAAAAGCCGGGGTATGTTACGTTATAATGGCAGTGGGTGCCGTTTTGGAATCTGTTGCAAAATCCGGAACAGTGCTGCATGATGCCGGCTGGGTATTATTTATAGCCGGTGTTATTATTCCTATGTTTTTATCAAAGGGTTTACAGAGTAAATAAAGGGTGATTTTATACATTACGTGCAGCATAATCTGTGTGTGACACAGGTGAAAATAAGAGAAGTATTAAAGCTTGATAAAAATACACCTTGACATAGCTGATGCCGGGGTGTATTATTTTGCTCACAAAGATACCATACAGGGGTATGCTATACATGGCGTTGCTTGTATGATATTCTATGAAGTGCATTATATACATTGTTATAAGATGTAAGGTCACATAACAGAATTATATAGAAAGGCAGGTAAATGAATTGGAAGAATGTGAACATTGCAGACATAAAGAACGTTCTGATAAAGAATACAGGGATTTAATTAACAGATTAAGCAGAATAGAAGGACAGATAAGAGGAATTAAGGGAATGGTTGAAAAAGGTGCATATTGTCCGGATATTCTTATTCAGGTGTCGGCAGTTAATGCAGCACTTAACAGTTTTAACAAAGTTTTGCTTGCAAACCATATAAAATCCTGTGTTACTACAGATATTAGAGCCGGTAAGGAAGAGACTGTAGATGAACTTGTCACAGTGCTTCAGAAGCTTATGAAATAAGAAAATCAGCTTAGCATAATAATAATTTTGTTCAATGATAAAAACATATAAAAAACAGGCAGGTGATATTTAATTATGAAACAGTATATAGTTACGGGAATGAGCTGTGCAGCGTGCAGCAGCCGTGTTGAGAAAGCTGTGTCAAAAGTAGAAGGAGTAAAGAACTGTTCGGTAAGCCTTCTTACCAATTCAATGGGAGTTGAAGGTACGGCAAGTGATGAAGCGGTAATAAAAGCTGTTGAAGATGCGGGATACGGTGCATCTTTAAAAACATCACATACGGCGTCGGATAAAAGTGGAACATCACAGAAGAGCGGTTCGCAGGGAATGTATGCGTCACAGGATGATATGTTAAAAGACAGGGTGACACCTGTATTGAAAAAGAGACTTATAACATCTGTAGGATTTCTTATAGTGCTTATGTATATTTCAATGGGACATATGATGTGGGGCTGGCCGCTTCCGTCATTTCTTGAAGGCAACCATGTTGCAATGGGACTTATACAGATGCTTCTTACAATAATTATTATGGTTATTAACCAGAAGTTTTTTATAAGCGGATTTAAGGGACTTTTGCATAAAGCACCTAACATGGATACACTTGTTGCACTCGGTTCAGGTGCGGCGTTTGTATACAGCACATATGCATTGTTTGCTATGACAGATGCACAAGTACGCATGGATATGGACGGCGTAATGCACTACATGCATGAATTTTATTTTGAATCAGCGGCTATGATTCTCACACTTATAACAGTCGGAAAGATGCTTGAAGCCCACTCAAAAGGAAAGACGACAGATGCGATAAAAAGTCTTATGAAGCTTGCACCAAAAACAGCTAATATAATACGTGACGGCAGTGAGTTAAATGTTCCTGTTGAAAATGTAAAAAAAGGTGATATATTTATTGTAAGACCAGGGGAAAATATACCTGTAGACGGTATTGTTGTCGAGGGAAGCAGTGCGGTAAACGAAGCAGCACTTACAGGTGAAAGCATACCTGTTGACAAGTCGGCGGGGGATAATGTTTCTGCGGCAACACTCAACCAGTCAGGATTTTTAAAGTGCGAAGCGTTAAGAGTCGGTGAAGATACAACACTTTCACAGATAATACAGATGGTAAGTGATGCAGCGGCAACAAAAGCTCCAATTGCGAAGATAGCCGACAGGGTATCAGGCGTATTTGTTCCTGCTGTAATAACGATAGCCTTGATAACAATAGCGGTATGGCTTATTGCAGGTCAGTCTGTCGGATTTGCACTTGCAAGAGGAATATCAGTTCTTGTAATAAGCTGTCCGTGTGCTCTTGGGCTTGCAACACCTGTTGCAATTATGGTCGGTAACGGAATGGGTGCAAAAAACGGCATGATGTTTAAGACTGCGTCATCTCTTGAGGAAACAGGAAAGATTGATATAGTCGCACTTGATAAGACAGGAACTATAACGAGCGGTGAGCCTAAGGTTACAGATATAATATGTGCTGATGGTTTTGGCAAAAATGATTTGCTTGAAAATGCCTACTCTATTGAAATGCTCTCAGAGCATCCTCTTGCAAAAGCAGTTACGGGATATGTAAAAGACAATAAGAGCGATATTTTTAACAAAAAATACAATATTACGGAATTTCAGGCACTTGCAGGTAACGGATTATCAGGCATAAACGGTGAAGATAAGATTACAGGCGGAAGTCTCAAATTTATGAGCAACACAGTAAATGTGCCTAAGGAAATGGATAAAAAAGCACAGGAACTTGCAGAGCAGGGAAAAACACCGCTTTTGTTTGCTAAGAATGATAAACTTCTCGGAATTATAGCTGTTGCCGATGTTATAAAAGAAGAAAGCGGTCAGGCTGTAAAAGAACTTCACGACATGGGCGTAAGAGTTGTGATGCTTACGGGAGATAATGAAAGAACCGCCAAAGCAATAGGAAGACAGGCTGGTGTCGATGAAGTTATAGCGGGAGTTCTTCCTGATGGAAAAGAAGCTGTTATAAGAAAACTTAAAGAAAGCGGCAAGGTTGCAATGGTTGGTGACGGAATCAACGATGCACCCGCTCTTACAAGAGCGGACATAGGTATTGCAATCGGTGCGGGAACTGACATAGCCATAGATGCGGCTGATATAGTTCTTATGAAGAGCCGTCTCACAGACGTTTCTGCGGCAATAAGATTAAGCCGTGCAACATTAAGAAATATCCACGAAAATTTATTCTGGGCATTCTTTTACAATATAATCGGAATACCGCTTGCGGCCGGTGTATGGATTCCATTATTCGGATGGACATTAAATCCGATGTTTGGTGCTGCAGCAATGAGTCTTTCAAGCTTCTGCGTTGTAACAAATGCGTTGAGACTGAATCTTTTCAAGGTATATGATGCTTCACATGACAGAAAACGTGTAAAAAAGCATGATAATAATAAAAACAGTAAAGGAGAAAAAAATATGGAAAAGACACTTAATATCGAAGGAATGATGTGCGGACACTGCGAGGCAAGAGTAAAGAAAGCTCTTGAAGCACTTGCACAGGTAGATGAGGCTGTAGTAAGCCATGAGAGTGGTACGGCAGTAGTAAAGCTTAATGTTGATGTTGACAATGCTGTTCTTAAAGAAGCTGTTGAGGCACAGGACTACAAAGTTACAGGAATCAACTAAATCATAAATAATTATAAAATTGCAAAAATATCAGAAATCAGAAAAAATATTGGAAGGCAGGTAAAGACAGATGAACGAAATCATAGAAAACATGAAGACAAGAAGAAGTATAAGAAAATTTAAGTCAGATGCACTTCCTCAAGATGTGCTTGACAGAATTCTTGAAGCCGGAACATATGCCCCGACAGGAATGGCAGCACAGTCCCCTGTTATAATTGCGGTTACAAACAAAGAGCTTAGGGATAAGTTATCTGCTATGAATGCAAAGATTATGGGAAAACCTGAAGATTTTGATCCATTTTACAATGCACCAGTTGTTCTTGTTGTGCTTGCGGATAAAAGCAGGCCGACACACGTTTATGACGGAAGCCTTGTGATGGGAAATCTTATGCTTGCGGCACATTCAGAGGGAATCGGAAGCTGCTGGATTCATCGTGCAAAGGAAACATTTGAAAGCGAAGAGGGAAAGAATATCCTTAAAGAGCTTGGAATTACAGGTGATTATGAGGGCATAGGAAACTGTGTACTCGGTTATGCGGATGGTGATGAACCTAAGGCTCACCCGATTAAGGATAATTACGTATACTATGTAAAATAAATATTGATAGAAATATCAAAAAAGTAAATATTGAATCTTTCCCAAAATGTAGTAATATAAGATTGAATTTTATGGAAAGTGGCTGCCGCTATAACGATTAATTTTGAACGATTAATTTACATGCGGCAGCCCTTTTTAAGAAAGGTATTAACAGGTATATTAATGAGAGAATTAAGTCAGAGAACATCACAATTTACGGATTCAGTAATAAGAAGAATGACAAGAGTTGCCAATAAGTACGGTGCAGTTAATTTATCACAGGGATTTCCTGATTTTGACCCGCCAGAAGCCATTACAGACAGGCTGGCAGAGGTTGCAGGCGAAGGTCCTCACCAGTATGCACTCACATGGGGAGCAAAGAATTTCAGGGATGCACTTGCGGCAAAACAGGAGCATTTTTCGGGAATGAAAATAGATGCAGAAAGTGAAATAGTAGTTACATGTGGAAGCACAGAAGCTATGATGGCAGCAATGATGTCGGTTGTAAATCCGGGAGATAAAGTTATCATTTTTTCGCCTTTTTATGAAAATTATGGTGCTGATACAATACTTTCGGGAGCAGAGCCGGTTTACGTTCCTTTAGTACCGCCTGAATTTAAGTTTGATGCTAATGTACTTGAAGATGCATTTAAAACAGGAGCCAAAGCACTTATTTTGTGTAACCCTTCAAATCCCTGCGGCAAAGTATTTACAGAGGAAGAACTTAAAATTATATCAGAACTTGCAATAAAATATGATACATATGTTATAACAGATGAAGTATATGAGCATATTATTTATGAACCGAATAAACATACATATATTTCAACGCTTCCGGGAATGAGAGAGAGAACAATTATATGTAATTCGCTTTCAAAAACCTATTCAATTACGGGCTGGAGGCTTGGATATGTTATTGCAAATCCACAGATTGCAGACAGAGTAAAGAAAGTGCATGATTTCCTTACAGTAGGAGCTGCAGCACCGCTTATGGAGGCGGCAGTTACTGGTTTGAAATTCGGTGATGACTATTATAAAGAACTTCAGAACCATTATACACATATGAAAAATCTGTTCTGTGACGGTTTAAAAAATCTCGGACTTACATTTAGTGAGCCGCAGGGAGCTTATTACGTACTTATGGATGTTTCAGAATTTGGTGTAAAGGATGATGTGAAATTCTGTGAGTGGATGACACAGCATGTCGGAGTTGCGGCAGTTCCGGGTTCTAGCTTTTTCAGGGAAGATATCCATTCACTTGTAAGATTTCATTTTGCAAAGAAAGACAATACGTTAAATGCGGCTCTTGATAATCTTTCATCATTAAGAAATAAATGTGCTGATGCACAAAATGTCATTTGGAGATAATAATTTTTATATTTTTTTAAGAAAAACTCATATTAATTTTCTTTATATTCGTACCCCATAGTGGTAATATCTAGAAATGCAATTGGAAAAGGAGAGAGACTATGGGCAGAATATTTAAAAATCTTGTACCATACTGGAAGTCTGTAATTATGATACTGGTACTTCTTGTACTGCAGGCGTTTTGTGATTTGTCACTTCCACAGTACACATCGGATATTATTGATGTAGGAATCCAGAATAAAGGTGTCGGACATGTTATGCCTGAGGCTGTAACAGAGGATGAATATAATCTGGCACAGCTTTTTATGACAGACAGTGAAAAGACAATCTGGCAGGAAAGTTATGACAATGATAATGGTATTTACAGATGCAATGTAAAGAGCGAAAAGAAACTGTCATCTTATGATGATGAACTTGTTTTACCGCTTATAATTAATAATCAGATGACAGATGAAGAAAAACAGAAGTTTCTTGCTATGTCACAGGCAGGAATGTTAAGCGATGAAATGGTTTCACAGATCAGGGAAAAAGCTGAAGAAACAGTTGATACGATGGGTTCTACACTTGTAAAGTCAATGGGAATCGCATATGCAGTAAAGCAGGATACTAATGCTGGAATTGATATGGATGCATTGCAGACAAAGTATCTGTGGGTTTCAGGAGCCAAGATGATAGCGATGGCACTTCTTGTTGCACTTACTACAGTTCTTGTTGGACTTGTAGCTTCAAGAGTAGCAGCCGGAATCGGACGTGATTTGCGTGGCAGTGTATACAAGAATGTAATGAATTTTTCAAATGCAGAGATGGATAAATTCTCGACAGCATCTCTTATAACACGAACAACTAATGATATACAGCAGGTACAGCTTGTGACTGTTCTTATGCTTCGTATGGTTTTATATGCACCTATACTCGGTGTAGGCGGTATTTTTAAGGTGATGCAGACAGGTGCAGGCATGGAATGGATTATAGCACTTGCGGTGCTTATAATAATCGGAATTGTAATGGTACTTATGGTAGTTGCAATGCCTAAATTCAAACTTATGCAGAAGCTTGTTGATAATGTCAATCTCGTATCAAGAGAAATTCTTACAGGTCTTTCCGTAATACGTGCATTCGGACGTGAAAAGAAAGAAGAGGAGCGTTTTGATGATGCCAATAAGGCACTCACTAAGACAATGCTTTTTACAAACCGTGTAATGACATTTATGATGCCTCTTATGACATTTATCATGTACGGAATTAATGTACTTATCATATGGGTAGCTGCACACAAGATTGACAGCGGAAGCATGCAGGTGGGTGCCATGACAGCATTTATCACATATGCAATGCAGATTGTAATGTCTTTCCTGATGCTTACAATGATGTCAATTATGCTTCCGAGAGCAGCAGTTTCAGCTAACAGAATAGATGAAGTTTTAAATGAAAAATCATCTATAAGAGACCCTGAAAATCCTGAAAGACTTGAAGAACACAAAGGTGTTGTAAGCTTTAACCATGTTTCATTCAGATATCCTAACGCTGATGCAGATGTTCTTTCAGATATTGATTTTGTGGCAAAACCGGGAGAGACAACAGCTATTGTTGGAAGTACAGGATGTGGCAAGTCAACACTTATCAATCTTATACCGCGTCTGTATGATGCAACACAGGGAAGTGTCCTGGTTGATGGACATGATGTTAAGAATATAACAATGGAAGATTTAAGAAGCGAAATAGGTTACGTGCCTCAGAAGGGTGTACTTTTCTCAGGTACTATAGCATCAAATTTAAGATATGGTAAAGATGATGCAACTGATGCACAGATTGAGGAGGCAGCTTCAATAGCTCAGGCAACAGAATTTATAGACAGCAAGAGTGCAAAATATGACAGTCCTATTGCACAGGGCGGTACTAACGTGTCAGGTGGTCAGAAGCAGAGACTCTCTATTGCGAGAGCCATTGCAAAGGATCCTAAGATATATATCTTTGATGACAGTTTTTCTGCACTTGATTTAAAGACAGATGCAGCATTAAGAAAAGCCTTATCATCAAAAGTTAAGGACAGCACTGTTATTATAGTTGCACAGCGAATCAGCACAATACTTCATGCTGACCAGATTCTTGTAATGGATGAAGGCAGAATTGTAGGTAAAGGTACACATGGAGAACTTATGAATTCATGTGATGTATATCAGCAGATAGCACGTTCACAGATGTCAGCAAAAGAGCTTGGAGAGGAGGCATAATCATGGAAGATAATAAAGATTTCAAGACGCCTCCGAGACGAGGCAGAATGGGCGGACCTAGAGGCATGGGAATGGCACCTGAAAAGGCAAAAGACTTTAAGGGTTCAATTTCAAAACTTATGTCATATATTGGAAGATATAAGATAGGAATATTTGCGGTAATGTTATTTGCTGCAGTTGCAACAGTATTTAATGTAATAGGCCCTAAGATTCTTGGTAAGGCCACAACAGCACTTTCTGAGGGACTTATGCGTAAAATAGCAGGTACGGGCGGAATGGATTTTAACTATATTGGAAAAATTCTTATAATTGTGCTTTGTCTTTATCTTGTAAGTGTCATTTTCAGTTTTTGTCAGGGCTGGATTATGACGGGAATTACACAGAAAGTATGCTATAGACTTCGTAAGGAAATATCAGAGAAAATCAACCGTATGCCTATGAAGTATTTCGAGAGCAGAACATACGGTGAGGTTCTTTCGAGAATAACAAACGATGTAGATACGCTCGGACAGGGACTTAACCAGAGTATAACAACCATAATTACATCGGTTGCCACACTTGTAGGTGTATTCATAATGATGATGAGTATTTCACCTCTTATGACAATTATTGCTGTAATTATACTTCCTGTATCAGCAGAACTTATATCATTCGTTGTCAAACGTTCACAGAAGTATTTTAAGACACAGCAGGAGTATCTTGGACATATCAATGGTCAGGTAGAAGAAACATATGGCGGACATCTTGTTGTTAAGTCATTTAATAAAGAAAAAGACATGGTAAAGCAGTTTGATGAGACTAACAACGTGTTGTACAAATCAGCCTGGAAATCACAGTTCTTCTCAGGAATGATGCAGCCCATCATGGCATTTGTCGGCAACCTTGGATATGCAGGTGTAGCATTGAGTGGTGGATTTCTTGCCATAAAGGGAACTATAACAATCGGTGATATTCAGGCATTTATCCAGTATGTTAAGAATTTTTCGCAGCCTATAACACAGATTGCACAGGTTATCAATCAGGTACAGTCAATGGCAGCCGCTTCAGAGAGAGTATTTGAATTCTTAGGAGAAGAAGAGGAAGACCAGTTTGCAGCTAATCCTGTAAAGTTAGATACAATAAGGGGCGAAGTAGAGTTCAGACATGTGCATTTCGGATACAGGGAGGATCAGACAATTATCAATGACTTTTCTGCAAAGGTAAAACCGGGACAAAAGATTGCGATTGTAGGCCCTACGGGAGCCGGAAAGACAACTATAGTTAAGCTTCTTATGAGATTCTATGACGTTGGCTCAGGTGAAATTCTTGTGGACGGTCATAATGTAAAAGATTTCAATAGAAGAGATTTAAGAGAAGCATTCGGAATGGTACTTCAGGATACATGGCTTTATAAAGATACTATTATGGAAAATATACGTTATGGACGTCTTGATGCAACAGATGAGGAAGTTATTGAAGCAGCGAAAGCCGCTCATGCAAATCATTTCATAGAAACACTTCCGGGTGGTTATAACATGGAGCTTAACGAGGATGCAAGCAATGTATCACAGGGACAGAAACAGCTTCTTACAATTGCAAGAGCAATTCTTGCTGACAATCCGATACTTATTCTTGATGAAGCTACATCTTCAGTAGATACAAGAACTGAACAGCAGATACAGAAAGCTATGGACAACCTTATGAAAGGCAGAACAAGTTTTGTTATTGCACACAGACTTTCAACGATAAAAGATGCGGATTTGATTCTTGTTATGAAAGACGGCGATATTGTCGAGCATGGAAATCACGATGAATTGCTGAAGA
>ERZ838516.4488-NODE-4488-length-10761-cov-3.840650_pt1 | contig 10761 bp, 6 predicted proteins | sample MGYA00519910_ERZ838516 | MGnify/ENA primary metagenome ERZ838516 (study PRJEB31850, sample SAMEA3708837) | human gut metagenome | biome: human gut; feature: human-associated habitat; material: faeces | place: China | collected 2014 ... | reverse complement strand
TCTTCTTTTCGAGGAATTCGTAGATGCCGCAAAGATGCTCCGTCACCTTCTTATTGCCGAACTCGTAGACCTTGGTCACCAGTCCGTCAAGGAAGTCACGGTCGTGCGAAACGACGATCAGGGTGCCGTCGAAATCCATCAGCGCTTGCTTGAGGATATCTTTGGTTTTCATGTCGAGGTGGTTGGTCGGCTCGTCCAGAATCAGGAGGTTGCCCGGTTCCAGCAGGAGCTTGATCATTGCCAGACGGGTACGTTCGCCACCCGAGAGCACTTTCACTTTCTTCATAGACTCTTCCGGCCCGCCGAACATGAAGGCGCCCAGCAAGTCGCGTATCTTGTTGCGGATTTCTCCTTTTGCCACGTCGTCAATCGTCTGGAAAACCGTGAGGTTTTCGTCCATCAGCGAGGCTTGATTCTGCGCGAAATATCCGATTTGCACGTTATGTCCCAGCGTCAGCGTGCCGTCATGGTCGATTTCGTTCATGATACATTTCACCAGCGTCGATTTACCTTCACCGTTCTTGCCTACGAAAGCCACCTTGTCGCCACGTTCAATTGTCAGGTTGGCGTTGCGGAACACGACATGATCGCCGTACGTCTTTCCGACACCTTCCATCGTGACGGGATAACTGCCCGAACGGGGCGAAGGCGGGAATTTCAGCCGCAGTGCCGAAGTATCTTCCTCGTCTACTTCCAGCAATTCCAGCTTTTCCAGCATCTTGACACGGCTCTGCACCTGCAAAGTCTTCGAGTACGTCCCCTTGAAGCGTTCGATGAAGGCTTCCGTTTCGGCGATGAACTTCTGTTGCTCGTCATAAGCCTTCTGTTGCTGTTCGCGGCGTTCCTTGCGCAGTTGCAGGTATTGGGAGTAGTTTACTTTATAGTCGTAGATGCGCCCCATCGTTACTTCAATGGTGCGGGTGGTGATGTTGTCCACGAATTTGCGGTCGTGGCTGATCACGATGACCGCTTTGCCGTTATTGATCAGAAAATCTTCCAGCCATTGGATCGATTCGATGTCGAGGTGGTTGGTCGGTTCGTCAAGCAGGAGTACGTCCGGTTTTTGCAGCAGCAGTTTGGCGAGCTCGATGCGCATGCGCCAGCCTCCGCTGAAGTCGCTCGTCTGACGTTGAAAATCTTCGCGTGTGAATCCGAGTCCGAGTAATGATTTCTCTACATCCTCTTCGTAATTGGTTGCGTCGATGGAGTAAAATTTTTCGCTGAGGGCGGACACTTCCTCGATCAGTGCCATGTAACTGTCACTTTCGTAATCCGTCCGTGTTTCCAGCTCCTTGTTCAGTGCGTCGATCCGTGCTTCCATCTCGTGCAGATGCGCGAAAGCCTGTGCCGTTTCGGCAAACACGGTTCTGCCGTCTTCCGTCATCAAATGCTGTGGGAGATAGGCTACTACGCAATCCTTGGGGGCCGAAACCTTGCCACGGGTAGGCTGTCTGACTCCTGCCAGAATCTTGAGTAAGGTACTTTTTCCCGCTCCGTTTTTTCCCATCAGGGCGATGCGGTCTTTTTCATTAATAACGAAAGAAATATCACTAAATAGGGTAGTGCCGCTAAACTCTACGGCTAGTCCGTCTATCGAAATCATACAATTCTTTATAATTTGAGGCGCAAAGATAGCGAAATATATCAATCTTTTTTATAACTTGCGGGCTGAAAAGCATTATTAACTGAAATATGTTGACTAAAAAGTAATTTTAGAGAATAATTTTAAAAATAATATAGAAACGATATGGAAGGCGGACAAACAAATGAATTCAGACCTCTTATCTTAGTGGCTGAGGACGACGACAGCAACTTCAAACTGATCAAAGCAATCATCGGAAAGAAATGTGATATACAGTGGGCCAAGAATGGCGAAGAAATCGTGGCACTGTTCAAGGAATACGGCAACGAGGCCAAAGCGATCCTGATGGACATCAAAATGCCTGTGATGAACGGACTGGATGCTACGAAAATCATCCGCGGAGAAAACAAGGAAATCCCTATTATCATGCAGACCGCCTACGCTTTCAGCTCTGACAAGGAGAATGCGATGAACGCGGGAGCGAGCGAAGTGCTGGTGAAACCGATCACACTGTCGATTCTGCGCAATACGCTGACGAAGTATTTCCCCGAACTGGTCTGGTAAACCGATCTCTTTTTTTGTCCGGTAGACTGATCTTTTTTGTTTGTTAAACCGGTCCTTGCTCCGGCAAACATGATCTTTATCCGGCAAAACGGTATCGCTGAGTAGAAAAACGGTATAACAATTCGGGTGTTTTTTCCTGTTTTGTATTTGTGATATTAACAAATAGCTGACGGGGATAATATGGATTTTTACTATATGAAAATCCACATTATCCCCGTCAGCTGTGTCCGGACGTTTCTATGTCAATCCGGATATTACTGTATCAATCCGGGTGTATTGTCTGGAATGCCTCTGCCCGACACTTTCGGCAGAAGGCTGTAAAAGTAAAATAGGCGGACCTCACGGTCGGCCTATTTCTGTTCGTTTCCGTTAATTTGTTAGAGTTCAGAAACGACTCTATGTAAAGTCTCTCCTTTGAGAGATTTTAAGAGCGATTTTTATCGGCTTCCGCCTGCCCACCAAACGGGTTCGGAGTATACGTAGTCACCGTTGCCGTAAGCGGCTTTCACTTCCGGGTTGGCAGCTGTGTCGCTGTTTCCGTATGGGTAGCGCAGCGGGAATTTGCTGGAATTGTTCGGGTTGGTCAGCGTGATGAAGTTTTCGTTCAGTCCCTTCATACGACGGAAATCGTTGTACGTCTCCGTGGCTTCACCGGAGGCACCCCACATGGCAAGGTACTTCTGAATCATTGTTTCCTGCAATGGGTTGGCTGCATATTTCGCTTTCACTACGTCGTCGAAATACTTTCCGGCAGACGTTTCCGTGATTACTTCGCTGGAATTGGTGTTCAAACCGCTTCCCAACTCCTTGATGGCAATGCTTATGCTGTTTTCCGCATTCAGCAAGCCGGCTACTACCGCTTCTTTCAGCGCGTCTTCCGCATCACGGTTCAGACGGCACAGAGCTTCTGCTTTCAGGAACATCAGTTCGTGATAGCTCATCAGCAGGGTCGGTGCGGTTTTGGCGTAAACGAATGCAGAGATACCGTATTTGGACGTACTCTGATCCGGACTACCGTTGGGAGCCGGAACGAGGCTGGGATCGTTGGCTGCTACCTGCGAACGTTTTTTGTCGACGATCGGAGTGAAGAAAGCACGGTTGGCACGCGGATCATTGTAGGCCAACAGCTTGGTGCCGAGGCTTGTACTGGCTCCGAATCCGGCACGAGAGTTGTAGAAACCGTAGAACGGGTTGATGTTGTTAGAGTCGTAGATGTCGAATGCAGCCTGGTCGTCAGCCGAAGTGAACGATTTGCTTACATAGTCCAGCACCTTTTCATAATCGGCCGATTTGTTGCTTGAGCGGTTGATCAGTCTCATGGTGTAGCGGGCTTTCAGGCCGTAAGCGAATTTCAGCCATTTGTCCGCGTCGCCGGCATAAAGGAAATCCTGCTCGGTCACGTCTGCCAAGTCTTCTTTCTGAAGATTGGCGATGGCGTCGTCGAGATAACTGATGATTTGAGTATAGATTTCCTGTTGCGTATCCATTTTCGGGGTCATATAGACCGGAGAGCCTTTTTCGTCCACCAGCGCAGCCTGACTGCACGGGGCATCACCGAAGAAATCGGCAATCAGTGCGCAGTTGTAAGCGGCCATCACTTCGGCCATTCCCCGGGTGACGTCGTTGCCGTGATCTCTGCCTCCTTCGCCACATTGGTCGATGATGATGCGGGCGTTCTTCAATGAAGAATAGATGCCGTTCCATGAGTTATTGAAGGTAGACGAGGACGACGGTTCGTTTTCGCGGACTTCGGCGTAGTAAAGCTGGTTGTCGACACCTACTTCGTATTCGATATACGAAGAGGCGTATGTATTGATGTCACCGCTGGCGTTGGAGAAAGCGGTAGAGGTGATTACATCTGCCAAGATAAATCTTGAGGCAACACTGGTGGTGTGGTCGTGGTCCTTGTTGATTCTGTCCATCGTGTCCTCCGAGCAAGCAGAGAACAAAGACAGAGCGGCAACAGCCAGTACACCGGTTATTTTATCATATCTTTTCATAATCTTCTTTCGTTTAGCTAATTAGAATTTTACATTTACACCAAAACCGTAGCTTGCAGTTCCCGGCAGAGAGAAACGCTCGAAGGCACCTCCCATGTTGTCGTTACCCTGAGATGCTTCCGGGTCGAATCCCTTCAGCTCGGACCATACGATGAGGTTGCGGGCAAATACGTTTACATCTACGTTTAGCCATTTGCTGGCGTATACCGGGTAGCTTACAGAAAGCTCACGCAGTTTGATGAACGATGAATCGTAGATATAAGATTCGTTGATAGAACGCAGGCGGGTGTAATAAGCCTGTGCGTTAGTCACTTCGATGTCGTTGGCGGCATACGTCGGGTTGCCCTGCGCGTCTGTTCCGGTTTCTTTCACGGTGTTGGGAACGACGAAGTTGCTCTTGCGTTTTTCGCCCGATTCTTTGGTGACACCGTAGAAGTTCATTTCACCGGCAGTACCGCAGTACATTTGTCCGCCTTGTTTCCAGTCGAACACGGCAGCGATACGGAATTTGTAAAGCTCGATATTCGTGTTGAAGCCCAGACGGAAGTCGGGAGAAACCCGGCCGATCACGTCGTCTTCGCCCACCTGCGGAAGTCCGTTCGCGTCTACCACGATCTGTCCGGCCTTGTTGCGCTTGTACGTGCTGCCGTATACTACGGGGAATTTCTCGCCGATACCGGCACGCACCTGCGGAGTGACGAATCCGCCGAGATAGATGCTTTCAACACCCGGTGCAAGTTCGTCTACGTAGTTGTCGATCTTTGAGAAGTTGAAAGCGAAGTCGAGCTTGAAGTTGCGGTTGTTGACCGGCGACACTCCCAGTGTAAGTTCGTGCGAGTTGGTATGAATCTTACCGCCGTTCATGATCATGCTGTCGTAGCCGGTAGAGCCGGACAAAGGCACTTCGAAGATCTGGTCTTTTACGTTCTGACGCGAGTAGGTATAGTTCAAAGTGAACAGTCCGTTGAAGAATGTCAGGTCGGCACCGATTTCGTATGACTTCGTGTTCTGCGGTTTCAGGTTCGGGTCATACACCTTATAATAAGGGATATATGCCATCGTTCCGTTGATCGGGTAGGCGATGGGCGTGCCGTTGAAGAATCCGCCGCCGTAGCTCGGGGTGTAGTAATAGCTTTGCATATAGTCGCCTGCCATACCTACTTCGGCGTACGATGCGCGCAGCTTACCGAATGTGAGGATGTTGTTTTTCAGCGGTTCGAGTTCGGTGAACACAAATCCGAGCGATACGGAAGGATAAGTGAACGAACGATTGTCGCGCGGCATATTTGAAACGACGTCGTTACGGATTGTTCCGTTGAGGTATACCATGTTTTTCCATGCCAGAGACAGGTTGGCAAAGTTACCTACCGTACGTTTCTTGTTGTACGACTTGGAACTCTGGTAGATAGAAGCATTGTTGATGTGGTTCCATCCCGGGAAGTTGAAGTTCATCCCTTCGGAGAAGGCATATTGCGTTCTTTTCTCTACAAGTTCGTTACCGATCAGGGCGTCGAATACCCAGTCCTTGTTGATGTCCCAGCGGTAAGAAGCTGTCAGCAGCGAGTTCAGCTCGTTGATGCTGTAGTGGTATTCGATGGCGTCGCCGGTGTCTGCCATTGTACTGCCGTATCCGTAGATTTCGCTGTAGTTGGTGGTGTAGGCGTCGTCACCGAGTTGGTATTTCACGTCCAGTTTGTGGTTGTCCGTGCCGAATTTGGTCGTGAATTTCACGAATGCGTTTCCGAAGAAACGTTGCGAGCGTTCGGTGAACAGATTGTTGTCCACAGCCCAGTAGGCGTCGTCGATCCATGCCTGGCGGTACGTGTTCTGCTCGTACGGGTCGCCTTCGACGTGCGAGGGGATTCCTTTCATGTTGTAGCTCACCGGAGCGTTGTAGATGGTAGCCGTCACGCCGGAGTTGGCGGTAGACTGCTTTTTTATCTTGGAAGTCACGAAGTTACCGTTGAAGCCAGTCGACCAGTTGGGGCTGAGCTGAACTTCGGCAGACATTTTGGCGTTGTATCTGTCCATACCGGTAGTCGGGATGATGCCTTCCTGGTGGCTGTTACCCAGCGAGAAAGAGTAGTTTCCTTTGTCCAGATTTTGGGAAACGTTGACGTTGTTGCTCCAGGTAATGCCGGTGTCGAAGAAATCCTTCATGTTGTTGTATGCTTTCGGCGTTGCCCACGGGTCAAGACCGGCTTCGGCACGTTGGGGCACGTAGTATTGTCCCTGACGTTTTCCCATTTTCTGGGTGAAAGCGTTGTCGGTGTTGCCGCCGTATGTAGGATCGTTGGCGAGGTCGGCTATTTTCGGTCCCCAGCTGTGGCCGGAATAAGGGTCGTATGAGCCGCCGCTGCCTTGTCCGAATTCGTTTTGCAGTTCGGGCAGTGTAGACACGACATCGAACGAAAGATTGCTGCGGAATGTGATCGTCGGTTTGCCTTTGGCCACTCCTTTACCGCTTTTGGTGGTGATGACGATGACACCGTTTGACGCACGCATACCGTAGAGGGCAGAAGCTGCCTGACCTTTGAGGATGTTGATGCTTTCGATGTCGTTGGGGTCGATGTCCACCGAACGGTTGGCGTAGTCGGTACCGTAGGCGGCGCCGTTAGCGTTGTCGGTAGTCGTTACGTCGGCAGCGGAAGAGATCGGCATGCCGTCGATGACATACAGAGGTGTATTGTCGCCCGTGAACGAACGGGAACCGCGGATCGTGATCTTGGAAGATGCACCCGGCATACCGGAAGAGGGAGCGATGTCCACACCCGAAACTTTTCCTTGTAGTGCTCCTGCAAGGTCGGTGTTGGCCGCGCGTGTCAGCTGGTCTGACTTCACGTCCTGAACGGCGTATCCCAGCGCTTTCTTTTCGCGGGAGATACCCATGGCCGTTACTACGACTTCGTCTAGTGACTTGGCGTCACTTTTTAATACTACTTTGATAACGCCTTGTGTGATCGTAACAGTTTGCGGAGTCATTCCTACATAGGAAACGCGCAAAGTTTTAGAAGAACTTGGTACGGTGGGGAGTTGCCCTTTCGGGAAGCGTTAAGTGTTTTTGGGGCTATTTAAGGCATAAAATGATAAAAAGATACCATTTCGAACGAATATCTGATGTTTTTTTTATGAAAATAGCGGTTTTAACACTTTCTTTCTGTTAGGTAATAATGTTTAAATGCTGCTAAATACGTCTTTAGATTTACTTATTTGATTTATTCTCTGATTAAATTCTTTCAATATGATACTTTATAGTTAAAAACGTAACACTTTTTTAATTTTGATATAAATAGTGTTATCTTTGCACCCTGTTAGAGACTAGAAGTCTATTTATAGGTTAAATTTAAGAGAGAATTTATGAAAAGAAAATTGATGTTCTTTATGACCTTCCTTTTTGTGGGTATAGGTCTGGTGACAGCGCAGACGTCCCGAGTTACCGGTGTGGTAACCGCCGAGGAAGATGGCCTGCCTGTTGTAGGTGCTTCGGTATTGGTGAATGGCACTACTCTTGGTACTATCACGGATATTGATGGTAAGTTTACAATCACGAATGTACCAAGTTCTTCTAAGACTTATTGATATTTTATAGCCTCTCTTTTTCCTCCTTTTTCGTCCTATCTTATTGTAAATCAGAATATAAGTGCTGCTTTCTGCAACTTGGCTTCCCGGCTCACTTACTATAATCGCAACCTTTTCCCTTTCTTTTTCGATCTCAGTCATCTTTTTCGGGCAGGTACTCGGCTTGTTTTCAGGGGGGCGGATGCTTAGGTTCTACCTTTATTTGAGGCTTTCTATGAGCGATAGGGGCAGACCGGTCTTTTCGGCAATGAGTTGATTGTCAATTCCTTGCTTTTTCATGTCGATGGCTGTCTGAAAGATGTTCAAGGCTTCTTCGCGACCTTTCTTCAGGCCTTCCTCAAGTCCTTCTTCAAGTCCTTTCTTCAGTCCTTCTTTCATTCCTTCTTTCATCCCTTTTTTTATTCCTTCCTTTTCCGCTGCATCCATTGTCACCAAATAATCCCGGTACACTTTGACGCTATTATCGTATAGCTCCCTCTCTTTTGGAGACATAGAAGCCACATCAGCGATCTCTTCGAGTTTTTCGAAGACGGCTTTTCGTGCCTTGAATGGCAGGCGTTTTAAAGTTTCCATATTATTTAATATATAAATCCAACGTTCAAAATTCGTTTCACATTCCTCTTCGCTTTTTTTGAAGAGGGGGAGGGCGATGAATATTTGCCGGAATTTCTCCGAGAAGAGTTCACCTGTCTCCTTGTCTGCAAGAATAACGTCTGTCCGGAGTTTTATGTTCTTGTCCATGATGAAATTCATCAGAAAGACTCCGTAAACAGCTTTTATTTCAAATTTCCAGTCGTGCCCCGTCCGGCCCTGGTTGACGATGGCACGGGAGAGATAGAAAATGGAGCGTTCTTTAAAGTTGCTCTGCATGCGGTTTTGCATTTCGACAATTATCTTTTCGCCCGTGTCCGTGGTGCAGTAGACATCGTAGATGATGCCTCGTCCTTCCGGGTAGTCCGGCAGCTGTTCGTTGTTCAAAAACGTTAAGTCGGTTATCACTCGTTCACCTTCGAGAAGGTCGTTCAGAAATTCGATTAGTAAATCCTTAGACACTTCTCTGCCGAATATTAGTTTGAATCCGTAGTCGGTGAACGGATTGATAAATTTGCTCATTGTTTTGGTTGTTGCTCTTTTAGGTTGTAAAGAGAGGTTTCTCTTTGCATACGGTAAAGAGGCTTTTTCTTTGTCCCACAAAGATAGGATAAATTATTGTTTTATGATGCGTTTGGCGGGAGAAATAAATGACGTGGGCGCTCAAAAATGCTCATCTTCCTCTTAAAAATGTTCATCTTCCCCTAACTCGCTTTTTGAGGATACCGGTGTAGGTGTCCTCAAATTCTGCCGGGTGATTGAGCGCCCAGAGGATGTAGTCGCCCGGCTCGTTCTTTTTGAGCAGGGTGGAGCGGTATTCGGAGCTGAGGACTTTCCATAAGGTGCCGCACGGACCACCCAGCTTTCTGCGTCGGGCGAGGGCGAGGATGCCTTTCACGGTTTGTTCGTTCCGGATGCCGATGGCGTCCATGTTGAGGCGCAGCAGGGATTCGGAGAATCCTCCGGAAGCAATGCTTTCGTTCGGGGCTTCTTCCTGCTGGTTTCTTTCGTACTGGGTTCCGTTGTGCTTGGGTTCTTCCTGCTGGTTTCTTTCGTACTGGGTTCCGTTGTGCTTGGGTTCTTCCTGCTGGTTTCTTTCGTACTGGGTTCCGTTATGCTTGGGTTCTTCTAGCTGGTTTCTTTCGTATTGGGTTCCGTTATATCTAGCTTCTCCCTTCTGATCTATTCCTCCATTTCTTCTTTCTTCCTTATTTTCCTCCTCCCTTTTTCCGGACGAGATTTCTAAAGACAAACCTTTGACAGCAACAGGCGCAGCCTGAGAAACGCCGTTTGACGGAACGGGCGGCTGCTCTCTATCTTTCTCCCATTCATTTTCGGTTTTGCTTTGTCTTTCTCTCTCTTTGTCTTTTTCTCTTTCCGGTTTGATATCATTTTCCATCTCTCTTTTCGGTTTGCTTTGAATCTCAGTATCCGTTTCCGATTTACTTTCGATTTCTGTATCCGTTTCCTGTTTTGTTTGTGGGATTGTTGCTGCAATTTCTCGGTTTTTTGCAGCATTAATTTTCATAGCTGCTCCGTCGGTCACTGTTTTTGTAGCATTGATTCCTGTGCCTGCTGCATGGATGTCTGTGCCTGCTGCATGGATGTTTGTGCCTGTCGTGCCGATTCCTGGCTTTGTTTTAGTAACTTCTGTAGCTGTGATATTGACTCCTGTTTTTGTTGTGTTGACTCCTGCATCTACTATCTTGTTTTCCGCTTCATCCACTTCTGTACCTTTTGAATTTATATTGCTTCTTATGTCTGCGGAATTATTTCCCGTTCCATCCTTTTCTTCCTTGATGAGCCAAAACCGTTCCAGCGGAAGTTTGTATTTCCTTCGGCTGTCGGTAATGATTTTGTGGTATTGCTCTTGGATGGCTTGCGAAGTCAGAATCCCGTACTCCTTATATATATAGGTGTCGAACAGTCCGACGGACAGGCAGTCGTCGATGATGGCCTGCATCTCCTCCTCCTCGCAACACACTTCCTGCGAAATGTCGAACAAGGTATCTTGATTCCATGCGACGTAAAATCCCTTTTCTTTGTAGATGAGGCAGAGCAGGGAAGTGAGTGCGGCAATTCCTGCCGCATGATGACGGTTGGAAATGCGGCGTACCTTCCTGTCTTGGAAGAAGTTGACATCGAGCGGGAAATAATCTAATCCGGGTTTGGAAATACGGGCCATCTTTTTGAATATTTAGAGTGATATTGACTGATAAATAATGAATAAGGCGAATCGGTAATTTTAATTTAGCTCATTTCAGTATGGTGATAAGCTACTTGATAGTCAGTTCTGTATCTCAACTGAGGGTGACTAAAAAGTCGATTCTATCTCTATTCTCCTCCTTCGGGAAGGAGGAGTGGTCGCAGACCGAGGTGGTAGGAGAAATAATGTTTATACCTATTTCTTTGTAAATGACAGGATTATGCATTCACCTACCACCT
>ERZ838516.4471-NODE-4471-length-10792-cov-11.963956_pt1 | contig 10792 bp, 9 predicted proteins | sample MGYA00519910_ERZ838516 | MGnify/ENA primary metagenome ERZ838516 (study PRJEB31850, sample SAMEA3708837) | human gut metagenome | biome: human gut; feature: human-associated habitat; material: faeces | place: China | collected 2014 ... | reverse complement strand
GCTCGGTCAAAAAGTCGGTCAGGTCCTCGGCCATCTTCTTGGTCAGGGTGGTCACAAGAACGCGCTCGTTTTTTGCCGTGCGGGCGTTGATCTCGCCCAGCAGGTCAGTCACCTGCCCCTCCACAGGCCGCACCGAGATCAGCGGGTCCAGCAGGCCGGTGGGCCGGATGACCTGCTGCGCGATCCGGGTGCTGTTCCGGCGCTCGTACTCGCCCGGCGTGGCCGAGACGAACACCATCTGGTTCAGTTTGCTTTCCACCTCCTCAAACTTGAGGGGGCGGTTGTCAAAGGCCGACGGCAGACGGAAGCCATACTCCACCAGCGTCTTTTTGCGGGCATAGTCGCCGCCGTACATGGCGCGCACCTGCGGCAGGGTCACATGGCTCTCATCCACAAAAAGCAGAAAATCCTCCGGGAAATAATCCAGCAGGGTGGTGGGCATACTGCCCGGCGCACGGCCCGACAGCACCGCCGAGTAGTTCTCGATACCCTTGCAGATTCCCACTTCGGTCAGCATCTCGATGTCGTAGTTCGTTCGCTGCTGGATGCGCTGGGCTTCAATGAGCTTGCCCTCGGCGGTAAACTTCTTCACCTGCTCGTCGCACTCGGCGCGGATCTTTTCAATGGCCGCTGCCTTTTTATCGGCGCTGACGATGTAGTGGCTGGCCGGGAAGATGGCCACATGCTTCACCACGTTCTGCCGGGTGCCGGTAACGGGGTTGAACTCCGTGATGCGGTCGATCTCATCCCCGAAGAACTCCACCCGGATGGCAAGGTCGCTCATGTAGGCCAGATAGATATCCACCGTGTCGCCATGAACACGGAACTTATTGCGGATAAAATTGATGTCGTTCCGCTCATATTGCAGGGTGACCAGCTTTTTGCACAGGTCATCCCGCTCCATCTGCATCCCGGGCCGCAGGCTGATGACCATGCTGCGGTAATCGATGGGGTCACCCAGAGAGTAGATGCAGGACACCGATGCCACAATGATGACATCCCGCCGCTCCGAAAGCGCCGCCGTGGCCGAATGGCGCAGGCGGTCGATCTCATCGTTGATGGCGCTGTCCTTTTCAATGTAGGTGTCGGTGCTGGGAATGTAGGCTTCGGGCTGGTAGTAATCGTAGTAGGAAACAAAATACTCCACCGCATTGTCCGGGAAGAACGAGCGGAACTCGGTGCAGAGCTGGGCCGCCAGCGTCTTATTATGGGCCAGCACCAGCGTGGGGCGGTTGCACCGGGCGATCACGTTGGCCATGGTAAAGGTTTTGCCGCTGCCGGTCACACCCAGCAGGGTCTGGCAGCGGTCGCCCCGCTCAACGCCCTCTACCAGCTGCTCAATGGCCTGGGGCTGGTCACCCGTGGGGGCATAGTTGGAGACGAGATGGAACTGTTCATCGGCCATGTCTCGGTTCTCCTTTCTGTTCTCAGATAGAACTACAAATAGTTGTGCTTTTCATGTTGATTATAACACAATTATTTTATAATATCAATACGGCCTGAGCATCTCCCCGGTCTGGAAATCGTAGAACGGCAGGCGGTTGGCCTCCCGCATGGAGAAATATTCGCTCTCGGTCAGGATGATGTGATCCCGCAGATGTACCTTGACCAGCCCCAGCGCCCGGACGATGTTCTCGGTGGCCATCAGATCCTCCCGCGAGGGCAGGGCCACGCCGTTGGGGTGGTTATGGCAGAGCACCACACTGTCGGTACCGCCCTTGAGGGCTGCCGCCACCACATCCTTGATCTCCAGACTCACCCGGTCGCTGGTGCCGTCCCGCAGCCAGAACAGTCCCTTGATGCGGCTGCGGCCATCCAGCGCAGCCAGCAGGGCGCGTTCCTGCACAGTCCCGGCAAACTGTGCCATCAGGTATTCGACCAGCTGGTCGGTGGTCTTCATGCATTTTTTTCCGTTGACCGCACACTGGGTATAGTATCTGCCGACCTGCGGCAAAAGATGCAGCATCCGGGCGGTGGAGGGGCCTACGCCCTCCACCGTCAGCAGATCCTCCTCGGAGGCATCCAGCACCCCGGCAAAGTCTCCGAACCGGTCCATGAGGACATGGGCAAGGCCGTTGGTGTCCTTGCGGGTGTTGGTGATATAAAGGACATATTCCAGCGCTTCGTGGGGTTCCAGACTTTCCAGTCCGTACTGCTCTACCCGGGCGCGCATCCGCTGGCGGTGCCCCTTATGCTGGCTGCTTTCCTTCGCCATGGTCGTTCTCCTTTTGCGTTATTACTCTAATAGTACCGTTTTTTCAGCAAAACACAAGGGGGCACAGGAAATATTCTGCGTTGACTTCAAAGAAAGGGTGGTTTATTATAGAGAAAAGGCTTTTTTATGAATCAATATGCCCTCTCAGTCAAAGCCTGCGGCTTTGCCAGCTCTCCCAAAGGGAGAGCCCCTTGTGGCTCTCGGTCAGCATGTACTGAACCCGGGAGATGCATTGCCTCTCCCTTTGGGAGAGGTGGATTTGCGAAGCAAAGACGGAGAGGGCTTGTCTTTCATCCAATAAAAGGAACGATTTTATGAAACAATTTACTGCCACCGCAAATGACGAGGGCGTGCGGCTTTCCCGCTTTGTCCAGAGCGTGACCCGCGATCTCCCCACCAGCCTGCTGTACAAGAGCTTCCGCAACAAGCGGGTCAAGGTCAACGGCAAAAAGGGCGCACCCGAGGATCGGCTCAAGGCGGGCGACCTCATTGAGCTGTACATCAACGATGAGTTCTTCCCGCCCGAGGGCGCAAAGCCTGCAGCCCGCAAGCCTGCCCCCAAAAAGCAGCAGAACCAGCCCAAGGTGACCGTCATCTATGAGGACGAGAACATTGCCGTGCTGTACAAGCCCACCCACCTGCTCTGCCACAGCGACCGCACCGGCGATGCCAACCTTGTGGACGCATTCACCCAGTATCTGGCCCAGAAGGGCGAGTACGACGCAGGCGGCGAGAATCGCTTCAAGCCCGGCATCTGCAACCGGCTGGACCGTGGCACCGAGGGCCTTGTCATCGCTGCCAAGAGCTACGCCGCCCTGCGGGACATGAACGAGATCATCCGCACCGACCTGCTCAAAAAGGAATACTACACCATCACCGTGGGCATCCCCCAGAGCGGGCGGTTCACGGCCTGGTGGGAGCACGACGAAAAGAACAACAAGGTCAGCATCCATGCCCACCAATCTCAGGATGAGCGCCGCAAGCAGATCATCACCGATGTGGACGTGCTGCGCACCGCCGGGCCGTTTGCCCTGTGCAGGATCGGCCTGGTCACGGGCCGCACCCACCAGATCCGCGCGCATCTGGCCTATCTGGGCAAGCCGGTGCTGGGAGATATCAAATACGGCAACCGCAAGATGAACGAGCGCACCGGCACCCGGACGCAGGCTCTCTGCGCCGTCCGCATCAGCTTCCTGGATATCCCGGAGGAGAACACTCTGCACTACCTCACCGGCAAGGTCATCAAGCTGAAAGACCCCCAGATCGTCAAACAGTTCGACGCGCTGGATAAAAATAAAGAAGGAGCAACATCATGGCAGACCTGAACGCCTATTTCAAAAGCATCATCGACCAGGACCGCGAGGCCGTGGTTATCTGCGACTTGGATCACACCATCCTCTATATGAACCCTGCCGCTGTGGTGGATTACGGCAAATACGGCGGAGCCGCCCTGCTGGGCAAAAGCCTTCTGGCCTGCCACAACCCCCATTCGGTGGAAGCCATCCGCAAGGTGGTGGACTGGTTTGCCGCTGATGCAGGCCATAACATCGTCTATACCTACTACAATCCAAAGCATGTCCGTGATGTCTACATGGTTGCCCTGCGGGACGAGGACGGTACCCTGATCGGCTACTACGAGAAGCATGATTCCCGAAAAACTGAAACTATGAAGCAGTACGATTTGTTCTGACAAAGAAAGGCGAACTCCACACAAAAAAGACTTTGCCGCCTACCCCCCGTGCGAAGATGCTACTCTGCTATACCTCCCGCATAGACAAAACGAACGCCTGCCGGGCTTTTCTCACACGGCAGGCGTTCGTTCGTTTTTATGGGGTCGATTCGTTACTTTGCCAGCAGCTCATCAGCCAGCACATCCATCTGTGCCTCAGCGGCAGCATTGGCGGCAGAGCGGATGGTCACAACGGCATCACAGACGGTGATGTTCTTCATGCCGTCCAGCTCGGCACGCATCAGCTTTGCAGCCATGGGGGCCCAGGTGCCGTTCTCCATCAGGCCAACGGTGCGGCCCTGGAAGTTCTTGGTCTTGAGGTGTGCCAGCAGATTCTCCATCGGCGGGAAGAGGAAGCCATCGTAGGTGGCACAGGCCAGCACGATCCGGCCGCAGCGGAAGGCCTCAGTGACGGCATAGGAGACATCGGTGCGGGTCAGATCCATCTCCACCACCTTGGCACCCTTGGCGCGCAGCTTCTCAGCCATGGTGTGGGCGGCGGCTCTGGTGTGGCCGTGGATGGAAGCGCTGGCCACCAGGATCTTCTCCGGCTCCTCAGCCTTGTAGCTGGACCACAGGTCATAGTAGTTCAGGTACTTGCTCAGATCGCCGGTCAGCACGGGGCCGTGCAGGGGGCAGATGGTGGCGATATCCAGCGCAGCGGCCTTTTTCAGCAGAGCCTGCACCTGCGGACCGTACTTGCCCACGATGTTCAGGTAGTAGCGGCGGGCCTCGCTGGCCCAGTCGGCGTTTTCGTCAAACCTGGCCACTGCACCAAACCGGCCAAAGCCGTCCGCAGAGAAGAGCACCTTTTCACTGCTCTCATAGCTCACCATGACCTCAGGCCAGTGCACCATGGGGGCAAGCACAAAGGTCAGGGTGTGGGTGCCCAGGCTCAGGCTCTCGCCGTCCTTCACCACCACGCGGCGCTCCTTGGCAACGGCATCCGCCCCAAAGAACTGATCCATATACAGGAAAGTTTTGGCGTTGCCCACCACCTGCATTTCCGGGTAGAGGGCGGCCAGTCTGGCGATATTGGCACCGTGGTCAGGCTCCATGTGGCTGACCACCAGGTAATCCGGCTTGCGTCCGGCCAGTGCCTCGGTCAGGTTGGCAAGCCAGGGCTCCGTGGCACGGTTGTCCACCGTATCCAGAATGGCGGTCTTTTCGTCCAGAATGACATAGGAATTGTAGCTCACGCCGGTGGGCACCGGGTACTGGCTCTCGAACAGGTCAATGGTGGTATCGTCCACACCCACGCCCAGAATGGCTTCGCTGATCTTTTTCACGCTCATAGCAGACATCCTCTCTATCCATATTGCTGTGCCGGAAAAGTGGCAGCATAATACTAATAGCGGTTCCTAGTATAGCACATTGTTAAAGATTATTCAAGCTCCTCCGGCAGTCTTGCCGCCACCGGCCGGCCCGGCTCGTTGTCCAGCTCCAGCAGGACTGCCGCGCTGGCATCATCCAGGCTCTGGACACTGCGGAGCTTGCGGCTGATGGCCCGGCTGCGGACACCAATGAGGTTGTCCAGCTCTTCATCGGTCTGGCGCAGGCGCTGCTGCATCTTGGAGAGCCCCTGCCCGAACTTGTCGAACTCCGTCTTAACGGCACCCAGCAGCTGCCAGACCTCGCCGGAGCGCTTCTGGATGGCAAGGGTCTTGAAGCCCATCTGCAGGCTGTTGAGCAGAGCCGCCATGGTGCTGGGGCCTGCAATGTTCACCTGATAATCCCGCTGCAGCACCTCCAGCAGACCGGCGTTCACCACCTCGGCGTACAATCCTTCAAAAGGCAGGAAGAGGATGCCAAAGGTCGTGGTGTAGGGCGGTTCCACATACTTTTCCCGGATATCCTTTGCCTCGCTCCGCAGCACCAGCTCCAGCGTATGGCGGGCATTCTCCACCGCCTGCGCATCGCCGGAGGCCTGGGCATCCTGCAAGTGCGCGTAGGTGTCGCCGGGGAATTTGGAGTCGATGGGCAGCCAGACCGTGCCGCCGTCCGTGCCCGGCATCCTGATGGCATATTCCACCCGCTGGGTGCTGCCCGGGATGGTGGCCACATTGGTCTCGTACTGTTCCGGGGCCAGGATCTCTTCCAGAATGGCCCCCAGCTGGATCTCACCCAGAATGCCGCGGGTCTTAACGCCCGAGAGCACCTGCTTCAGCCCGCCCACATCGGCGGCAAGGTTCTGCATCTCGCCCAGCCCCTTGTACACCTGTTCCAGCTGGTCATTCACAGCCTTGAAGCTCTCGGTCACCCGCTTCTGCAGGGCATCCTGCAGTTGCTCGTCCACAGTGTGGCGGATCTCATCCAGCTTTTTGGCGTTCTCGGCCTGCAGGGCGGTCATGTTTTCCGCAAGGGTCTTGCGCAGCTCTTCCAGCTTCTGGGTGTTGGCGGCCTCCAGACTCTGGAGCCGCTGGGTCAGGATCTGCTGCTGGCCGCTCTGACCCTGTGCCAGCGTGGTGCTCATGCTCTGCACCGAGGTCTGCAGCGTCTCACTGACGCTGCGGATGGCGGTATAGTTCTGCTCCGCCATTGCCGCCTGTCTGGCCGCAAAGTCTTTTGCCTGTGCATCGAGCTGCTGCTGCATCCAGCGCTTGAGCTCCTCGTAGTCTCCCCCGTTCCGGGGCTTGTTCAGTTTCCAGAGCACCACTGCCAGCAGCAGGCAGATGATGACCAGCAGCAGGGTGTACAATCCAGCTAAAAATTCCATTGATTATAAGTCCTCGAAATCGACCAATTCTTTCCGGGTATCCAGCGCATCGCCATAAAGGCCCACGCCGTCCACCTCGCACTCGCCCGACTGGTTATCATAGGGGTCGGAGCGGAACCCGTACATCGGCGGGTCAAAGGGTGCCTCAAAGGCGCGGTTTGCCACCATGCGCCCGGTGTCCAGATTGCCGAAGTAGTGGCGGCGCAGCTCTTCCTCGCCCTGCCGTGCCATGGAGGCACCAAACGAGCAGTCGGCATACATCCAGCCCTTGGGGGCAATGTAGAACATGGCCCAGTCGTGGCATCCCACGCCGGTGGGCGACACCGACAGGCCGCTCTGCCAGCGGGCCGGAATGCCCACCAGACGGCAGAGGGTGATGAAGGTCAGGGCCATAATGCCGCAGTCACCGCGCCGGTCCCGCGCGCAGCGGTCGGGCAGGCATTCCTGCACAAAGTAGGCGGGCTGATAGTGATACCGCACGTTCAGGGTAACGTAATCATAGATGCGCTTTGCCTTTTCCGCCGGGTCGGTGATCCCTTCGGTCAGCTGTGCAGCCAGCGCCCGCAGGTAGGGCGTGAACACGATATGCGGGGCCTGCTCCTCGGTATCAAAGGTCGGCTGTTCCGGTGCAGGCACAAAGTCCAGCGGGTCAGCATAGACTGCCGTTGTCTTGTAACGGTACTGCACCCCGAAGCGGCGGTTTTCGGTCAGGTCAGCCTCCCAGCAGACCGTGCGCTGGGGGGCGTTTGCATCGGCGATGCGGCCCGGCTGCTCGGTAAAGCTCTGCAGCTCGATCTCGCTCTGGGCCAGGCATTCCGCCGGGATGGGCAGCCAGGCGCGGACGTGCACGCTCTCCCGGCCCTCTGCCTTTGCCTTGGCCAGAGCAGCGGCAAAGGCCTCATCCGACATTCCCACGCTGGTCTTCAGCGTGATGCGGGCACTGGCCTGCCCTTCCCGCTCCATCTGGTCATGGATGCGGCGGCGGCGCTCCCGGGCCAGCGTAGCCGGGGCGGGCGGGTCGAGCTGACGGGCGGCAAGGTCGGCGTGGGTGGCGATCAGCGTCTCGGCAAAGCGGTCAAGGTAGTGCTTCTCCCCTTCCACAAACCGCCAGTCCACCCGGCCCTCATGCACCAGCTGGCGGAACTCCTCCACCGTGAAATCCCGCACAAGGCCCTGCATCCGGGCCACGGCCTGTGCCTCGTTCCAGCAGTATTCCTGCGGCAGACGGCACATGATCTCCTTCTGCACCAGCAGGGCATCCCGCAGCGCGTCCACGCCGTGGGGCACCGGGTTGGCGGGCTGCTCGTACTCCGGCATTTCCAACCCCTGACTGCGGGGGCTGTTCTGGGTCTCCGTCCAGTCCTCGGCCAGATATTCATCGATCCGTGCCACGGCTTCTTTGTAATAGCCCGCGGCCTTCAGCCGCTCCACATCATCGGGCAGACCGACGTTCAGATGCACAAATGCTTCGTTCAGATCTTTCATCCTGTTTCATCCTTTCTCTCAGGCGCACTGCTCTTCCCAGAAAGCAGTGGCTTCCACCAGCCAGTTCTCGGCATCTGTTCCGGTGCCGATGCCGCAGACGTGAGGTGCATTGTTGAACACCCGGTAAACATGCTTGACGTGATTGGCCTGCAGGGCAGCTTCCAGCTGCGGTCCCTGCCGCCAGTAGACCAGCTCTTTCAGCAGCGTGTCGTTCACACCGTGCCAGTGATAGGTGGCGGGGTAGTCCGGCGTGATCTCATCCGAAAGGTTCCGGGTGTAGTATTTGGGGCCGTACGCGCCGATATCCTGAATGACATGGTAGATGGGCTTGATGTAGGTCATATCGTTGATGGGGTAGCCCAGCAGCAGGGCGGCGGGCTTGGGCACATTGTAATGCTTATACCCCACCGATTCCGTGCCGAACAGACCCGTCAGGTGGCCGCCCATGGAATATCCCACGATGGCGTACTGCTCCGGCTGGATGCCAAACTCCGCAGCGTGTTCCTCAATGTACTGCATAGCCCGGCCGATGTCCTCCAGCGGAGCGTCATCGGAAGCATCCGTCCAGACGCGATACCGCAGAATAAAGGCGGCATAGCCCAGTTCATGCAGCTGCCAGGCCGTGCAGGCCCCCTCCTCCAGCTCGGCGCTCTCATTGGCACCGCTGCCGGCCAGGATCAGCGCAAACCTGGCATTTTCAGCCTTGGCCGGGAAATAGAACAGGCCGGTGTTGTTTTTGGTGCGGTCCGCCGCCTTTTCCGCATCCGTGTAGAACGAGTGGGTGACCTGAACGCCATTGTTGTAGTTCTCAATGACCAGATTCAGCCCCTTGGCGCAGCCTTCGGCCACATACTCGTTGGTGTAGCCCTCCACAGTGGTCATCTCCCACAGGGCCTGACCCGGCGGGCAGTCCTTATCCTGCGAGTAGGTGTAGAAGCCGGAGTTCTTGATGCCCGGGTTGCTGCGCACTTCCTTCATGGTGGTCTGAGCCGTGATGTTGGGCTCTCCCTTTTCCATTACGGCACCGGCGGGCAGGGCCAGCAGTGCCAACAGACACAGCACCATCGCGACGATTCGTTTTGCCTGTTTCATGTTCCGTTCCTTTCCCCCGGCACCGCCCTGATTACATTTTCCCGCACAGAGGACTATAATATGAGGCTGCACAGGCGGCACCGGTTGTTTTTTTGTTCTATTGTATCACACCCGCCGGTATTGTCAAAACAAATCTGTCCGCAAAATCCATGCGTTGTGATCTCCACGCTTCCGAGGGGCCGGGTATTCAGATTCCGGACACTCTGCCCGGCCTGAGGTGAACAGGTTTCCATTGTGATTTGCGGCAGATTCTGCTATACTAAAAAAAGATATTGCACACGCAATGAGGGGAAACCGGAGCACTGCGGCTTCGGTCAGGATAGGAAATATGAGTGAGATCACAGTCCGGCCCATGATGCCGGAGGATTGGACTGCCGTGTCCAAAATATATCTGGAGGGCATTGCCACCGAGCACGCCACCTTCCAGACCAACTGCCCGCCTTACACCGCCTGGGACGCATCCCATACCCGGGAATGCCGCCTGGTGGTGCTGGACGATGGGGTCGTAGCCGGCTGGGCAGCCCTGCATCGGGTAGACCCCCGCTGGTGCTACCGCGGCGTGGCCGAGGTGAGCATCTATGTCGGGGAGAAATTCCGGGGCAAGGGACTGGGCTTTCACCTGCTCACAGCGCTCTGCCGTGAGGCCGAACAGGCCGGGTACTGGACGCTGCAGTCCACGGTGCTGCAGGACAACGCCCCCTCCCGGGGCCTGCACCTGAAATGCGGCTTCCGCGTGGTAGGCCGCCGGGAGCGCATTGCCCGGGACTGCCACGGCCGCTGGCTGGACACCTACCTGATGGAGCGGCGGTGTGCAGCGGACGAACCGTCGGGCTATAAAAAGCTGTAAGGTGCTTTTTGCGGGAAAGATTTACAGTTTCTTCAAAAAGTGACCTTGAAAATCCACAAAAATATGATATACTAACGTAACGATACCAAAGCGAGAGAAAGGAGGCGCGCGGAATGGCACCGACCAAAGAGCGTCCGGCAACCAAGACGATTGCCACAAACCGGGAAGCGCGCCACGAGTATTTCGTTCTGGAAGCGCTGGAGACCGGCGTTGAGCTGAAAGGCACCGAGGTCAAGAGCCTGCGTGCCGGCGGCGTGAACCTGAAAGACAGCTGGGTCGATATTGAGGACGGTGAGCTGCTGGTCAAGGGAATGCACATCACCCCCTACGACCACGGCAACATCTTCAATCAGGACCCCATGCGGGTGCGGCGGCTGCTGGCCCACAAGAATGAGATCCGGCGGCTGCACCAGCAGTGCAAGCTGCAGGGCTACACCCTTGTGCCGCTTTCGCTCTACTTCAAGCATGGCCGCGTCAAAATGGAGCTGGGCCTGTGCAAGGGCAAAAAGCTCTATGATAAGCGCGCAGATGCCGCCAAGCGCGATGCCAAGCGCTCCATCGACCGGGCCGTTAAATCCAACGGCGTTTACTATTGATTTCAGGCAGCATTCCTGCCCGGAAACTTCAAAGCTCACCCACACCGCAAGGTGTGTTTTATGGGGGCGTAAAGGTTTCGACGGGGGGAGCGAGGCCTGGGCAGCGGGTAGC
>ERZ838516.4468-NODE-4468-length-10794-cov-2.367632_pt1 | contig 10794 bp, 11 predicted proteins | sample MGYA00519910_ERZ838516 | MGnify/ENA primary metagenome ERZ838516 (study PRJEB31850, sample SAMEA3708837) | human gut metagenome | biome: human gut; feature: human-associated habitat; material: faeces | place: China | collected 2014 ... | reverse complement strand
CACGGCCAGCGCCCGGGCGATGCACAGCCGCTGCTGCTGGCCGCCGGAGAGGCCCAGCGCGCTTTTCTTCAGCCGGTCCTTTACCTCGTCCCAGATAGCGGCAGAGCGCAGAGAGCGCTCTACCAGCTCATCCAGCTTGGCGCGGCTGCGGATGCCGTGGGTCCGGGGGCCGTAGGCCACGTTGTCATAAATGCTCATGGGGAAGGGATTGGCCTTTTGGAAGACCATGCCGATGCGCTTGCGGAGCCATGTGGGGTCCACGGCGCCGTCATAGATATTCTGTCCGTGAAAGTCCACCTCGCCAGTGATCCGCACGGAAGGGATGAGGTCATTCATGCGGTTCAGCGTCCGCAGAAATGTGGACTTGCCGCAGCCGGAGGGACCGATGAAGGCAGTGATCTCGTGGGGCGGAATCGCGATGGACACGTCCCGGAGGGCGTGGGTCTGGCCGTACCAGAGGTTCAGGTTTTTTACATCCAATATAGGTTCCATAGGTATCCTCAATTCTTTTTCAGCTTCCGGCCCAGCAGGGCGGCGGAAAGGTTGATGAGCAGGGTCAGCAGCATCAGGATGGAGGCGAGGGAAAAGGCCACCGCCGTTTCGCCCCGCTCGTTGGCGTAGACGTACAGCGCCACCGTCAGCGTGGCGGAGGAGGTGTGCAGCGCCTTGACAAAGCCGCTGAGCACCAGACCAAAGCCTGCGGTGTACAGCAGCGCGGCGCTCTCGCCCACAATGCGGCCCACGGCCAGAATGCAGCCGGTAACGATTCCGTCAATGGCGTTGGGGAGCACCACGGTGCGGATCATGCGCCATTTTCCGGCGCCCAGCCCCAGCGCCCCCTCCCGGTAGGACTGGGGGACGGTCTTGAGGCTTTCCTGCGTGGTGCGGAGGATGGTAGGCAGAATCATGACCACCAGCGTCAAGCCACCGGCCAGAATGCCCGCCTGCAAATTCATTTTCTGTACGAACAGCAGCATTCCCACCAGTCCGAAAATAATGGAGGGGATGCCGGTGAGGGTCTCGGCGGCAAACTCAATGAGACTCACCAGCCGCCGGTTCTCCGCGTATTCCGTCAGGTATACGGCGGCACCTACGCCCAGCGGCAGAACGATGACCATGGCCACGAAAATAATATAGAGCGTGTTCAGGATATTCGGCAGGATGCCGATGGTATTTTGAATATAGCTGGTCTGGCCGGAGAGCAGGTCCCATGTCAGATTGGGAAGGCCCCGGCAGAAGATATAGCCGATGAGAAAGATCAGCAGGGCGCAGGTCACACCGGCGCAGAAAATCATGCACAGGCGCAGCCCCAGATCATAGGCCCTGCGGCGGGGAGAAAGACGCTGGTCCATGTCAGCCCTCCTTTCTGCGCTTGACGCACACATTTAAAAATACATTGATGAGCATGATAAATAGAAACAGCACCAGCGCGATGGAGTAAAGCGCCTGATGATAAAGACTCCCCACCCGGGCGTAGGCCATGCCGGAGACGATGCCGGTGGTGAGCGTCCAGTCCAGGCCGAAGGGGTTGCCGATGGCGAGGACCCATTCGCCCACTTCCATCTTGTCGGAGTTGCCGAAGTTCAGGAACGGCAGGGGCGCGTCGGCCTTTACCTTGAGCAGGGCGATGTCGGTTTCTTCGTCAGTCCCGATGACCTGAGCCTTGAGGGAATGCTCCTTGCCGGTGCTGCCCTGAAGGTTGACGAGAACGGTATCCGCGCCAGCAACCACGTGGTTGTTGGTCACGATGTAGCCGTCGGAGGAAATGAGGAAGCCGGTACCGAGGGAGCGCTGCGTACGGGGCTTGGCATTGCGGCTGTTGCCTTCGAACTGTTCAAAAAAACGCTCAAATTCCGGGGGAAGCCCGCGGAACATTTCGGAAGGCATACCGCCCCGCTGCATGACTTTCTTTTCGGTGCTGATATTGACGACGGCCTTACCGGCGGACTGGACCAGCGGGACGAAGTCGGGAACCACAGGCGCGGCCTGTGCCGAAAAGACCAATGACATGACGAGCATGACAGCAACGAGTGGCAGCATCTTGTATTTGTGCAACATGTGAAAAACTCCTTTATACCATATGTGGGGACAGTCTCGGTCAAACTGTTTCCTTCATAATAGCCATAGGCAAAAGGTTGTAAATACCTTGATTTGGTACAAACTTCTTTACTTTTTGGCTTATTGGAGCCGTTTCGGCCTCTCTCATTGCCGAACCGTGCAAAATGAAGAACTTATTGAAGATGAAAAATTTGTACTGCTTTAGAGTGGGAGTGATAAGTTTATTGAGATACGGAGGGGAGAGGCGGTTTTGAAGAAAGGTTTATTCCCAGCCCTCTTGCCTCCGAAGGTTTCCGGTGCGCGGGGAAGCGGTATGGGGGAAGCGTGTTCCGATGGCTATTTTTTAGGGTAATCTATTGTATATATGTAAGTTGTTGAAGGTAGACGACGCGTTGGAACGTTTGAGCCGTACGCGCAGGTAACAGTTGTTTCCGGGGGATGGAATAGCTCTTATGATGATAAGGAGAATGGAGAACAATAGCCTGTAGGGATGGTTAGAGAGGTTTTCTCTCTGCCATCAATGAGTTGAGATGATATTTCAATATGTTTTCGATAAATGTCTGTGGCGTTCGGCCAAAGAAAAAGGCGGGGGATACCCGCCTTTCGGATTTATGGCGTCATCATGCTCAGTGCTTGCGGCAGAGGGTACTCTCGTTGCCGGCCTGAATGGCGACGGCGACGAGCACCGGCCCCGCGAAGACGCCTACCGGGCCAAACGCGGCGAGGCCGCAGAGGATGGAGAGGATCAGCGTAACGACCGACGCGTCGATCCCCGTCTTCAGGAAGAAGGGGCGAAGCAGGTTGTCCACCCCGGCTACGACCAGCGCACACCAGATGGCAAGGCCGATGCAGGCCACCGTGGACCCCGTGAGCCACAGCCAAATGCATACCGGCAGCCAGACGAGAGCCGTGCCGACAAAAGGGATGGGAGCCACGAACGCGGCAATGAGGCCCCAGAACGCGGGTTGGGGGACTTCCGCGATGGCGAAGCCCACACCGCAAAGGAACCCCTGAATGAGCGCGACAAACACGACTCCCACCAAGACGCCGAAGATGGCCTTACGGATGGTTGAAACGAAACGGTCGATGACCTCGGCAGGCCACTGGGTCAGGCGGCAGGCGAATTCGTGGATAAGATCCGCACGGGTTACGCACATCATTGTGATCATGACAAAAAGGAACAGCACCAGCACGGCCTGGAACGCGCCGCCCGCAATGCCCACGCCGCCCGCAAGCACGGTCCGGGCCGCCGTCCCGGCAAGGCCCGCCGCGGTACTGGCAAGCTGATCCAGCCCGCCCTCAAGCCCGGGGAGGTTTTTGAGCCATGCGTCCACGGAAGCGAACCACGCCTGGGCTTCCGGGCTGTGTATCCAGCCGGAGTCGCGCAGGCCGTCGAGAATTTTGAGCCCTGCGACGGCTTGCGGCGTCACCAGCGACACCACGGTGGCGATCGGCAAGATCGTGATGGCCGCGAGGCCCACGGTGTATGTTGTCATGGCCCACGAGGGAGACATTTTCCGGTGCAGCTTGCGGTATGCCGGATAGGTGACGCAGGCCATGCACGTGGCCATAAACGTCGTGATCGGAAAAGGCCAGAGCAGGAAAACCCAAGCTCCGATGGCCAAACAGGCAAGCACTCGTGTCATGGAAAACTCCTCGCCGTATGACGGCGGGTCGGTTTGTTGCATAAAGGGGGCCGGCTGCGGAACAAAGCGTCGCGCGGGAACGGCTCTCCGGCCTCGGCGGGATGGCGCAGCGCCGTCCGTAAGGCTTCGGAGGAGATATCAAACAGATTGGAATCGGTGGGTCCTTATATGCGGGGCGCTTCGGAAAAGGAGGAACGCCTTTCAGCGTTGACGCCCCACGTCGGAGCGGGCCGCCATACGTCAGGTGCGCATGAGGTGGGATGGTACTGTTACAGATTCCCTGACTCTTCATTGTACTCGCGCACGGCTTTTTCCATCCGTTTGCGGATACGCTCCGCATCTTGCCGGGCAGTGGCGAGATACGCCTCCACGCACTGGCGATAGGCTTCCATGTCGGAGCGGTACATCCTCCAGTCCATCGGGCTGTCGCCGGGCAGAGGCCGCAGCGGGGAGCGGCAGTCGGGGGCGGGATAGTCGCCGCCCGGAAGCAGGGACGCGGCTTGCGCCGTAAAGGGCAGAAGGAGCAGGGGCAGCATCAGCAGAGTACGCATATCGTTTCCTTTCCGGGAGGAATTCCGGGATACACGGGGAGTTTCTATCAGAAAAGGCCGGAAGAGTATAGAAATCCTTCTCAAGAGGGCGCGGTGGGGCGTTCCGGGCGGGGGGCGAGCAGGGCGTATCCTCCCCAGACCGCGCAGAGGCACAACACCATGTTAAGGGCTATGTTCAACGCGGCCAAGGATGCATCGCCGGAGCGATAGAGCAGAAACGTGTCGAGCGAGAAGGTCGAAAATGTGGTAAAGCCCCCCAAAAAGCCCGTCCCGAGCAGGCAATAACCCGTGGCGAACGTGTTGCCCGTGCGCCGCATCCAGCCTTGAAGCAGGCCCATCAGGAGCCCGCCGAGCACGTTGACGCACAATACGCCCAGCGGAAATCCGGATGGCAGCTTCTCCATCACGGCGAAGCCCGTCATGACGCGGCAGACCGCGCCCGCGCCGCCCCCGAGCATGACGGCAAGGGCATTTCTGGAGAGGATCATGGCGTGATTCCGGTTACGGGACAATGAGAAAATAGGCCGCAGCCGTGGCGGTGAGGCATAACGTTGTATTCAGCCCGATGTTGAGCATTGCCTTGGCGGGATGCCCGGCATGGAAAGCGGCGAGGGTATCCATTGAGAAGGTGGAGAAGGTGGTCAGCGCGCCGAGGAATCCAGCCCCTGCGAACAGTGCGAAAGCGGAAGGCGTTCCCCATCGCTGCCAGCATCCGGCCAGCAGGCCCATGAGCAGCGAACCGGAGACGTTGACGAGCAGCGTCCCGCAGGGGAAGGCTTTGCCGAAGCGGTCGGCGCACCAGAGCGAAACACCGTGGCGGCACAGCGCGCCAAGCGCCCCGCCAGCCGCCACGCAGAGCATTTCCGCGGGCATCATCAGCGTTTCCCCGCCATGTGGAAGTTCCGCCAGCGGCAACTGCGCGTTTCGAGCACATTGCACAATTCGTAGAGGGCCACCCCCAGCAGGCTCATGGCGAGGATGCCCGTAAACATCTCAAGCTGATCCCCCCGTCCCCACGCATCCATGATCAAAAAGCCAAGGCCGCGCCGCGTGGCGAAGGACTCCGCCATGAACAGCACCGCCACAGCCGTGCCGCTAGCGACCTTGAGCGCGGTCATGGCGTCGGGCAAGGCGGCGGGGATGAGCACATGCCGCAGCATCTGCAGCGGCGTCCCGCCGAGGGAGCGGAAGGAATCGAGATATTTTTTGTCGAGCCCCTGCGCGCTGGCCCGCGTGACGACGAGGATCTGGTAGCCCGTGGTCAGGGCAATGAGCAGGACGCGGGGCAGATCCCCGAGCCCGAACAAGGTCAGGAACAGGGGGAGCAGCACGATCTTGGGCAGAGGATAGGTCAAAAAGACCATCGGGGACAACGTATTGTCCACGGAACGGACATGGCCCAGAATGAGCCCGAGCGGGAAAGCCACCAGCCATGCGAGGCTCATGGCGGAGAGCACCCGCCAGGCGCTGGCCCCGGCATGTTGCCAGAATGCGCCTGTGGTGAGCGCTTCCCCGAAATAAGCCAGCACGTCCAGAGGACGCGGCAGCAGAAATTCGCCGAGCGCCAGCGATCCGATCTGCCAGATCGCCAACAAGGCCGCCAGCGCCAGCAGGTAACGGAAGAGGGCACGCATGATTTTTTCCTATCAGTAGATAACTGTTGCAAGAGGCTTCAGAGCCCTGTGATGGGAGAGAACACGTTTCCGTATGCCCTCATCCAAGCGCCTGGAAAACGGACGCCCCGGCACGCTTTCATGTATGTACCTGAAAGGGATTCCCTGTGTTTTCCTGCATTGGAATCCTCGCGGTAAGCGTTCCGAACATTTCAGAAGAGGCCCTTCAAAACGCCCCTTCCGTTTCCGTTTTTCCCGCCTCAACTCAGGAATTTGTGCAAAATCCGGGCGGCGAGGGGAACCGTAAGGATGATGGTGTAAAGCCGGACCATTTGATAGGCGAGCACGATGGGAGCGTTGGGGCCCATGTCGGCGGCAAGGCCGACCACCACGTTCAGGCCGCCGGGGCTGGTGGCGAGATAGGCGCTGGTGACGTCGAGGTTGCCGAATTTGACGACGAAAATGGCGATGAGCATCCCAGCGACGAGCACCAGCAAGGTGCTGATCACCAGTACGGGCCACGTGTCCCGGACCGCCAGCAGCATTTCCGGCCGGTACATGTTGCCGACCAGCACGCCAAGGCCAGCATAAATACAGAATTGGAAGGGGCGGGGAAAGGCCGCCTGAGGAAGTGAGGAAAAGCTCTTGAGAAGAATGACGGCTATGATGGCTCCGGTCATGGCCCCACCGGGAAGGCCGAACCATTCGAAGATGAAACCGCCCGCAGCGCCGCACAGCAAGAGGATGATCAGTGTGGACATGAAAAATCCTTCGTTTCCGACAAGGCGGCGTACACCTTTTTCGTCAGTGAGAAATACCGTTCCTCGCCGCGGGGGTCCGCGTCGCCGAAACAGGGATTTTCCAGCCACATGACGTTACGGGCGGGATGGCCGTTCATCACCATGACGTGCTTGCCAAGAAACACGGCTTCAGGAACATTGTGCGTCACAAGGACGCAGGTAGGACGGCGGCGTTGCCACAGCGACAGCACGGTCGTCTGGAGGTGTTCGCGGGTCAGGGCGTCGAGGGAAGAAAAAGGCTCGTCCATAAGCAGGATGTCCGGATCCGTAATCAGGGCCCGGCCTATGGCGACGCGCTGCCGCTGGCCTCCCGAGAGTTGTGCGGGATAGCGCATCCCCAAGCCGCTCAGCCCCAGTTCGTCCAGCATGTCCGCGACGGCTTTCCGGCGCGTGGACGGTGCGACTCCTTGGAGTTCGAGCGGCAGGGACAAGTTCTCCTGCACCGTCTTCCACGGAAAGAGCCCATAATCCTGCAGGATGAACGAAATCCTTCCCTTGTCGCGCCTGCTGACTTCCCCGGTACTTACCGTGCCCCGGTCCGGCTTGTCCAGCCCCGCGAGGAGGTAGAGCAGGGTGCTTTTGCCGCATCCCGAAGGGCCGATGACGGAAAGGGTTTCCCCGGAGGGCAGATCAAAGGAAAGGCCGTCCAGAACCGGGCCTTCGCCGTAGCCCTTGCTCAGATTACGGACGGCGATGCCCGCATCGGACGCACGGCTCACTGAAAGACCACATCCCCATAGGCGGGGGCTTTCTTGAGGATACGGTTGGCCTTCATCCAGTCCGCGAAGGTCTTGATGTCCGCCTCGGAAGGCAGGCCGGTCGGCGTGTGCGTCATGTCGAAACGCACCATCGTATAGTTGGCGGAAGCTCCCTTGGGCAACAGGCCCTTGGCCTCCATGATCGGGCGGTAGGCATCGGGGGTTTCGTTGATGCGCTTCGCCGCCTCCCTGAGGGCCTCGCGGAATTTCGCCACGGTCTGTGCGCCGTCGGGGGCGTCGAGCACGTCGCGCTTCAGGGCGATGACCGCCAGCGGGGTATTCAGCTTGCAGTCGTTCAGGATGGTGCGCGCTCCTTTTGCCTCCACAAGGGACACCAGCGGCTCGGGGAGCAGGGCGGATTCGATCTGCCCGCTCAGGAGCATCTGGAGGCGTACCGGGATCTGGCGGATATCCTGCCGGTTCAGGAAATCGGGAGCGGCCCCTTCCTGCTGGAGGAGCTGCGCGAGCAGAAAATCAATGATGGTGGCGCTGGAAACCGCAATGTCCTTCCCTTTGAGGTCGGCCAGAGTTTGCGCTTTGGACTTGGGGGAGACGACGAGCCCGAAACAGCGGTTGTCCGGCGAGGAGTGCGAGGTCGTCGCCACAATAGCTTGCGGCGAGCCGCTTTCATTCTGCATGAGGACGTTGATGATGTCCCCGAAATGCCCGCTCAGCGCCCCCGCCCGCATGGCGGCACCGAGCTCCAGCGCGCTCTGGAAGGGGATAAGTTCCACTTCCAGCCCCTGTTTGGCGAACAGGCCTTCGTCTGCCGCGACGTGCAGGACGATGGTGTCGGCGGCGGGGAGGACGCCAAGCTTGAGCGGGGCGCTGTGCGCGGGCTGGACGGCGGCAAGGACGAGCAGGGAAAGGAGGACTAGCAGGCGGCGCATCATGTGAAGTTCCGTTGGGTTAAGAGTGATGGGTCCGGCGTATTCTCAATGGAAAAAAGATGGTTGTGCAGATTCGCCGGAACCGATCCTTACACCGGATTGCGGAAAATATCCAGTGTGCCCCGTTCCGCGAGAACGCCGCCGCATCAAGGAAGATGGAAGGGAGAGGGCAAAAAGGGTTGGACAAAACGCGCTCCGTATGATCTGGCTGTGGATAGGCAGAGCTTTTGTGGGAGAACTGCTGAAATGACTCCGGTTCCGGCCGGGCATGGTCCGGCCTTTTCCCGGCGGCGCGGATCTGCTAGGGAAGAGAACGGCAATACGGAACAACATGATCCCGCGCCATCCGCAGGGATACAGGAGCAACACGATGCAGGAAAAGCTGTTTAACCGTCTGATGGACGTCATCGAATACGACGTCGCCCCGTTGACCCGCAAGCGCGTCGCCATCGGCTGCAAGGTCTTCGGCGCGGCGGTGCTGCGGAAGGACGATCTGTCTCTCGTCCTCGCCGAAACCAATATGGAGGCGTTTTCCCCGCTCTGGCACGGCGAAGTCTACGCCATCAAGCAATTCTGGGAGTTGCAGGGCCATCCCGACCCCAAGGACTGCATTTTCATCGCCACGCATCAGCCTTGCTGCATGTGCGCGTCGGCCATCGCGTGGAGCGGCTTCCCCGAACTGTTTTATCTGTTCGGCTACGAGAACACGAGCAAGGACTTTCATATCCCCCACGATCAGAAGATGATCCGGGAACTGTTCCATTGCACCAGCCCGGCGGAGGATTCCAGCTATTACACAAGCCGCCCCATCATGGGCCTGTGCGATACGCCGGAAGCGGCGGCCCGTTTCGAGCGCATCAAGAACCTGTATGCGGAACTCTCCGCCGTATATCAGGCTGGAGAAAAGAAGATGGTGCTTTCATAGCAGCCTGTGAGACGCACCCATAAAAAACGCCTTGCCGATGTTTTTTCGGCAAGGCGTTTTTTGTGAGCGGTCTAGTGGGAAGATGGTTCCTTTCGCGGATTGGAACGGTCGAGCGGAGAAACGGGAATACGTTCAGCGCCTCACGGGTGGAACCGCGAATAGCCTGTACGGGGGCTTCTCCGCTGTCAGACGGTACCGCCATGCGAGAGGCCGGTTAATCTTCATCCTTGAACCATGTATCGGGATCGTAGCTGGCCGTATCCTTGCCCGTCAGATAGGCGTCCACGGCATGGACGACCAGTTTGTAGTCCGCCATGCGTCGTTTTTCCAGAGCCTGATCGCGGGGGATGATCAGCTTGTCCGGATTGACGAACTGCCCTTGCTTCCGGATACGGAAATCGAGATGGGGGCCGGTCGCCGTGCCGGTCGCACCCACGTAGCCGATGGTTTGCCCCTGCCGGACGCGTTTGCCGTTCTTCATGCTTTTGGCAAAACGGGACATATGCCCGTAGAGCGACTCCAGTCCGTTGTCGTGGCGGATAATGACTTGTTTGCCGTAGCCTCCGGCCCGCCCGATATTGGTAATGACCCCGTCGCCCACGGCCATAATGGGGGTTCCGGTAGGGGCGCCGTAATCGATGCCCTGATGGGGCCGGGTGTTGCCGAAGACCGGATGCCGGCGCGCCATGCTGTAGCGCGAGGTCACGCGCAGGAACGAGAGCGGAGCCTTGAGCAGTTCCCGGTGGAGGTTGTCGCCTTCCGCATTGTAGTATGTTTCACGGCCGCGTTCGTTGTGGAACAGATAGGCCGTATGCTGCTTGTTTTGATTGGTGAACTTCGCACCGAGCACGCGTCCATACCCCTCAAACGCATCATGGCGGAAACGCTTTTCCACCAGCACCTCGAAGGCGTCGCCTTCCCGTAGATCGCTGATGAAATTGATTTCGGAAGCGAAGACGTTCGCAAGGGCAATGGCCAGCGCCACGTTTTCGCCTTGTTCGGTTACGGCTCCGGAAAGCGTGCTCTTGATCTCTCCTTTGATGACCGCCAGCGAGGTCTGGTAGTCGATTTCTTCAAGCCGGGCGACGAAACGGTCGTCCTTCTTCTCGACGATGAGGTATTTTTCCTGATTGATTTCGTACTTGAAACACCGGAACGCCTTGGTCTGCGGATCCCGGACAACGGCGAAGGGCTGGCCGAAACGGACCTTGGTCAAGGCATATACCGGCTTGGCCGCCGCGAGCAGCTCGGCAAGGTCGTTTGCATCCATCCAGTCCCCAAGGATTTTTCCCGCCGTGTCGCCTTTCTGGATCTCGCTGCGGAGGACTTCTCCCTGTTCGGGGTCCTGTTCGATGGTATAGCGCGGATTGGCCTCATAGACGTCGGCTTCCTTGGCGTCTTCCTCTTCGCCATCCTCTTTTTGCACCTCTTCCTCTTCATCCTGTTTGAATTCGTCCACGGCATGTTCGGGAGACAAGGACAACAGCCCTTCCACGTGGGAAACCACGTTTTCGAGCGGAGCGGGAAGGGGGTCGGCATCATCACGGAACCGG